>Ga0233424_10003184_pt1 | contig 10816 bp, 10 predicted proteins | sample Watercolumn_Towu_FD_181011 | JGI IMG/M metagenome (GOLD analysis project Ga0233424, IMG submission 181011) | Freshwater microbial communities from Lake Towuti, South Sulawesi, Indonesia - Watercolumn_Towuti2014_125_MG | ecosystem: Environmental > Aquatic > Freshwater > Lake | place: Indonesia... | reverse complement strand
TATGAGGCCGTGGATGTCCAAAGGCCGCAGTACAGGCAAATGATCAAGAAGCCTTTCGTAGTGCTTTACGAGGTGACGGACCGGGAGATAGTGATTCTCCGGGTGGTCCATACGTCGACGAGGTGGAAATGAATTTCAGCCCTGATCAGCGATTCTTTGCCCTGCTTGTCCTCAATGGCGGAAGAATCCAGACTTGGAAATCGGTAACCGAGCTTGAAGCTCTCAGGAAGGTGCGAAGCTATTTTCCTAATCACATTCTGGAAACTGCACGCTTGGTACTTCGCCCGGTAGGCCACCGCGGAACCCTTCTGGAAGGCTTCGTTGAGTACTGCCGAAGTGGCAATCGCTGGCAACGTGTCAACCATCCTATCCTCGAAACCAAGGCCGCTGCCTAATTTTGTTTCGTTGCGAAACAAGGAGAAAACCATGAAAGCCTTGCGTCATGCCTACATCCGGTTCATCGAGTTTTTTCATGACCCCCTCGCCAGGGTCGAGTTTGACCCGGTTGATGATCACCCCATCATTATCCGTTCGTACTGGTGAGCCGGCCGGAGGCCGTAACGCGCGAGGCACGAGCGCGGCTAGGCCCCCGGCCGGGATGATGCACGGTTGACCAGGTGATTGCGCACCAGGGCAAACCACCCCCTTGCAAAACCCACCTTCAACCGTCGCCCTCTGGTGACGAAGAACGAGCCGTTTGCCGGCGCCGGCAAACGTGTCGAGGGGACCACTTCCCTATCTTCCCTGCTGCGTCTTCACCAGTCGCCAGCCGTGCGTATGCACGGGCTTGGTATACCGCCTTCCCGCAAGCGGAGCGCGCAGGCGAAAGGGATCAGAAGGGGCCGAAGGCCTCGCGTAGCGATGAGCGAAGCGAAACCCTGTCAGAGCCTGGCCCGAAGGGCTCGCGCAAGGATTTAGGCAGTCAACGCACTGTCAACGCCGAAGAAAAACAACCGCTATGCAAAGTAACGAAACAGCGCATAACTCCTTGTAATGACAAACAAAGGCACTCAACGGCTATGCCTGAAAACTGACTTAAAATCCCTCGGCTTCGGCCATGCCGGTTCGAGTCCGGTCCCGGGCACCACCCCACTCCTTGCCTGACCTGATCCGTTCAGGCACCCTCCCCGTCCCAACCCGGGTTTATCAGCACCCCCACGACCACTTCGATCCAGCGGCGTGACAGTTCCATGGGCCAGAACAGGCCGACGAACAGCGCATCCGCAGGCCTGACGTTCTGCCGGACGCGCAGCACGGACAGGGCGAGGCCGAGGGCCAGATAGAGCAGCCATCCCATCAAGCAGCTCATTTTCCACTCCCAGGCATTGAAGATTTGCCCAGGGTAGCGGCCCCGTGGCTCACCAAATGAGCCAATACCAGGCGTTTGCACTAGAATGATCCAAGACCATCAGCGGGGATCGCCATGGACCGCACGGAACGCTTCCATCTGATCGACATGATGCTGTCCGGCCCGGGAGTGGTGACCTTCCAGCACATGCTCGACCGCCTGGAGGTGTCCCGGGCCACCCTGAAGCGCGACTTGGAATACCTGCGCAACCGGCTCAACGCGCCCATCGTCTGGGACCGGGATACCGGCGGTTACCGTTTCGAGCGGAATGAGCGCGTGGGCGGCCAGTACGAACTGCCGGGCCTGTGGTTCTCCGCCGAGGAAATCCATGCCTTGCTGAGCATGCAGCACCTGCTTGCCTCCCTGGACGCCGGCGGCCTGCTCGGCCCGCATATCCAACCCCTCATGGCCCGCATCACCGGCTTGCTGGGCAGCGGCCGCCACCCGGCAGAGGAGGTGAGGAAGCGCATCCGCCTGATCCCCCTGGCGGCACGCAAGCTGCCGCTGGATCACTTTGCCGCCCTGGGCTCTGCCCTGCTGCGCCGCAAGCGCCTGCAAGTCACCTACTACGCCAAGTCCGGCGACGAGACCAGCGAGCGCGAAATCTCGCCCCAGCGCCTGGTGTTCTACCGGGAGAACTGGTACCTGGACGCCTGGTGCCACCTGCGCGAGGGACTGCGCAGCTTCGCGGTGGATGGCGTGCGCCGGGCAGAGATCCTGGAAAGTCACGCCCGCGACGTGCCGGAGAAAACCCTGGATGCCGTGCTGGGCTCGGGCTACGGCATTTTCTCCGGGCGCCGGGTGGCCTGGGCAAAGTTGCGCTTCACCCCGGAACGGGCCCGTTGGGTAGCCCTGGAGCAATGGCACCCGAAGCAGCGGGGCAAGTTCCTCAGGGATGGGCGCTACCAACTGGAAGTCCCCTACGCCGACGACCGGGAACTGGTCATGGATATCCTGCGCCATGTGCCCGAAGTGGAGGTCCTGGCGCCGGCGTCCATGCGCGACGCGGTCATCGGCAAGCTGCACGCCGGCCTAGAACGGCTGGACTGAAAGGGGCAAGGCATGGTCGTCGTCAACCCGCACCGCACCACCGCCATCGTCATCCGTCACGACGGCCGACACGTCACCCTGGTGCCCATGAAAAGTGGTCGCCTGCATGCCACGCGCCTGGCACGGGAGTGCTTCGACAGCGAATGGCGGCCGATGGATTACGATCTTGCCCGCGCCCTGGCCCTGTTCCTGCAACACGCGGCGGAACAGGGCGCCACGCAGCAGGCGCTGCAAGGCCTGCGCCGTCTGGGGGAACGGGAGCGCACGGTGATCGCCCGCCTGTTCTGAGCGTCCCCTATTCCAGATGCAACCGTAGCCGCTCGGCAGCGCGCTCCGACACCACCAGTACCAGCTTCATCATGGCGCGGGTGGCACCGACAAAAAGCTTGCGCACGGCCTTCTCATCCAACTCATCGAAGTCGATCTCGGCGAAGACGATGGCCGGGGCGGCCTGGCCCTTGAAACGGTAGACCGACTCAAGAAGCACATCGCCCTCGGAGTACAGGGGCTGGCCCAGCAGGTCATAGTGCCCGGTGAAGGTTTTCAGGCGGTGAGGCCCCAAATGATCGAAGGCGAACAGCCGCGACTGCTCGCGTCCGCGATAACTCAGCAGCGCCATGTCCGATTTGCGGAAACCCTCGGCCAGGCACAGCCGGAGGCCCTCCTTGACTTGGGCGGCCAGACCCCCCGCATCGTGATAGGTCAGCAGGGTCGGTTCCGAGCCGACGAACGGGCCGCACGCCTCGATTGCACTGTCCGCCGGTAACAGGGCTTGTAGCAGACGTACCACCGGGCGCGGACTGCGGTAATTGCCCACGGCCCGAAGCCCGACCCAGCCGGGCAATTCCACCGGCGGGCGCAGATACAGGTTCTGCATGGGATCCTCCAGCCACAGGGCGCGTCCCCCGGGCCGCAGGTGGCGCAACGCCAGATCACGCCAGGCTTCGGTGAAATCCTGGCCCTCGTCGACGATCAGGGTGTCAAAGGTCCAGTCCCCGTCCACGGGCAGGGCGGCGGCCCGCTCGATCAGCCGCTCGAACGCGTCCGCCCGGCCAAAGTCGGGCGTCTCGCCTGCCTGCCGCAGACGCTGATCGCACAGCATGTGCAGGGTGCAGGCCAGGCCGCCGGCGGGAACGATGCGCCGGAAATGGTCGGCCAGGGGGCGGTTGTAGCAGAGATACAGGGGGCGTCCGCCCCGTTCCAGGGCATCACGGTACTCGGCCAGGGCCAGTTGCGTCTTGCCGGAGCCGGCCGTGCCGCTCACCCGCAGGCGGAACGGAGTGAATTCCAACTGCCGCGCCCAATGCGCCAGGCCACCGGCGATGCGGGTCACCAGTTGCCGCGCCTGGCCGATGAGGGCACTGACGTCGGTCTCCAATTGCACGATGTCGCGCAGAAAACGGTGGGCCTGACGGGTGGCTTCCCGTTCCTCCCCCGCTGGCAGGACACGCATGACGGCCTGCGCCAGGGCGGCGCGCTGGCGGGCATCGACGATGCGCTCCGGTGCGAGGCCCGCGGTTTCCAGCCGCTTCACCGTGTAGTCCGGGCAATACAGTAGATAGTCGAGGGCGATGTCCCGACCACCGGGACGCGCGCACAGCTTGTCGCGAAAGGCCGCCACATTACGCGCCACCTGCAGGGGCACGCTCCTGCTCTTCTCGGCATGGCGCTTGGCCAAGCCCTCCGGGGCCTCTTCCAGGAAACCGCTTATCTGCTCGATGAGCAGTAGTGCTCCGGCCCGGTTCACCACCACGAAATCGATCGCGCCGTAGACCGAATGGCCCCGTTCCAGGGTGGTCCAGTGCACCGCATGATAGACCGTGTAGTCGTCACCCAGTCCTGCGGCCAGTGTCTCCAGGGTCTCGATCTTTCGCCGCGCTGCGCCGGTGACGGCCAATTCGCGCCAGCCATCGGGGACCACTTTCGCCATGTCATTCCTCACGCATCGCCAAGGCGGAAAGCATAGCAAGCGACCGTTCCCCGGGGCGTGCGAGAATCCGTCCGTTCACGCGAGCGCCAGCATGACCCCGAGCAAACCCTGCCCCTTCTGCCTTCTCGATCCCGTCCGCATCCTGGCCGAGGATGGGCTCACCGTCATCTACAAGGATGGTTTTCCGGTTTCGCCAGGCCACACGGTGATCATCCCGCGTCGCCACTTCGCCACCGTGTTTGACGCCAGCGCCGCGGAGCAGGCGGCCCTGCTGGCCGCGTTGGCGAAAGCCAAGGCCATCCTCGATGATTTGCACAAGCCGGACGGCTACAACATCGGCATCAACCATGGCCAGGCCGGCGGCCAGTCCGTGCCTCACCTGCATATCCACTTGATTCCGCGTTACCTGGGAGATCGTGAAGACCCGCGCGGCGGCGTGCGCTGGGTACTGCCGGAAAAAGCCCGCTACTGGAAATGAGCGGGCGGCTCAGCGGCCGAGCTTGAAGCGGCTCAGCAATTCGCTCATCTCACGGGCCAAGGCTACCAGTTCCTCACTCACCCCGCGTGTCTCCACCGCTTCGCTGGCGGTAAGGCCGGCGACCTCGCTGATGTTCGACACGCGCTGCCCCACGCTCTCGGTCAGGTCGCCCTGGCTCTTCACGGCGTGCGCCATCTGGCTGTTGAGCTCACGGATATCCGCCACCTTGGCGACGATATGATCCAGGCCGCTCACCGCGGCCTCCAACTTGTGGCTGTGCTGGGCCGCGGTGTCACGGGCCGCGTTCATGACCTGCACGGCGCGCTGGGCTTCCTGCCGCAACTGGGCGACGATACCCTCGATGTTCTGGGTGGACTGGTGCGACAGGGTCGCCAGCTTGCGCACCTCATCGGCCACCACGGCGAAGCCGCGCCCCATCTCGCCTGCCCGGGCGGCCTCGATGGCCGCGTTCAGAGCGAGCAGATTGGTCTGCTCGGCGATGCCCTTGATCACGTCCAGCACGTTACTGACGTCCTGGCTGCGCCGGTCCAGTTCCTCGATCACCTGGGCCGCCTGCTGGATCTCCCCGACCAGGGATAGGATGCCCGTGATCGCCTGGCGGGTGGTGTGGGTGCTCTCGCCGGCTTCCTTCTCGGCCTCCACCGAGGCCTCGGCCGTGCGCGCCGCGCTACCGCCGACTTCACCGGCGATGGCGCGCAGGTTGTCGATGGATTGGCTGGTGGCCTCGCTTTCCCGCAGTTGCTTGCCCGCTGCCTCGGCGGTAAGTTCGGACACGGCTGCCACCCGGTTCGCGGCGGCGGTGAGGCGCCCCGTGGTCTCCGCCACCAAGCCGAGGCTGCCGCTGAACTTGTCAAGCATGCCGTTGATGGCCTGGGCGAGCACGCCGACCTCGTCCTTGCGGTCAAGCTCCAGGCGGCGGCCCAGGTCGGAGTTCACCTCGATCTCATGCATGGCCTGGCGCATGCCGATCAGCGGGATGACGACGATCCGGCGCAGCAGGACGATGACCAGGGCGATGCCGACCACGGACAACAGCAGGTTCAGGCCGGCCACCATGAGCAGGCTCTGCTTGAACTCCCTGTCCAGTTCGTCGAGGGAATAGGTCACGCGTACGGCGCCGAGAACGGTGCCCTCCGCATGCTGGTGGCAGCCCAGGCAATTCGTGCCCAGGTAATTGGCGCTGGCGGTCAGCGGCTTGACCACGGTGACGAAGCGGCCATTCGCGTCCTCCCCAGACTCCATCACCGCTTCACCCTTGACGCCCCGCTCTTCCAGGACGTCGCCCGGCTTGGCCTCTTGGCTGCCGACACCCGCAAGCTTGCCTGGCGCATGGGCGATGTGGATGGTGCGGACGCCCGGCGTTGCCAGGAATTTCTTGCGCAGATTCTCGCGCTGATCCATGGTGCCCGTGAGCATCATGGTGTTGACGCCATCGAAGTAGGACTGGGCCACGTCCCGCGCCTTCTCCATGCCCACTTCCACGGCCAGCTCTCGCCCATTGCGGGCAGTGAGCAGGGTGGAAGCTGCCAGGGCCGCGATGAAGATCAGGGTGATGGTGATGACGATTTTTGCTTGAACCGATAGATGCGCTCTTGGCATGAAACCACTCACGTTCTGGTGATAGATCGAGCAACCTCCCCCCAGCGCGACGATTCTAGGCGTGGGTGTGATCTAGTTAACGGCGGGCAGGATAAAAACTTGAATGCCATTGACATCCATCAAGCGACGGATGCGGCAGCCAACCTAGCCTGCTCCACTTCGGTGTGGACCGCCGGCTCTTACTGCAGCGTCATCTGCATCGCGTAGGTGCAGAGGGTGATCAGGGGCTGGGGCAGGATGCCCAGCACCAGCACGGCAACGCCGTTGGCGGAGAGGAGGGCCTGGATGTCGAAAGCCGGGGTCAGGACTGGAACGTCGGCCTTGGGCACATCGAAATAGAGGAGCTTCACCACGCGCAGATAGTAGAAGGCACCGATCAGGGAGAACAGCACCGCCACCACGGCCAGCCAGAGGAAGCCCGCGCCCACCAGGGCTTGCAGGATGGAGAGCTTGGCGTAGAAGCCGACGAAGGGCGGGATGCCGGCCATGGAGAACATGAGTATGGCCATGAGGGCGGCGAGCCAGGGATGGCGGCTGTTGAGGCCCCTGAGGTCGTCAAGATCCTCGGCTTCCAGACCGTTCTGGGACAGGTAGACCACCAGACCGAAGCTACCCAGGCTCATCAGCACATAGGCAATGGCATAGAACATGGCAGCCGAGTAGCCGGCGAAGGTGCCGGACAGGACACCCAGCAGCAGGAAGCCCATGTGGGAGATGGTGGAGTAAGCCAGCATGCGCTTGATGTTGGTCTGCATGATGGCAGCCAGGTTGCCGATGGCCAGGGACAGCACGGCCATGATGACCAGCATGCCCTGCCAGTCGCCCACGGCGGGATGCAGACCATCCACCAGCAGGCGCATGGTGAAGGCGAAGGCGGCCAGCTTGGGGGCGGAGCCGATGAACAGGGTCACGGCGGTGGGCGCGCCCTGGTAGATGTCGGGCACCCACATGTGGAAGGGCGCCACGCCCAGCTTGAAGCCCAGGCCCGCGACGATGAAGACGATGCCGAAGGCGAGGATGACGTTGTCCTTCACGCCGGCCTGGAGGATGGCGGCCATCCTCGGCAGCTCCAGGGTGCCGGTGAGGCCGTAGAGCATGGACATGCCATAGAGCAGCAGCCCGGAGGCCAGGGCGCCGAGCACGAAATACTTCATGGCCGCCTCGGTCGCCTGTTTGGACTCCCGTTGCAGGGCCACCATGGCGTAGAGGGACAGCGACAGCAGTTCCAGGCCGACGTAGAGCACCAGGAAGTGGTTGGCCGAAATCATGACCATCATGCCCAGCACCGCGAACAGGGCCAACACGAAGAACTCGCCCTTGAACAGGCCACGCTCGCCCAGGTAGTTGCGCGAATACACCACCGCCGTCATGGCCGCCAGGTAGGCCATCAGCTTGAGCACATCGCCCATGGCGTCGTCGATGAACTGGCCGCCAAAGGTGGTCTGTACCTGGGGCACGCTGGTGAAGGCGGTGATGGACGCGGCGCCCAGCAGCGTGAACAAGGTCAGCACATAGGACAGGGAGCGGTCCTTGCTGAGCACGTCCACCAGCAGGATGGCACAGGCCATGCCCAGCACGAAGATCTCCGGCAGGGCGGGAAGGAGGTCAGGTAAGGGAAAGTTCATCGCGCTCTATGCCACTCAATAGGCCAGCTTGCTGTGGGCCACGTGTTCCAGCAGGTTGTTCACGGATGCGTGCATGACCTCGGTAAAGGGCAGCGGATAGACGCCCATGCCCAGCACGCACAGGGCCAGCAGCAGCAGCACCAGGAATTCGCGGGAATTGATATCCGACAGCTCCGCCACATGCTCGTTGGCGATGGGTCCGAACACCACCCGCTTGACCATCCACAGGGTATAGGCGGCGCCGAAGATCAGCGTGGTGGCGGCCAGGAAGGCCCACCAGAAGTTCACCTGCACCGCCCCCAGCACCACCATGAACTCGCCGACGAAACCGCTGGTGGCGGGCAGGCCGGCGTTGGCCATGGCGAACAGCATGAAGAAGGCTGCGAACCTGGGCATGGTGTTCACCACGCCGCCGTAGTCGGCGATCTGGCGCGAGTGCACCCGGTCGTACATGACACCGACGCAGAGGAACATGGCGGCGGAGACGAAGCCGTGGGAGATCATCTGCACCAGGCCGCCCTCGACGCCCAGGGGGTTGAACAGGAAAAAGCCCAGGGTGACGAAGCCCATGTGGGCGATGGACGAATAGGCGATGAGCTTCTTCATGTCGCTCTGCACCAGGGCCACCAGGCCGACGTAGACCACCGCCACCAGGGACAGGGTGACGATGAGCCAGGTCAGTTCATGGGCCGCGTCCGGCACGACTGGCAGGATGAAGCGCAGGAAGCCGTAGGCGCCCACCTTCAGGGTGATGGCCGCCAGCACCACGGAGCCACCGGTGGGCGCTTCCACGTGGGCGTCCGGCAACCAGGTGTGCACCGGCCACATGGGCACCTTCACGGCGAAGGCGAAGAAGAAGGCCACGAACAGCAGGATCTGGGCGGTCATGGCCAGGGGCAGTTTGTGCCAGGTCAGGATCTCGAAGCTGCCGCCACTCTGGAAGTAGAGGTAGACCAGGGCCACCAGCATCAGCAGGGAGCCCAGCAGGGTGTAGAGGAAGAACTTGATGGCCGCGTAGACCCGGTTGGGCCCGCCCCACATGCCGATGATCAGATAGAGGGGAATCAGCATGGCCTCGAAGAAGACATAGAACAGCACCCCGTCCAGGGCGCCGAACACGCCGTTCAACAAGCCGGACTGGATCAGGAAAGCCGCCATGTACTGGGCCACCTTGTCCTTGATCACCTCCCAGCCCGCCAGCACCACCAGCACGGTGGTGAAGCTGTTGAGCAGGATGAAGGGCATGGAGATGCCGTCCACCCCCAGACGGTAGTGGATGTTGAACATCGGCACCCACTCGGACAGTTCGTTGAACTGCATGGCAGCGGTGGAAGCGTCGAAGCCTGTCCACAGGGGAATGGCAACCAGGAAGCCCACCAAGGAACCCACCAGCGCCAGGGTGCGCTGGCCGTCGGCGTTCTTGTCGCCGCCCGTGGCGAGGATGAGCACCCCGGCCAGGATGGGCACCCAGATGGCGAGGCTGATCAGGCCGATCCCTTCAAGCATGCGTATTTGTCCTCATCCCCGCGCGAACCAGGTGGCCAGGAGCAGCACACCCACGATCATGGCGAAGGCATAGTGGTAGATGTAACCGGTTTGCAGGTGACGCACGACACTGGCGATGTGTCCCACCAGGCGGGCGGAGCCGTTCACCAGGGCGCCGTCGATGGCCGCCACGTCGCCCCAGCGCCACAGGCGTCCGCCCAGCAAGCGGGCGCCGCCGGCGAAGAACCAGTCGTTGAAATCGTCGAAGCCGTACTTCCTGTCCAGGATGCGGTAGATCAGGCCGAAGCGCTGCTGGATCGCGGCGGGGATGTCCGGCCGCTTCAGGTAGAAGAACCAGGACAGGCCGACGCCGGCCACGGCCAGCCAGAACGGCATGGTTTGCAGGGCATGCAGGCCCATGGCGGCGGCGCCGTGGAAATGGTGGGCCAGTTCCGCCATGGCGCCGTGGCCGGTCTCGATCTGGATGGCGTGGCCGAACCAGCCCCCGAACAGCAGCGGCTCGATGGTCACAAAGCCGATGGCAACGGAGGGAATCGCCAGCAGAATCAGCGGCAGGGTCACCACCCAGGGCGTCTCGTGGGGACAGCTGTGGCCGCCGTGATGATGGCCGTGATGGTCGCCATCCTTGTCATCTTCGTGGTCGTGGGTGTCGTGGGCGCACTTGAAGCGCTCCTTGCCGTGGAACACCAGGAAGTACATGCGGAAGGAATAGAAGGCGGTGACGAACACGCCCAGGGTCACGGCGAAGTAGGCGAAGCCGGCGCCGGGCAGGTCGGAGAACTTCACCGCCTCGATGATGGAATCCTTGGAGTAGAAGCCAGCCAGGAAGGGGGTGCCGATCAGGGCCAGGGAACCGACCAGGGCGGTGATCCAGGTGATGGGCATGTACTTCCTCAGGCCGCCCATGTTGCGGATGTCCTGGTCGTGGTGCATGCCGATGATGACGGAGCCGGCGGCCAGGAACAGCAGGGCCTTGAAGAAGGCGTGGGTCATCAGGTGGAAGATGGCCACGGAGTAGGCGGAGGCCCCCAGGGCCACGGTCATGTAGCCCAGCTGGGACAGGGTGGAGTAGGCCACCACCCGCTTGATGTCGTTCTGGATCACGCCCAGGAAGCCCATGAACAGGGCGGTGATGGCCCCGATGACCATGACGAAGTTCAGGGCGATGTCGGACAGCTCGAACAGGGGTGACATGCGCGCCACCATGAAGATGCCGGCGGTCACCATGGTGGCCGCGTGGATCAGGGCGGAGATGGGGG
>Ga0233424_10003183_pt1 | contig 10819 bp, 9 predicted proteins | sample Watercolumn_Towu_FD_181011 | JGI IMG/M metagenome (GOLD analysis project Ga0233424, IMG submission 181011) | Freshwater microbial communities from Lake Towuti, South Sulawesi, Indonesia - Watercolumn_Towuti2014_125_MG | ecosystem: Environmental > Aquatic > Freshwater > Lake | place: Indonesia... | reverse complement strand
AGTGCGGCCTGACGATCGGCGAATTGACGATCCCGACTTTCCGGTTCTTCATCGTGGCCGTCACCTTGCTCTGCTTGCTGCTCATTTACCTCTGGTTTTACCGGACCACGTTTGGCTTGGAAGTCCGCGCGGTCGTGCAAAATCGGGAGATGGCCAGTGCGCTTGGGATCTCGACGCGGCGCGTCGATTCGATCTCATTTGCGTTTGCGTCCGGTCTGGCGGGAGTTGCCGGGTGCATTTTTGCTCACCTGTATAACGTCAATTACAACATGGGCTCGGAGTATGTGATCGACGCTTTCATGGTCGTCATCCTTGGTGGCCTTGGACAGATTGAAGGTGCCATTGCGGGCGGAGCTTTGATGGGGACGACAAACAACGTCATTACCAAGGTCTACGGCATCGATGAGGTCATCGCCAAGGTGCTGGTGCTGCTCTTGATCGTCGGTTTTATCATGCTCCGTCCGAGTGGTTTGGTGAAAACGCAGGAGCGATCTTATGACTAGCGACGCGGGCGGTGCTAGCCCACCGATGACGCCGCCGACCGACCAGCCAGGCGCTGAACCGCGGAACTGGAGCGGCCGAGTCGCCACGTTTTTATTTCTGGCAGCACTCCTGACGCCTCCGCTGTTCTACGGTGACGACGAATTGCGCTGCGAGCAGTTCACAAAATTTGCTGCCCTCGGCATCCTGGCTTTGAGCATCGACTTGATCTGGGGATACACCGGCCTCCTTAGCTTGGGCCATGGCCTCTATTTCGGTCTCGGCGCCTATGCCGTCGGTTATTCGCTGAAGCTGCAACGTGCGGCGTTGAATGCCGGATTGCCGTTCACGTCGTCGCCCGACATGGCGCTGCCGGACTTCATGGAATACAGCCGGCTAGAGGCGGTGCCCGAATGGATCCGGCCGTTCATCGACATTTACTTCGCCATTGGCGTGGCCATCCTTTTGCCGGCCATTGTCGCGGCGTTGTTCGGCTTTGTCACCTTTCGCCTTCGCATCAAAGGCGTGTACTTTTCGCTCATCACACAGGCGCTCATCCTGGCGATGTATTTGATGGTGATACGCAATCAGCCGCAGACCGGCGGCGAGGTCGGCATGACCTACCTGAACCGGCTGACGCTGTTCGGCTACCAGTTCCCGAACTCGTATCAGCTCTACTATCTCGTGGCGCCGATCCTGATTCTTTGTTTTCTGGGCTGCGCCTGGTTGATGGCCAGCAAGTTTGGGCAAATCTTGACGGCGATCCGCGACAATGAAAACCGCGTCATGGCTCTCGGCTACGATCCCGCCGTGTACAAGACGATTATCTTCTCCCTGTCGGGGGCGCTCGCTGGTCTCGCTGGCGCGCTTTACGTCGCCGGAAATCGCTCAATCGGGCCCGACGTCCTCCGCGTCGATTTCTCGATCATCGCGGTGGTCTGGGTGGCCGTTGGCGGTCGCGGCACGCTCAGCGGCGCGATCATCGGCGTTTATCTGGTTGGCTTCACCGGCACCATGATCAATGAGGAATATCCCACTCTCTGGAAAGTCCTTCAGGGGGCGATGTTCATCGGCGTCGTGCTCTTCCTGCCCGAAGGAATCGTTGGGCTCATCCGAAAAACTTATGCTTTCCTTTTTTCGCGATTCGGCAAACCGCAGCCGCTAGGTTGAACGAGGTCCACATGGGCATTCAATCCAAGACGTTTCCTGAAGAGATTATCCAGGTCAAGGAAGTCACCGTTGACTTCAGCGGCTTCAAAGCGCTTAACGAACTGAACTTCACCGTGGAGAGGGGTGAGTTGCGGGTTGTCATCGGGCCCAACGGCGCCGGCAAGACCACGTTGCTCGACGCCATCACTGGCAAAGTCAAGCCAAGCACCGGTCAGATTCTCTTTCAGCCGAACGAACGGCCGCTCTGCGACCTCGCCGATTACAACGAGGCCGAGATCGCCAGGCTCGGAATTGGCCGCAAGTTTCAGACGCCGAACGTTTTCAAGAGCCTATCGGTTGTCGACAATATTAAGCTGGCGTTGAATTATCCGCGCGGCGTTTTTCGCACCTTGCTGGCGCCGTTTCTACAGGACGGCAAGGACCGTATCGCCGAGATCCTGACCACCATCGGCCTCGCCGCAAAAGCATATAAGGACGCTGGCACCCTCGCCCACGGCGAGAAACAATGGCTAGAACTCGGCATGTTGATGGCGCAAGATCCGGAGCTACTGCTCGTAGACGAGCCCGTGGCTGGTATGACGCCACGCGAATCCGAACGCACGGGCGAATTGCTGCTGGCGCTTTCTCGAAAGCACACGTTGCTGGTAATTGACCACGACATGACCTTTGTTCGCCAGATTGCCGGCAAGGTCACGGTGTTGCATGAGGGCCGTTTGCTCAGCCAGGGCACCATCGGCGAAGTGCAAGACAACCCCAAGGTCATTGAAGTCTACCTTGGGCACCACAAGATCGACAAGAAGCCGGCGCCCAAGACGACTGCCGCCGCTCCATCCATGAATCCTCAATTAGCCAGGGTGTAGGCTAGCTGTCATGCTGAAAATCGAAAACCTCTCCGTCTCGTACGGCGAGACGCTGATTCTTCGCGATGTAAGCCTCGAAGTGCGGGCCGGGGAAATGGTCTGCTTGATGGGCCGCAACGGCGTCGGCAAGACTACGCTCCTCAAGAGCATCATGGGCCTCCTCAACGCCGGCGCCGGACGAATCCAATTCAATGGCATCGATATCACGCAAGCCACCCCCGACGTTCGGGCGCGCGCCGGCATCGGCTATGTGCCGCAAGGGCGCGAGATCTTTCCGCAACTCACGGTCCTCGAAAATCTGCAGGTCGGTCTGCTCAACACGCGCGGCGATCATCAGGCGCGGCTGGACGAAGTCTTCGGCTATTTCCCAGCTTTGAAGACATTCCTCGATCGTAAAGGCGGCTTTCTCTCGGGCGGCCAACAACAGCAACTCGCCATCGCGCGGGCGCTTGTCATGCAGCCCCGGCTGCTGATTCTCGATGAACCGACCGAAGGCATCCAACCCAACGTCATCACGCTCATCGGCGAGGTGCTCGGCCAATTGAAAAAGCGCGGCAACCTCGCCATTCTCCTCGTCGAGCAATACCTCGATTTCGCAACGCAACTGGCCGACCACTTTTTCGTCATGGAAAAGGGTGCCATTGTGCTACATGGAAAAGGATCGGATATCGATCAAGAGGTAATCAAGCCCTACCTCGCTTTTTGATTGAACCGTCGAAAGTAAAGGCTTGATCCGCCTTTAGTCGTCGTCTTGTCCAGCTTCGACTATCGTCACGGCGTTCAAGGGCCCACTCGCGCGCCGCGTGGGCGACTTGGCGATCTTCGTAGCCGTCATGACATTCGGCGCGGTCTCCGATAGTGGGTCCCACAAGATCGGCGCGACGAACTCGTCGATTATTTTCGCTCCAAGTCGGACAAACCGAAGTCCCATCGTGTGCTTCATGCCCCGAATCGGCATCGGTCGCAGCAAGGACCAGCGCCACGTCACACCCTTCGCCAAAGGCGACCGGCACAGCGTCCAAGCGTCCGGCTATCGACTTCGCTGCCGTGCTAACGCCATTGTGCTCATCCTGCCCGGTTTCACGTCGCGATTCGTTTAGCCGCGTCATACGCGAGGTTACACTTTCCGAGGAGAATTTCTCGGTGCTCGTCCGAGCGATCACGTGCAATTGGCGGCGCCCCCATCCGGCGAAGTAACCGAATCCGATCACGTACAAGACCACCGTGACCATCAAAACCACGACGGCCTCCTGTTTTCCCGTGAATCCGAGGATTGCAAACGCGGAAAGCGCAATGACTACCAATGGCAGCGTCTTGACGAGCGGCGCGCGGTAGCGGCTGAACATCTTTTGCGTGCCTTCCAGCTCGATGAGGAGTCCGCGAGCGTGCGGCAGCGCTTTGGCGGCGAGTTCGGTCAGCGCTGTTTGCTGTCGCGCCGGCTCGTCGAACGCGGCGTGCGCTTCATCGAGGTGTCTCACAATCTGAACTTCATCAACGGCACGGGCTGGGACACGCACAACGAGGGGCACGCCCGGCAGCATCTCCTCATTCACGAACTCGACGTTGCGCTCGCCGCTCTCATCGGCGATCTGGAACAACGCGGCTTGCTTGACCGTACTTTGATCGCCCTCGGCACGGAGTTCGGTCGGCCGTCGGCTTTTGACGCCCGTGGCGGGCGAGGCCACCAAGCGGCGGCGTTCAGCATGTTGCTCGCCGGCGGCGGCCTGCGCCACCGCGGAGCGCTGGGCGTCACCGACGAGCTATGTCAGCGCATCGTGGAACGCCCGGTATCCGTCCCCGATTTTCACGCCACGATCTATGCCGCACTGGGCATCGACCCGACCCGTACGCTCCATGATGGTCCGCGCCCCGTTCCCATCACCGACGGCGGCCGGCCGATATCAGAATTGTTCGCTTGAAGGAGATTAGTTTTCGCGGTCGGCGACCCAGTTGCCGGGGATGCTGATCCCGCCGCTCCATCTGCCGTTTTCAAGCCGCATTCCGTCCTCGGACAGTGTCGCTTCGTACACAGCCGCCGCAACCGCGCCCACGCGCTCCTCGATCGTGAAGCCGGTCCAGCGCACGGCGCGCGTGTCGGGGTTGTAGGTTCCCTCGAAGTGATAGCGCCCGCCGCCGCGTTCGACGTACCACTCGAAGTAGCCGGCCTGCATGAAGTTTTCGTCGGCATGTTCCACGGTCAAGTAGCCGTCCCACTTGGTCCCTGCCTGATCGCGGGCCGTGGCGCGCCAGCGCGTCGGCGTCGCGATCGGCTTGATCTTCCGGTTGCGCAGTAGTGGGTCGTTCAGGTCCTGCACGGCTCCGACCTTGGCAAGTTGTTTCTGAGCTGCCGGCGCGGCTGCCTTGGCGGGCGCGACGTTTCGGGTCTTGTCCTCCACGCACCCGGCGCCGAGGCTGCACAACATCACCACACCCACCAGCAATGTGACGCGCGTCATGAGAATCTCCTTCAGTCAATTCTCGCCTTGCTCCGTGCATTTCGCAAGCGGCAAATTGGACGAATTCGAAACCGCAGAATCCGCCCACTCACAACATCCGCCCACTCACAACATCAATCGTCGTCATCGTCTCGCGGCCGGCGCCGTCGCGGCCGATATTCGGCGGCAATGCTTTCATCACGCCGATCAACGAGGCGCCGCGATTCATCCAGACGTCGTCTTTTCGCCATGCGACGACGCGGCTGAATCTCGTGGCGGCAAGTTTCCAACTTGCCGGTGTTCTCAAGGAATCGGCAGGTTGAAAACCTGCCGCCACGTTTCGTAGCAATGCCCTCTCACGGCCAGAAGCCGCGCTTGAGCGCGACATCGGCGACGCGGTCGATGGCGACGATGAGGGCGGCAATGCGCAGATCGATCCCTTTGCCGGCGCCGACCATGCGATTGATGGCCGCTTGCTTTCCGAGCACGGCATCGGTGGCGCGTTCCATCTTCACCCGCAGCTTGTGATTGACCTCTTCCAGGTCCCACTGCTCGTTTTCATTATTCTGCACCCATTCGAAGTAGCTGACGCAGACGCCGCCCGAGTTCGCGAGGATGTCCGGCAACACCCGGATGCCTTTCTCCTGCAAGATCAGATCGGCGGCCGGCGTTGTGGGGCCATTCGCTGCTTCGCAGACGAGCCGTGCCTTGACTCGCCCCGCGTTGTCGGCGCGGAGTTGGGCCTCCAGCGCGGCCGGTATGAGGATGTCGCATTCGAGTTCGAGCAGCGTCTCGTTGCTGATGTCGTGCGTGTTGGGCGTGCCGACGACGGAGCCCGTTGCGGTCTTGTGGGCGTGGACAGCCGCGAGATCTAGTCCGTGTTCGCTGATGACGCCGCCGCGCGAATCGCTGACGGCAATGATGCTCGCACCGGCTTCCGCGAACAGCCGCGCCGCGTGTGCGCCGGCGTTGCCGAACCCCTGAATGACTACGCGTGCGCCGTCCACGCCGTCGCGTCCGCTGACGACGCCGCGCACGAGGGCACGCTCGGTCGCGAACAGACAACCGCGCGCGGTCGCCTCGTCGCGGCCATGCGAACCGCCGATGTCGAGCGGCTTCCCGGTCACCACGCCGAGGTTATTCTGGCCCGGATGCATCATGCTGTAGGTGTCGTAAATCCACGCCATCGTCTTCGCGTCGGTATAGACGTCCGGCGCCGGGATGTCGGTGTAAGGCCCAATCAACTCGCCCAGCTCGGAGATGTAGCGCCGCGTGATCTTGCGAACGACCGCCTCGCTGTGTTTCTTGGGATTGAAAGCAACGCCTCCCTTGGCCCCGCCAAAGGGGACGTCGATGACGGCGCATTTCCACGTCATCCACGCCGACAGGGCCCGCACCTCGTCGAGCGTGACATCTGGGTGATAACGGATGCCTCCCTTGCCCGGGCCGCGCACCATGTTATGCAGCACGCGATAGCCCGTAAACGTCTGCACGCTGCCGTCGTCCATTTCGATCGGAAATTCGACGATCACCGACCGGTGCGGCCTTTTGAAGTAGGCGATCAGGCCCGGCTTGAGGTGCGGCATATGCGCCACCGCCCGATCGAGCTGCGTGGCGGTAATGTGAAATGGATTCAAATCCTCCGAGGCCACAGGAGAGGACATGGCTAATTGCCTTTCTCGATAGAACCTGGCAAAGGCCTAGCGTATCCTATTATTGTAGGCGAAAGCCCGCGGACGGCTGTCCGTGGGCGCGCATGCGCGATATGTTATATGAACGCGGGGCCGTGGCGCAATTGGGAGCGCGCTAGAATGGCATTCTAGAGGTTGAGGGTTCGATCCCCTTCGGCTCCACTTTCTGACAACCCTTGACTGTGATAGTCGAGGGTTGTAGGTTGAGCTGTGCTATCTCGATGACCACCACGATCAGGTCCGCATCACCGGCGTCGCAGAGGTCGTCACCGACCGGCCGCTGTTGCAGCAAATCTGGGACGCCAACCCGCTCTTGCGGCAGTATCTCGGCAGCATCGACAATCCGATACTTGTCGTCTATTGCGTCCGCCCGACGCGCGTCCGCTTCATGAAGGAGTGGGCGCTCGATTACCACGAGGTGCCGCTGCAATGACCATTCACCTCGCAACGGGCTATCGCTTTGCAGGCATCCATTCGGGCCTGCGCGCGTCGGAGCCGGGCCGGCTGGACCTTGCGCTCGTCGTCAGCGATCGGCCAACGGCGGCGGCTGGGGTGTTCACGCAGAATCGCGTCTGTGCGGCCCCGGTCCACGTTTGCCGCGAGCGTTTGCCTGCGTCCGACGTGCGCGGCATCGTCATCTGCTCCGGCAACGCCAACGCCTGCACCGGCCAGCAAGGCCTCGACGACGCGCGGCGCATGACTTCGCTCGCCGCCGGCGCGATCGGCGCCCCAGCGACCAAGATGCTCGTCTGCTCGACCGGCGTCATCGGACGGCTGTTGCCGATGGCCGTGATGGAAGCGGGCATCCCGCAGGCCGGGCGCGAATTGGCGACGGGCGTAGAGGCGCTGGATCGTGCGTCGCGCGCTATCCTGACCACCGACACGCGGCCCAAGGTGCGCTCGCGCCTGCTGTCGTTCGGCGGCCAGGACTATCGCATCACCGGCTTCGCGAAGGGCGCCGCGATGATCGGCCCCAACATGGCGACGATGCTGGCGTTCGTGCTGACCGACGCGCCGATCGACGCCGCCGACCTCGCCGCGCTTGCCCCGGTCGCCGCCAACCGCTCCTTCAACTGCATCAGCGTCGAAGGTCACATGAGTACCAACGACTCTCTGATCTTCTTGGCAAACGGCGGCGGGGCGAAGCTGAAGGGCGACGGGCTGAAGCAATTCCAGGACGCCGCGGTGAACGTGTGTGAAGAGCTCGCTTATGACATGGCCGACGATGCGGAAGGCACGAGCCACGTCGTGACAATCGAGGTTGTGGGCACGCGCACCGACGCCGACGCGCATCGGATCGCGAAGACGGTGGCCGAGAGCGCTCTCGTGAAGACCGCGTTATTCGGCGCCGACCCAAACTGGGGCCGCATCGTCTCGGCGGCAGGTTATGCCGGCGTGCCCTTCGAGGAATCGCAGTTGAGCCTGACGCTCGGCGACTTCCGCCTATACGAGCGCGGCACGCCATTGCCCTTCGACGCGGCCAAGGTGTCCGGGTGGATGAAGGCGAATCGGGCGCTGACGATGCGGCTCGAGTTCACGCTCGGCGCCGGGAAATGCACCTTCTACACGTGCGACCTGACGTACGACTACGTGCGGCTAAACGCGGATTACACGACATAACGAGGGACGAGTGGCCAGAGACGCGTGGTGAGTCAAACCCTCGTCCCTCACCCCACATCCCTCGCCCCTCACTAATGTTTATCGAACTCCACAACATTTCCCGCTCGTTCGGCAGCAATCACGCGCTGGTTGACGTGAATCTCGCGCTCGAATCCGGGCGCATCGGCCTGCTTGGCCCCAACGGCGCGGGGAAATCGACGCTGATGAAGATCCTGCTCGGGCTGTTGCCGCCGTCGTCGGGGCATGGGCGTGTGCTCGGGCAGAACTTGGCGACCGCCGGCGTCGAATTGCGCCGCGCCATTGGCTACATGCCGGAAGCCGACGCGCTCGTGCCGGGCCTGGAAGGCGCGGAATACGTTGCACTGGCGGGTGAGCTCTACGGCATGCCGCGCACGCAGGCGCTGCGGCGAGCGCACGAGATCCTGACGCTGCTCGGACTCGACGATGCGCGCTATCGCAAGCTCGAAGAATACTCGACCGGCATGAAGCAGCGGCTCAAGCTCGCCCAGGCGATCGTCCATGATCCCTCCGCCCTCATGCTCGACGAGCCGACCAGCGGCATGGACCCGGCCGGCCGCGAGGGGATGCTCGACCTTTTCGTCCGGCTCGGCAAGGAACATGGCAAGGCAATCCTCCTTTCGACGCACCTGCTCGGCGATATCGAGAAGGTTTGCGACGCCGTGGTCATCTTGCACCAAGGGCGCATCTTGTGCCAGGGGCCCGTTCGGCAGCTTTGTCGCAGGCGTCACGACCGTTACCGCTTGCAGATTCAGGGCGATCCGAACGGCTTTCTGGAGGACTTGCGCCTTGAAGGCGTACAGGTTCTCCACGACAATGGACGTGGCGAGTACCGCGTGCAAGTGCCGGAAAGCTGGACGAATCAGGCCTTCTTCAAGCTCGCCCAGCTTCACAACGTCGTCGTCCGCGGCCTGCAACCCGACGACGAGGATCTGGAAGAGATGTTCCACCGCGTGATCGAGGAAAACCGCGACCAAGCCCCAGGATGAGCGCAGCGATTCCTTGGGGGTGAGGCCGAATCAGTTCCATGCGACAACTTCTGCAATATCGGCCCTGGAAAGGCGACCTGCACAGCCCGTGGTGGAGCGTCTGGCCCATCGCGCGCGTGGCGCTCGGCAAGCTGCTGACGCGCCGGCTCTTCTGGGTTCTCTACGCGTTCGGCCTGCTGCTCTTTCTGATGTTCTTCTTTGGCTCGTTCCTCTTGAGCTGGGCCGAGGCGCAGATGGTCGTGTCGGGCGAGCAGCTTGGCCGGCTCGGCGATCCGGCCCGGATGTTTCGCCTCGTCCGCGCCGGTCTGCGCATCCTGAATGGAAGCCAGGAGACGTTTCAGTACTTCTTTGCCTATCAAGGGGGCATCGTCGTCGTCACGCTCGCCCTGGCCGGGTCACTGCTTGTCGGCAATGACTTCGCCTCGAAGAGCCTGCCCTTCTATCTCGCCAAGCCGATCAGTCGCTGGCACTACCTGCTCGGCAAGATGCTCGCCGTATTCGTCGTCGTGCAGATGATGACGACGCTGCCGGCGATCGTGCTCTATGGCCAGCACGCTTTCGACGATTTCAATTACTTCCTGAACGTCGATTACTTCATCGGCAACGAGACGGGAAAAGGCCCCGCCGGCGTGGTGCTGTTGCTTTCGATCCTTGGCTACGGAACCTTGCTGTCGGTGTTTTTGAGTATCCTGCTGGTGGCGACGGCGAGCTGGATGCGCACCACCATGCCGCTCATCATGGTGTGGGTGTCGCTGTTCTTCTTTTTGCGCCTTTTGGCGAACCTGCTAGTGGACGGCATGAAGCTCGATCCGCACTGGCGGCTGCTCGATCTTTGGAACGACCTGACGCTGTTGGGGCAGGGATGTCTCGGGTTCGCGCATGAGAGCATCAAGCCGGCGCCGCAACCGGAGTTCTGGGCGGCGGGGCTGGTCCTGACGGGAGTCTGCATCGGATGCCTGATCTACTTGAACCATCGGACGCGCAGCGTCGAGATCGTGAGCTGACGACCGCGATCACGACCGAACCCGCGCCGCGCGAGAAGCGGTTCGACGCCGACGCGCCGGCGCCCGAGCGCGACATCGCGCTGCCGCCGGTGCTGCTCTTTCAGCATGTCTCCAAGTGGTACGGCCCTGTCATCGGCATCAATCAGGTCACGCTCGAACTTCGCCCCGGCATCACGGGGCTCGTCGGCCAGAACGGCGCGGGCAAGAGCACGCTGCTGCGCCTCGCCGCCGGCCACATGCGCCCCGACCTCGGCAGAGTCACTATTTGTGGGGTCGATGCCTGGAGCGCCGCGGCCAAGCGCCACGTCGGCTACTGCCCCGAGCTCGACACGTTCTACGAGGAAATGTCGGGCCGGCGCTTCGTGCAGACCATGGCCGAGCTTGTGGGTTATTCGGGCATCGAGGCGACGCGCCGCACCGAGGCGACGCTGGAACTCGTCGGCATGCACGACCGCGCCGATCGGCCACTCGCCGGCTACTCCAAGGGCATGCGGCAACGCATCAAGCTCGCACAGGCGCTCTTGCACGATCCTCAGCTACTTCTGCTCGACG
>Ga0233424_10003180_pt1 | contig 10827 bp, 12 predicted proteins | sample Watercolumn_Towu_FD_181011 | JGI IMG/M metagenome (GOLD analysis project Ga0233424, IMG submission 181011) | Freshwater microbial communities from Lake Towuti, South Sulawesi, Indonesia - Watercolumn_Towuti2014_125_MG | ecosystem: Environmental > Aquatic > Freshwater > Lake | place: Indonesia... | reverse complement strand
GGCCGTCGACGGCTACGAAGTGATCGTCACGGCTTCTGGGTCCTCACAGGTGAAGGGCGCGCTTGCGGAGGCGGTGGCGGCCCCCGCGGGCGTACGGGCCTTCGACGCCTACAGAGTCGCCCACTGTGTTCCTGCATATGGTCGTGAACTCGACGAGCATGTGAACCCGCACGAGGCGAATCTGTTGCCGTTCGTGAGTTTCACCAAGGGCTGCTACATCGGCCAGGAAGTAGTCGCCCGCCTGGATACCTACGACAAGGTGCAACGGCGGCTGGTGCGGGTGGTCGCTCGCAGCTCAGTTAGCTCGCTTGAGTCAGGGACCCTACTCATGGTGGACGGGCAGCGCGTCGGAGAGCTGCGAACAGTCGCCCGGGCTGGCCCGGTCACCGGGCACGAAGCGCTCGCGTTCGTCCGCCGGGGTTTCTGGGAGCAAGGCGCGCGATCGGCCGACCGTCACGGTCGCGAGCTACGGGTCGAATCTACCGAAGCAACAGCACCCTGACGACGAGGCGATGATCACCGGTCCTCGGGAGACAGCCCGCTGGTTGCGTATGGGTCCACGACCGCGTCCAGGTCGAATCGAAATTTCTCGGCATCGATCCGCGGCATGCGCGCGGCCGCCCCGGCCAGCAAATGGCGCTCCACAAAGCGCCGCGGCTGGCCAAGGCTGGCTTCAGTCGTGGGGATCTCCATTGGTTCCATGCCGAAGCGCTAGACTCCTAGCGTTCCGGCCGCCAGGTCGCGGTCGTGCATGGGGGATGACGAAGTGCAATACCGGCCGCTAGGCAAGACTGACATCAAGGTATCGGTCATGGCACTCGGCTGCTGGCCGTTCGCCGGCGGTGCCGTGTGGGGTGAGCAGGATGACAACGACTCGATCGCGACCGTGCACGCCGCGCTTGACGCCGGTATCAACTTCTTCGACACGGCCGAGGGCTACGAGGAAGGCAAGTCGGAGCGGGTGCTCGGGTGGGGGCTGAAGGGACGGCGGCACGAAGCGGTGATCGCCACCAAGGTGAGCCCGAACCACCTTGGCGCCGAGGACGTGATGCTCGCCTGCGAGCGAAGCCTGCGAAACTTGGGCACCGACTACATCGATCTGTATCAGATCCACTGGCCAAGTCGCGCCGCTCTCCCGCAGCCGGGTGCGAAAGCGGCGATTGGGTCAGGCGGCGGATCGGCGCGCGAGGTTCCGTTGCCGGAGACCATCGAGGCGTTGGAACGACTGAAGAGGCAGGGGAAGGTCCGGGCAATCGGCGTTAGCAACTTCGCACGCCAGGACCTGGGACGGGCCGTCCGGCTGACCGACATCGAGTCCGACCAGATCCCCTACAGCCTCGCATGGAGGGCCATCGAGTACGAGATCAAGCCGCTTTGCGTGAAGAACAAGGTCGGGATCATCTGCTACAGCCCGCTGGCACAGGGGCTGCTCACGGGGCGCTACCGCTCGGCAGATGACGTTCCGGAGGGCCTCGCTCGCACACGCCTCTTCTCGAACAAGCGCCCGATGGCCCGCCACGACGACCCTGGCTGCGAGAAGGAGGTCTTTGACGCGATCAAGAAGATCCAGAAGGTCGCGGACCGGCTGGGTGAGCCGATGGCGAATGTCGCCCTGGCCTGGATCCGTCAGCGCCGCGGCGTGATGTCGTTCCTCGTCGGTGCGCGCACACCCGACGAACTGAAGCGCAACCTGCCGACCCTCGACGTTCGCCTCGACTCCGTCACCAGCCGTGAGCTGGCTCGCATTACGGAGCCCATCAAACGGAAGGTCGGCACGAATGCCGATCCCTGGAACTCGAACAACCGGATGCGGTAACGCCTACCCGTAGCTGATCGTCTCGCCGCCGTCGACGATCAGCGTTTGGCCGCGGATCATCCACGCGTCGTCGGAGCAGAGGAAGGCAACGATCTTTGCGACATCAGCGGGGGTGACGGGGCGGCCAGCTGGGGTGAAGCGAGAGGCGATCTGCTTGATCGCAGCCGAGTCCGGGAAGGCGTCTAGGGCGTCGGTGTGGACGAAGCCGGCTGAGACCGCATTGACCGCGATCTCCCTGGAAGCAAGCTCCACGGCGAGGTAGCGGGTGAGCGCCTCGAGCGCCGCCTTGGACACACCGACGGCGAAGTAGTCGGGAAGCACCCGGGTCGAGCCAGGGCTAGATATGTTGATGATGCGGCCGCCCGCCGGCATCACCTTCGCAGCCTCGACCGCGCACAACCACGGCGCACGTGCGTTGATGTCCAACGTCCAATCCCAGTGCTTGGTCTCAAGTTCGGCCGCCGGCCGCATCACGCCGGATGCCGCGTTGTTGACAAGGATGTCGAGGCGGCCCAGGTCGGAGACGACCTTCGAGACGAGGCCGGGAATAGCCTCAGCCTCGGCCAGGTGCGCCCGTATCCGCAGGCAACGCACGCCCTTCGCGGCAATGTCAGCTTCAGTGGAGCGCGCGGCGTCGTGGTTACGAAAATAGTTGAAGGCGACATCGGCGCCGCGCGAGGCGAACTCGAGGCATATCGCCTTGCCGATGCCGCGAGAGCCGCCGGTGACGAGCGCGACTTTGCCGGCGAGCCCCCCGGGACCGGAACCTGATGGCGGCGTCATGGGACTCGGTGAGGGCGGGGCGTACTCGGCACGACGGAGCTGCCGCTAGCTATATCGCCATGCCGCCGTCGACGCGCATGACGATGCCGGTGACATAGCGAGCCTCCTCGCGGGCGAGAAAGGCGGCGGCGGCGGCGACTTCGTCAGGGGTCCCGAAGCGGCCCATCGGCACCCAGGTGAGGATCTTGTCCTTCAGCTGCTGGGACAGTACGTCGACGGTTGCCGTCTCGATGTACCCCGGTGCGATGGCGTTGACCGTGATATTTCGGGTGGCGAGCTCCTTCGCGAGCGTGTACGTCAGGGAGTGGATCGCGCCCTTCGAAGCCGAGTAGTTCGCCTGGCCGACGTTCCCCCGCAGCCCGACCACCGAGGAGATGTTGATGATCCGGCCCCACCGCTTCTTGAGCATTCCCGGGACCGCGAGCTTGCAGCAGTAGTAGGTGCCCTTGAGGTTGGTGTCGACGACCGCGTCCCAGTCATCGTCCTTCATCCTGATCAGCAGGGTGTCACGAATGATTCCCGCGTTGTTGATAAGGATCTCGACCGGCCCGTGGGCTTCCTCGGCAGCCTCGAACATCGTCTCGAGCTCGTCGCGCCTGGCCACATCCGCCTTGAGCGCGATCGCGGTGCCCCCGGCCTTCCGTATCTCAGTGACCACCGACTCGGCGTCCTCGGCGTGCGAGTTGTAGTTGACGACCACCCGGTGGCCCGCCGCGCCGAGACGGAACGCAATCGCTCGCCCGATACCGCGGGACGCGCCGGTTACCAGGGCGCTACGTGGTGTTTCAGGCAACGCCGTCGTCCAGCTTGCCTCGCAGGCGCCCGATCTCCCGTGCCGCCTCGTCCACGAATCCCCGGACAACGGCCTTGCGGGCCGTCTGGATCGCGTTCGCCACCGCAGCGGCCTTCGCCCGGCCGTGTCCGACGACTGCAACGCCCTTGACGCCCAGCAGCGGCCCGCCGCCGTGCGCCTCGACCCGGTTCGTCAGGTCGAAGACACGGTGCGCCAGCTTCTCGACCTCGTCAGTGGTCACCTTGCCGTTCAACTGGGATCGCAGGTCGCTGGCCAGCGCCTCGCCCAGCCCCTCGGTCAGCTTCATCGCGACGTTGCCGGAGAACCCGTCGCAGACGACCACCTCTGCCTTGCCAAACGGCAGGTCGTGGCCCTCCACGTTCCCGATGAAGTTCAGCCCGCTCTGCTTGAGCAGGGGAGTCGTCTCAAGGACCAGCTTGTTCCCCTTGCCCTCCTCGGCGCCCACGCTCAAGATCGCCACTCGCGGGTTCTCCACCCCGTCGAGGATCCTCGACATCACAGTGCCGAGCGCAGCGAAATCGGCAAGCTGTCTGGCCTTGCATTCCACGTTGGTGCCCACGTCGATGATGATCGTCTTCGGCGCGGTGCCGATGAGCGGTCCGCCAAGGGCGGCGCGGTCGATGCCCTCGAAGGTCCCGAAGAGCACTGTAGCCGCAGCTATGGTGGCCCCGGTCGACCCCATGCTGACGACAGCTTTGGCCTTGCCGGCCTTGACGACGCCCGCGGCCACGAAGACGGAAGCCTTCGGTTTGCTGCGGACGGCCATCGCCGGGTGCTCGCCCTCCATTACTACGCCTTCCGAAGAAACAACCTGTATCGGCAGGCGGTTGGCCCCGGGCACCTTCGCAAGCTCGGCCTGGAGAGCGGTGGGGTCGCCGACCAAAGCGATCGCAACGCCTCCCTGTTTGACGGCCATGGCCGCGCCGGCCACGGTCTCCGCGGGAGCGAAGTCACCGCCCATCGCATCGAGAGCGATGGGCACCATGTCCGCAGGAATCGTCAATTTGCCATGACCTCCGTGCCTAACGACTGAGCCTACGACTGATCGATCGGGAAACGGACGAACGCCTGGCCCGAGACGGCGTCCGAGCCATCGGGCTTGACTACGGCGACGCGGAACTCGACTTCACAAGCGCCATCCGCATCGGCCGTCCCAACCGCTTCTCCGGTGACCTTTACCGACTCGCCGGGATATACCGGCGCTTTGAAGCGCACCTTCAGCCGGCCCGCCGATGGCCATTCCCTCGGGAACGCGGTCGCCATCATCTCCGACACGAAGGCGAGCACAAGCATACCGTGGGCGATCCGCCTGCCGAACTGTGTTTTGGCAGCGTATTGCTCGTCGAGGTGGATCGGATTGAAATCCCCGGCCGCGCTCGCGTAGGCCGCGATCTGATCCTGCGTGACCGCCTTCTCCAGCACAGCGAGCCGGTGACCTATCTGGACTGGCGAGATCATGCGGGAACGATGACCATCACGCCGGGACGATGACCGTGCTGACGGACCTGGCGAGCTTCTGACCGCGGGCGTCGAAGTATTGGGTCTCGACGGTCGCGAACCGCGTGCCACGCCTGACCGTATTGGCCTTCAAGGACGTATCGGCGAACACGGCGACGCCGACCCTGACAGGGCGTTCGAACTCGCACTCCTGGGAGGCGTGAACTGTCCCGGCGGCCAGGCCGAGCAGGCGGATCATGTGGCCGAGCCCGGAGGCGATCAACGCCAAAGGGGGGACCAGTCGATCGGGGCCCGGCATGGCGACAGGTGACAAGTCGCCCACCGCTGCGACGTACGCCGCTATGTCTGAATCACGGAAGGTGAGCTGATAGCGCGGGAACCGGTGGCCTTCGGTCAGGCTGGCGAGGTTGGATACCACGGATTCAGATTGTATCTGCGGCCTGCGTCTCGTCACCCGAGCCGCGCAGGGCATCTGCCTCATCCAGAAGGTGCCTGGCCATCTCGAGGCCCTCCGGCTTCCTGTAGTCCAGTTGCGACAGGGCGAGCACGCGATACAGGAGCCCGGTCGACACCACCGCCTCCGAGGCCCCGCCCAGTGCCGGCACCTTCACTCCCAGGGCGTCGGCCATGGCAGTGGCGGCCCGCATCCCGCTGCGGTTGATATATACCCGCGTCAGCAGCCGTCGTCCGTGGACCAGCGAGACCCCGGTTTTCGTCTGGCGCAACTGGACGCACACGTGTGCCCGCGGGCGGTCGACTAACTGATACGCGTAGTCGAGCGCCTTCGCCCTGCTTGTGCCCAATCCGGCGGCAGTATAATCGCCATCCCCAATTCGGACCCCTACGTAAGACGCCCCTCATCCCGGCTCCGGAGCACGTGATTGGACCTGAAGGACCGCGTAGCCATCGTCACGGGAGGCGCGACCGGGATCGGCCGCGGGATCGGCCTCGCTCTAGCACGTAATGGCGGGTCGGTGGTCGTCGCGGACCTTGACGCGGACACCGGCGAGCACACGGCGTCCGACATTGCGGCGATGGGCGTCCAGTCGATGGCGGTCGTCGCCGACGTGACCAAACACGACACGATCGAGAAGGCCATTGCCGACGTCCTGGCGAGGTTTGGCCATCTCGACATCTTGGTCAACAACGCGGGTGTCGCGGGCGGCCGCGGGTGGTACACGGTGCCAGACTCCCGTGAAGAGGACTGGATCGCGGCGTTCGAGGTCAACGTGAAGGGGATCGCCAACGCCACGAACGCGGTGGCACCGGTCATGCGGAACCAGCGTTACGGCAAAATCGTCAATATCGCGTCGATCGCCGGGCGGGAAGGCCGGCCAGCGCTGCCTCACTACTCGTCTTCGAAGGCGGCCGTCATCAACTACACACAGGCGATGGCCGACGAGTTGGCGCCTTACAACGTGAACGTGAACGCCGTTTGCCCGGGCCTGCTGTGGACGCCGATGTGGGACCAGGTCGGACACCGCTACGCCCGGGTCAACCCGAAGTACCAGGGCATCCCGTCCCGACAGGTGTTCGACATGATGGTCCGAGACGTCATTCCTCTCCAGCGCGAGCAGACACCCGAGGACATCGGGAACATGGTCGCCTTCCTCGCATCCGAGGATGCCCGCAACATCACGGGGCAGGCCGTCAACGTCGACGGCGGGGCGTTCCTCCGATGAAGCAGGTCTTTCGATGATGCGATCCGAGCCTGCGAGATCGTCGGCCATGCGGCTCGCGGAGCGCGTGGCGATCGTGACCGGCGGAGGCACCGGAATTGGCCGGGGGATCGCAACCGTCCTCGCCGAGCAGGGCGCAGACATCGTGATCGCGGATATCGACCCTTCGACGGCGCGGGAGACCGCAAAGGCGGTCGAGAGGCTGGGGCGCGCGGCAACAGTCGTCCAGACGGACGTCACCAAGCGCGCGTCGACCGATGCCATGGTCGCATCGGCGCTGAGCACGTTCGGGCACGTCGACATCCTCGTCAACAACGCCGGAGTCGGTGGCGGCCGGGACTGGTGGACCAGAAACCAGAGCAGCGGCGACGACTGGGACTACGCCTACGGCGTGAACGTGATGGGCATCGTGCACGGCATCGAGTCGGTCCAGTCGCACATGAAGGACCGGCGCTCCGGGAAGATCATCAACATTGCCTCGACCGCCGGAAGGCGTGGGACGACCGGCTTCGTGCACTACTCGGCGTCGAAGGCGTCGGCCATTAACGTGACGCAGGCCTACGCCCTGAGGCTGGCGCCGTTCAATATCAACGTGAACAGCATCTGTCCGGGCCTGCTCTGGACGCCGCTGTGGGAGAAGATCGCCGAACGCCGGCAGAACTCGATGCCGTCCGGGGAGCGGGTCACGCTCCGTGAGTATTTCATGAGGCAGGTGAAGGCGGGTGTTCCGCTTGGACGGGAGCAGACGCCCGAGGACATCGGCAAGCTGACGGCGTTTCTGGCGTCGGACCTGGCACGCAATGTCACCGGCCAGGCCATCAACGTCAACGGGGGCTCGTACAAGAATTAGGGGTGGCCGTCAGGCTGGCCGAGCGCCCGCTGGACCAGTTCGGCCCGGCGGCTCAGGTATTCGGCCTCCTCGATCTCACCCTGTTCGAACCGTCCGTCCAGCGAGGCGATCTCGCGGACGAGCAGGTCCCGGTTTTCCGAAGTCTCCGGCCGACGTCGGCTGCGGACAACGAACACATAGGCGAGTAGCCCTGCCAGGATCGCCCCGGCTGCAACGGGGACGCCGATCTTGACGTAGGCATCTGCGTTCCGGGCCCGCGTGCGCAGGGACTGCCACGTCGTAGGTTCTGGGAGACGGGTGAACGTCAGCTCGACGCTCGCGCCGCGCTCGTAGCCCGCGCCGCTCATGACTGAATAGACGGACGGCCCGAGGGTCACGTCCTTGAGTGGCCCCAAACCGCGACCCGACACGGTGGCCACTCCCGCCGGGAGGAGGACGCGTAACTCCCCGGCGCCGAACGGCAAATTGCGCGTGAAGCCGAACTCGCTGCCCGCGTAGCTCACGAAGTATTCGAAGAACAGCTTGTACTCGCCCGGTGGGACAGGGTTGGTGAGGGCGAATCCGGGGCCGGCCTCGAGGATATTGCCCGCGGGGAGGTGCGGGTCGACCGATACCCCGGTGAATCCCTGGAAGCCTTCGGGAAGGCCGAACCTGAGCATGCTCAGCCCGGAGAGGTTGGGGTCGGTCAGGTCGGCGACAAAGGTGCGGTCGCCGTCGTTGCGGAGTGTGATCGCTTCCAGGAATCCTATCAAACGGGAAGGGCCGTCCGGCCGGGCGACCAGCACTTCGCTGGCGATGCTTATGGTGTCCAGCGATCTCGTCGATTCGAAGATCTGCACCCTCAGGTTGGCGGGCGCTATCTCCTCTTCAAGCCGGATCGTCGAAATGATGCCCTGGTAGTCGGTCACGAGACGGTTAAGAACGGTGTCGCCCTCGGGGACCCCGGTGAACTCGAACGCCCCGATGGCGTCGACCGGCGTCGTGCGCTGGGACACAATCTTCCCGTCGAGATCGGTCGTGAGGAGTGCGACCTCGAAGCCGTCGGGGACAGAGGCGCCATCCGTTCCGTTGACGACGACGCCGGCGACACGGCCGGCAAATTGCGCCGATGCAGGGTCGATGGGAGCGAGGGCGATAACGACGAGGACCACGACGACGGCTCCGACGAGCGCGGACGCGACCGTCCGCGCGGCCGGGCCACGACCTGCGAGGTCGACGGCCGATACGACCTTCACTTGGGAGACCTTTCTTGCGCCGGGGCCAGGACGGCGCGGGCGTCCGCTATCTCCTGCTCGAGTCGTGCCATCGGGTCGGCCAACGGCTGGCCCGCATCGCCTTCCTGCAGGGCCGCCTCCTCCCTGAGCAGCCTGGCCGCTGTAACCCGCAGCTCATCCATTTGCGATCGGAACTCGGCCTTGCCCACGAGGCCGGCCGAATGGTCGACCTCGAGCTGGCGCACCTGCCGGTAGATGTCCCCTCGCGCTCGCCGCAGTTCGAATCCTCTCGATGAGGGCCCACCCGGCACCGCGCCCCGGCGGCGCACGAACGGCCATGCAATGACCGTGACAGCGGCCAGCGTCAGGAGGACCCCGATCGTGAGGCCCACCGCTAGGCGGTCCCCCGCACCAGACCTGCGGCAACCTGCGCTTTGGCGGGACGCACTTCCAGCGCTGGCTGGGGCCAGAGGGCGACCGCGGTCCCGATCACGAAGACCGGTCCGGCGATCCACAGCCACATTGCGAGCGGGTTTACGCTTGCTCGCAGCACCAGCCGCCCGTCCTCGAGGAAGTCGGTTGGCACTACATAGAGGTCCTCGACCGGCGTGCTCCTGATACCGGCGCGCACCGACGCCTGCCGAAAGTCCGGGTAGAAGGCGTGCCACGCCCGCAGCGTCCCGATCCGGTCGTTTCCGCGGTACACGTTGAGGTGAGCGAGCTGCGCCGTCCGATCACTGCGCTCCTCGATTTTGAGGTTGGCGTACTCGAGCCGGTAGCTGCCGACCGCCCCGCTCTCGCCCCGCTTCAGAACAAGGTCGGCACGCTGGTCGAAAAACTGCGTACCGACCACCCCGAACGCCACCGTCACGATGGCAAGGTGCACGATGTAGCCGCCATGCCGGGGCCGGTTGCCGGCGATCACACCAAGCCACGCCGCCGCCCAGTTGCCGCCTGCCCGGGCACGCGCCCGAGTGCTGCGGAACCACTCCTCGAGGATGACCAGCACGACGAACGCGAGCACGGAGAAGGCGACGACGGCGAGGGGCTCGCGCATGCCGGCAACGACCATGGCGGCCGCGGCCAAAACCGCCAGACCGACAGGGAGGAGCAGCCAGCGCCCGAGCGAACGCATCGAAGACCGGCGCCAGGCCATCACGGGGCCAATCCCCATGATCGCCAGCAACCCCAGGAACAGGGGCCCGTTGACCCGGTTGAAGTACGGGGTCGCCACGGTCACGGTGCCGTCCGAGGCGAACTCGGTGATGAGCGGGAAGACGACGCCCCACAGCGTGACAAAGGTGATCCCGAGCAGCAGAAAGTTGTTCAACAGGAACGCCACCTCGCGGGACAGGAACGACTCGACGGGGCGGTCGCTCTTGAGCCATCGGTAGCGCCAGAAGAAGACGCCGAAGGCGAACACGAGGCTCAGCAGCATGAAGCCGAGAAACACCTGTCCCAGGGCCGACCCGGCGAACGAGTGCACCGATACGACCGGGCCGCCGCGATTAATGAACATCCCGAACTGGGCGAGCACGAAGGCGATGTTAAGCAGGACGATGTTCCACATGCGGAACATGCCACGGCGCTTCTGGACCATGATCGAGTGGATGAACGCCGTCATAGTCAGCCACGGCATCAGCGCCACGTTCTCGATCGGGTCCCAGCCCCAGTAACCGCCCCAGCCGAGGATCGTGTACGCCCACCAGGCTCCGATCAGGATGCCGGTGCCCAGGATCGCCCACGAGACGATGCCGGAGACCCGGGCGGCGTCCGCCCACTCGTCGCGCGTGCGACCTGCGGCCAGGGCCCCGGCGGCGTAGGCGAACGGAACGGCGATCCCCGCGAGCCCGGCCATGAGCAACGGCGGATGCACCCACATGCCCGGATGCGTCAGCAGCGGGTTGATCCCCCGGCCATCGTCGGGCACACAGGCGACCTGGCTCCCGCCCGGACCCGGGCACGTCGTGTGCGAGAACGGGTTTGCCCAGACGACCATCACCAGGAAGAAGAAGGCGAGGATCGCCATCAGGATCGCTGTCGTGTAGGGCAGGCTGTCGGCGAGCCGGCGGCGCGCCAGGTGGATGGCGGCAGCGGACATGATCGCTAGCACACAGGTCACGTAGAGCAGTGAGCCTCCGTTCCCGGCGTAGAACGCCACCCAGATGAACTCGCGGTCCATCACCCGGTTGCTGTGCGCGAACACGTAGTCA
>Ga0233424_10003178_pt1 | contig 10832 bp, 3 predicted proteins | sample Watercolumn_Towu_FD_181011 | JGI IMG/M metagenome (GOLD analysis project Ga0233424, IMG submission 181011) | Freshwater microbial communities from Lake Towuti, South Sulawesi, Indonesia - Watercolumn_Towuti2014_125_MG | ecosystem: Environmental > Aquatic > Freshwater > Lake | place: Indonesia... | reverse complement strand
AGGCGCCTCCGCCCGTCGCACCGGTATCGCCGCAACCGGCAACCACTGCAGTGGCAACCACTACCGCTGCCACGACCTTCCACCGCTGCATCGGACCCTCCTCAGCGTTCCCCGGGGGGTGCGCCGGAACCGCCGGCGCCCGACCGCCCCGTCCGCCACCTTGTGAACATTATCACAAGCTCCGGCAGCCTCTCCGTCACGGCTTCGAACGATCCGCCTCGCCGGAACTGGCCGGTTCGTCCTGCGTTGACATGAACGGACCACCAGAGGGCCGGGCCTTTGGCATGGAGTGACGGATCGACGGCAAGACACCAAAGTGGACAAGAGTGCAGGCGCGCGGGGATGGCGGATGGGACGCCGGTGACGCGACCTGGAGCGGGTAACGGGCCCGACCGCGACGAGCCGCCGGCGCGAGCGAGCGCCGAATCGGGCGACGCGTCGGGTCAGGCCGCCCGCGAACCCATGGCCAATCCCGACCGTGCTAGGTGGCTGCCAATCGAGCGGGCCACGCGTGAGTCTGCGTGGCGCGGGCGCGTCGTGGACTACCGCACCCGCCTACGGATGACGCGCGGACGGCTGCGCCTCGCCGGGAGCGCCGTGGCCGAGACGGCGCGTCGTCGAGCGCGTGCCGCCGGGCGTGACATGCGCCGGGCAGGCCTCTGGCCGGGCCAGTTCGCGCGCAAGCATCCGCTTGGCGCCATGCTGGTCGTCGTTGCGGTGCTCATGGGCGCCCCGCTCGCCTCTTTCCTGGTGACGTGGCGCCCCACTTCCGCCGCACGCCTCACGGTGGGTATCGGTGCCCAGGCGACAAACATCACCGCAGAGAAGGCAGCCACCGGGGCCGCCCCGGCCTTTACCGCGCTTGGAATCCAACCTTCGATAGAAGAGGCAAGCCCCGGCGAGATCGGTTCGGGCTTCATCGTGCTTCGGGCACCGGCGGGCTTCGCATTCGACACCAACGCACCCGGTGCCGTCGTCACGATTGCACCGCTCGCTGGGCAGCTGGCCGCCACCTGCGACACGAGCGGTCTCGGCACTGGCACGCAGGCGTCGGTGAGCAGCCAGACCGATTCCGCCATCCTAGTTCAGGTGACGAGGGCCTCCAGCGGCACCTCGAAATGCCTCATGTCGTTCTCGAACCTGCGCGTCCGCCCGACCACGACGACGGCACCCTTCTCCGGGAGCATCACCAAGACGAGCACCGGCTACGCGAATGCGTCGGTGATCGCCGGAGTGACCGATGGCGTCACGTCGTTCGGCGACATCCAGACGCTGCCTGCTCCCTGGGACGCCACATCCTCCCCAACCAAGTCGCCGCTCGCGCTCAACCGGTCCCAAGTCGTCGTCAATGGCAAGGCCATCGCGACCATCACCTTGAAGGACGCCTACGGCAATACGCTGACGGCCCTTCCGGGAGCCATTGGCACGGTCAAGTTCGGCACCAAGTCAGTGGCACCCACCTCGGAGGACTGCACCACGGCAACGACGGCCGGCGCGGCGCCGCTCGTCGTTGGCGGGGCGGCGGTGGTTACCGCCGAGTTGACGTTTAGTAATGCCGGATCACTGTACGTGTTCGCGTGCATCGACACGACCTTCTTCACGAGTACCGCCCAGATCACCGTGAACGCCGCCCCGACGGTCACCGGGGCGGAGATCACGCGCCAGCTCGCCGACGGCACGGCATCGGTCGGCACCACCATCGGCGTGAGCGCGAGCGCGCGCACGCGCACCGTCACGGTCAAGGGCACCGGGTTCGCCACGGGTGTGACCGCGACTTTCGACGGCAACGGCATCACGGCAGGGGTGGTGACGCGGGTCGATGGTTCGACGCTGACAATCCCCGCAACCATTGCCGCCAATGCAGTGGCCGGCGGGCGCAGCGTGACGGTGACCAACCCCGACGGTGGCACGTTTTCGCTGGCAAACGTCCTGACGCTGACGAACCCGCCTTCGGCCGCCGCGCTCTCGCAGGCGGTCTTCGGGTCAGGGTCGATCAGCGTGCCACTGGTGCTAACCGGCACCAACTTCCTTGCGGGCGCACGGGTCCGTTTCGAACCGAATAATGGCGACATCACGTACACCACGGTCGTCAACAGTTCGACACAGGTCACGTTGACCATGACGATCGCGTCAACGGCGCGCGAGACGGCGGAGCGACGGTCAATCTTCGTCGACAATCGTGATGAGAGTGGCGAGGTTGCTGCCCTGACCCAGATGCAGATCGCCGCGCCGCCGGCGGTGGCCGTGTCGGGGATCTCGCCCTCCGTCCTTGGGCAGGGCGCGGGCAGCAACGCCGGGTCGTGCGGCGCCGGCGCGGTGGGCGTGACGGTCACCGTTCCCGGGACGGGCTTCAGTGCCGATGCCCTCACCGGCACCGTACAGGCAACCTTCGCGAACACCAGCAATGACGTCACGACCACCGTCACGGGAATCTCGTCCACGTTCCTGAGCCTGAAGGTGTGCGTGACCAACGTCGCGCCGCCGGGCGCACGTAGCCTGGCGGTCGTCAACGGCGATGGCGGGCGCGTGACGGTGCCGAATGCCCTGACGATCACGGGGTCGCCGTTGCTGGTGAGCGCGTCAGAGGCGGCAATCGGGCAAGGTGCGAGCCAACGCGTCCTCACCTTCACCGGCGCCGGTTTCAGCCCGATCGCAACGCTCGCGCTGCAACGCGTCGTTTCAGGTGCAGGCTCATTCGTGCAGTGCGGGACGCCGAACGTGAGCCTGACTGGCACGCTCGCAACTGTCGCGGGTACCACGGTGGTGGTGACGGCGCGAACGACGACGACGCTGACGGCGCAGGTCACCGTCGATGCCGACGCACTCACTGGCCCAGTCTGGATTGCGGTCGACAATGACGACGGCGGGACGGCGCCGAAGTGCGCGACGACCGGAGCGCTGACCATCTCGCCGCGCCCGACAGCGTCAAGCGTGTCGCCGAGCTTCCTCAACCCACCGACCGCCGGATCGACGACGGTCACCGTTGCGCTTGAGGGATCAAACTTCGGCAGTGGCACCACAGTCTCGCTCGGTCCGGCCTCCGGGCAGTCGGTTGCCGACGTCGTTGCCTCGACGCCACAGGTCGCCAGCTCGGTGCGGATGACCTTCGTGGCGACGGTGCCGTCGACGGCGTTCGGCGGACCGCGGGATCTCACGATCACGAACCTCGACGGTGGACGGAAGGTCGTCGCCGGTGCCATCTCCGTCGTGACGACCGGGGCGGTGACGGTCACGCCGGCCACGGTCGGCGCGGGCGCGGTATCGGCGCCGCTGACGGTGACCGGTACAGGCCTGAACCCTTCGTCGACGATCACCTTCGCCAACGGGGCGGGAACTGACGTCACCGGCGTTCAGGTGACCGCTGGCATCATCGCGTCCGGTCCATCCGGGACGAGCTTGGTCGTGCCGGTCACAGTGCTTGCCTCGACGACTCCCGGCGCCTACACCGTCACGGTGACCTCACCCGAGGGCCTTGCGACAACCGGTAGCTTCACGATCAACCCGCCGCCAGCAATCTCCGCAATCGGGCGGACGCCGGCAGGCGCGTCCACGTCGCCAGTGTCGTTCGGGCAGGCCTCGAGCGCCCAGCCGCTTTACCTCAGTGGTTCGGGCTTCGCCACGTCGGCCGGCACTCCGGCCATCGTGGCCGTCAACGCTGGCGTCGCCGTGAGCGGCGTCACGATCACCGGCGTGACGGTCGCTGCGGGCGGTGCGTCGCTGACGGCCACAGTGGCCATCGACGCAACGACGACCGTTGGAACCTATGCGCTGCAGGTCACCAACCCTGACCTCGGTCGGACGACGCTCGCGTCGTCGCTGACCGTCACCGCCAAGCCGACCCTGACGGGGATCACCGACAACAACAACTTCGGCGCCGGGGCCTCGAACCGCACGGTGACGCTGAGCGGCACCGGCCTGATCGCGGGGGCGACCGTCAGGTTCACCCGGACCGGCGACACCACCGGGGCACAGGTGACCGTCGACTCGGTCGTCTCGTCGGATAGCAACAAGCAGTTGCTGCTCGGGATTTCGATTGCCGGCAGCGCGACGACCGGGTCACGGTCGATTACGGTCACGAACCCTGATGGCGGTTCGGCCACGCTTGTCGATGCGTTCACGATCACCCCGGCCCCAGTCATCTCGAGCATCACCCCGTCCGGGCTGGGTGCCGGGCGAACGTACCTGGTGACGATGCGCGGGTCGAACCTCCAGTCGAGCAACGTCGCGGTCATGGTCGGGACCGGCTCGAACTTCTCGGCGACGCTGAACATGAGCCTTGACGCGACGGTCTGCATCCCCACGCGCGTGAACTCCACGACCGTCACCTTCGTGATACGAATCGACGCGCTCGCGCCGGTGGGGTACCTGCTGATCACCCTGACCAACCTCGATGGTGGGGTCGCGTCGATCCCGTTCTACGTGAACCCGACGCTTGCCTTCAGCGCGGTCTCGCCCACGAAGGTCGGCATCGGATCGATCGCATACGCGGTGACCATCACCGGGCAGGGATTCTCGACCTCCGGCCTGACACCGACGGTCCGGTTCCTGAACGAGGCGACCCTCGTGGCCGATCCGTTGCTGGCTGTCGACGACACCAAGACGGCGGTCAACGCCGACGGGACCCAGGTGTCGGTCCTGGTGACCGTGGCATCGACGGCGACCCTTGGTGCGCGGGCAATCTCAGTCGACTTGAAGGACGGCACACCACTGATCGTCACGCGGTCCAGCCTCACCTGCGGGCAGGGATCTGCCGGTGCGGGCCAGCCAACCCCAACCCCGACGGCAACGTGCTTCGTCTTCTCAGTCGTTGATGGGCCAACTATCACGGCGGTCAGCCCGCGCGGGCGACGCATCGGTGCGATCGACGAGCCATACCCGACCGTGACGCCGACGACCACGGCGGTGGCCGGGGGGCCGACGGCGACGCACACGATGACCCCTTCGCCGACGGCCACGCTCGTGCCAGGCCAATCCGCGCCACCGGTCTGCCCGCAGCCGACCGAACCGTCGCCGCCGTCGACGATGCGCATCGCCGTCTGCGGCTCGAACTTTGACGCCGGCGCGACGGTCTCGGTGACCTACCCGGATTCGGATTCGTCGGCGGCGAACGGGATCACCGTCGTCGCGACCGAGCGAAAAAGCAGCACCCTGCTGTGGGTCCTCCTCAAGTTCGACGTGACCGGCACAGGTGCGACCACCGCCGTGGCCGGCAAGCGGACCGTCACGGTGACGAACGGCGACGGAGGCACCGGGAGGCTGCTTTCGTCGTCAAGCTACGCCTTCGAGATCGTGGCAGCACCAACGATCACCGGGGTGGCGTACACGGGCACGCCGACCGCCGGGCAAACGGTGCAGTTGGGCATCGGGGCACGGGACAAGCAGGTCCAGATCGCCGGGACCGGCTTCGTCGCTGGGTCGCGAACCTCCTTGCAGCTCACCGCCCCCGGATCGACGCAGCCGACGACATTCATCCACGTGACTTCACTGGTGGTCAACAGTTCGACCAGCATGACCGCCACGATGTCGGTCGACGCCGCTGCCCCGACCGGCGCCCGGAAGCTCATCCTGGCGAACGACGACGGCGGTGCGGCGATCACCAGCGCCCTTGAGTTGATATCGATTGTCAATGGGCCGACCTTCTCGTCGGTCTCGCTCGCCGACGAGACCGGACGGACCTTCGTCGGGAAGGGGGCGACCGCCGTCTCGCTGGCGATCACCGGGTCGGGCTTCGGGAACCAGCCGACGGTGTCGTTTGGCGCAGGCAGCGGCATCACTGTCAAGCCGGGCCTCGCTGCCGAGTCCGGTGCGGTGATTCGCGGGCAGATCGACGTGGATGCCGGCGCACTGCCGGGGCCGCGCAACCTGACGGTGACAAACACCGATGGCGGTTCGTTCACCGTCGTTGGCGCCGTCACGGTAAACCCATCGGCAAGCCTGACCGGCGTGTCGCCGACCAGCCTCGGCATCGGCGCAACCGGGACGGTGACCGTCTCCGGCGCCAACTTCCGGCCACAGGCGACGATCTCGTTCCGCCTGAACGACCAAACCGACTCGACCATCACTGTGCAGTCGGTGACGTGGGTCAGCGTGTCGCGCATCGACGCGGTCGTCAAGGTTGCCTCGAACGCCGTGCCGGGCAACCGATCGCTCGTCTTCGACAACGGCGACCGGTCGCCGGTCATCGTCACCGCCGGGGGCACCTTCTCGATCAACACCGGCCCGCAGTTCGTCTACATGGCGCCGGACGCCATCGCCCAGGGATCGACGGTAGCCGACGTGGTGATTGCCGGCACGGGCTTCCTGCCGTCGCTGGTGGTCGCGATGAGCGGTGGGGGCGTGACCGTCGGGCCGGTGACCTACGTGTCGTCGTCGGTTGTGAAGGTGACGATCACGGTTGCGGAGGGCGCCGACGCCTCGGTGCGCGACGTCATCCTCGACAACGGCGACGGCAGCAGCGTCGTCACCGCCCCGTCGCGATTCACGGTCGCCGTGGGCCTCGTGATTGCGGGGGTTGCACCCGACTCGGCGGCGCCCGGCGCAAGCCTGCAGGTGACGATCACCGGGAACGGCTACGCGCCGCCCGCCTCCGTCTCGTTCGGCGACGGCGTCTCGGTCTCCAACGTCGTCGTCAAGAGCGCGACCGAGATCACGGCCGACCTGGCGGTCGCCGCCGGTGCCGGCCCGGGGTCGCGATCAGTCTCGGTGTCGGTCGGCGTAAAGACGGTCACGGGCGCAAGCAAGTTCACGGTGCTTGGCGCACCCCCGCCGACCGCGGTACCGGCGCCGGTCGGCGGTGGGACGGGTGGGGCCGCGGCGAAGCCGACCGCCGTGCCGACGGCCACGCCGGAGCCGACCGCCACGCCGATCCCGACGATCACGCCGATCCCGACGGCGACGCCCTACGGGCTCGTCGGGCAGGCGGACGGCATCAGGCTGCAGGCAGCGGTTGCCCCTGCCGGGCAGGTTGGTGAGGCCGTCCTCGGCGCACCGCAGCAGGCGCAGTCGGCGGTGAACTTCGTCGCTCCGAGCGGGATTGGCGTGGCGGCGGTCGTGGAGTCGAAGGATCCGAAGGCGGTCATCAGTGCGAACCCGTCGCTTGCCGACGCCGCGAAACCACCGGCCGGGGACCAGCCATCCAACATCGAGTTGCGGCGCTCGATCCAGGTGAACCTGTACGACAACGTGTCCGGTCGCAAGCTCGTGGAACATCAGGACCCGGTGGTCGTCCGCCTCGCGTTCGAGGTGGCGGACCTCGAGGCCGCCGGTGGTGACCCGGATCGCCTGGGCATCGTGGTGGTGCGCGCCCCGGATGAGGCGACCCCGGCCTGCCCGGCGGGGGTGTTCGTGCTGCCCGGGCGCTTCGACCCGGATGCACGGACGCTCACGATCAGCACGCTGTGCACGTCGATCTTCAGCTTGGCCGTACTGTCGGAAAGTCCGGCTGAACAGGACTTCCCGATCCAGGGCGGGCGGTTCTACACGCAGGCGAACGGGTTTGGCAGCCGGGGGTCGGTCGGCTACGCCGTCATCGACGATGGCCAAGCGTTGTTCCAGACCGAGTTCACCCGTCGCGGCGGGGTCAAGGCACTCGGCTACCCGGCGAGCCGTCGCTTTGCGCGTGATGGCTTCCAGACGCAGGTCTACCAGCGGTACGTGCTGCAGTGGCGCCCGGACCGCAACGAGGCACTCTTCGTCAACGTCTTCGACGAGTTGCACGAACGCGGGTACGACGCCATCCTCGAGAGCCGGTACAACATCCCGCCACCGTTCGACATCGGCCCGGACGAGGGGCTGTCCTTCCAGGAGGTCGTGAGACTGCACGTCGGCAACATCATGACCGGGCGTGATTTGGCCGGGAACGACATCCCCGACCTCGAACCCGGCGTGATGCGTGCGCTCGCGAATCATGTGTTCACGGACGACGACTGGATGAGCCACTACGGCCTGCCGGTCAGCGTGGCGCGACTTCCCACCAGCGTGGTGTTGCGGATGCAGCGGGCATCGTTCCAGTACTGGCTCGAGGACGTGCCGTTCGCGCGTGCCGGGCAGGTGACCACCATGCTTGGGGGGGACATCGCCAAGGCGGTCGGGCTGTACCGGAACGAGGAGATCGCCCCCGAACTTTCGGAGGCGTACCAGCGGGTGCCCGGTCCGGGAGCAAGCGCACCGATGCCACGTGCGACGGCGCGGACCACCGCCGAGTTGCTGGCGGCGACGGTGGCGCCGGTCTGGGATGCGGTCGTTGAGGGGGTTCGCCGGGTGCTTCCGGAGTGGCTGGTCTCGCCAACCCGCGCGGGCAGCGCTCCGCGCGTCGGCGCAACGTAGGTGCGGGAGGTGCCCGCCGCGGTATTCGGTCACTCAACGGGCGCGACCACGTTGCTACCCTTGGGATGACCCGCCGAGGCATAGTGTGTCCGGGGGAATGCGGGCGCGGCGCGGTGAGCCAACCGCTTGTGCGCAGCAGGTCCGCCTCCCGTCCCGAGGTGGCGAGGGCTTGGCGATGGTGACAGGCGTTCCGGGCGTGTCCCCCCAACCGTTGGCGTCGCCAGCGGTCGGCGTGGCCATGCCCGGGGCGATTGGCCACATGCCACCGCCCACGGCCGTCCCGCACACCCTTCCCGTGGCCTACGACGGCTACCTCGAGGACGAGGAATGGCGCATCGAGGGGCGCTGGCGCTGGTTGATGACGGCGCTGCTGATGCTGGGGCTTGCCGGCTTCATCGTGAACCAGGAGACCTACGCCGCCACGACCTTCACGGTCCGGAACCCCAACAACGCCTTCCAGACGGGCTACATCGAGCTTTCGATCAACGGCAATCCCGTCGATACGGCGATCGTCACCGCCTACGACTTGATGCCCGCTGAGTCGGCCAACGGCGTGATCACCATCGTCAATACCGGGTCCGAGGACATCGGCACGCTCCGCGTGACGACCGAGAGCGCGATCCTTCCGGCGCCGGTGCTGCTCTCCGACATGACCAACGGCCTGCAGATCGCATATGACCGCTGCACCGAAGCGTGGACGGCCACCATCCCGTCGACGTGCCCGGGGCAGCAGACGCAGGCGTTCTTTGCCTGCAAGGCGGTCAGTTACGGCACCCTGATCGGCTACCCGGGAAAGGCACTGCCTTCCGGCGGCAAGGACTTCGTGCGCGTGCGGATCACCCTCCCGGAGACCGCCGGTCGGGAGTTCATGGGCTTGGCGGCGAGCCTGAAGTTCACCTTCACCGCGTCGCAGGAGCCGGCGCCGCTGACGCCCGAAACGTGCTCCATGCTCACGCCAACCCCCGGGCCGACGTCGACGGTTGCGGCGGGAGCGATCGTGGCGACCGCGACCAACACGCCGACGGCGACGATCACGCGGACGATCACCCCGACAACGACGCCGGTGGGGGCGCACGGTCCACCGAACACACCCGTGCCCGCCACGCGGACCTACGGCCCGGGGACGCCGTCGCCGACCGTGACGCCTGTGCCTGCGTTGGCCACGGTGCCGACCTCGACGCCGGTGGGGGCGCACGGCGACCCGGCGACGCCCGGGCCGCCGCCACCCACGCCCAGCCCGTTCCTCGGCTCACGCGCCTCACCGACACCGTACGTGCTGCACATGAAGTCGGCTCCGGCCGAGTCGGCCGATGGTGTCCTGCCGTGATCCCGGCGAATACCTTCCCGCCGGCCGGGATGGCCGCCATCCCGGCGTCACCCCGTCGGCGGGTCCGCCGCCGGTTCGGGTGGTACAGCGCGATGGATCTCGTGATCATGGCGGTCTGCGCCGTCGGCCTTGGGGCGGGGGCGCTCGCGTTCGGGTCGCGGATCCTCCAGTACGAGGCCTACGTGGTGCGTACCGGAAGCATGGCACCAACGATTCCCGCCGGGTCGGTGGTGATCGTGGAACCGGTCTCGCCGCTCGCCCTGAAGGAAGGCGACATCCTGTCGTACCGGCGCCCCGTCGCGCCCCCGATCACGGTGACGCACCGGATTGTCTTCCTGCGCCTGAACGACGACGACCGCAATCCTGCGCCCCGCATCCGCACCCAGGGCGATGCCAACGGCGTCCCCGACCCATGGCAGATTGAGCTGTATGGCGTGGCGTGGCGTGCCGTCCTGTGGGTGCCGTGGTTGGGCTACCTGTACGACGTGGCCCGGCAACCGTTCGCCCAACTCCTGCTCGTCGGGGTGCCCGGTGGCCTGATGGGCGGGTGGGCCGCCATCGGCCTGGCGCGCGCAATCGCCGACTGGCGGCGACCATCGCCGCCGCGAGGAGCGTGATGTCCACCGCGCAGATCCCTCCGGCACCACCGGGCGTCGCCACCGAGGTTGACCACGCCGAACCTGGCCCCGGTGTCGCCGAACCTGGCCCCGGAGTCGCCGGGCCGGCGAGCGTCGACCCGCCGGCGGGGACGCTGCGGTCGTCCGGCCTCGGCCGGGTCGCGCACGTGGTCAACGACCTGATCGGTTGGCGTGACGTCTGGCTGATCGTGACCGGCCTCTTCCTGATGCTTGCCGGCGTGGCGCTGCGCCAGACGACGAGCGCGTTCTTCACCGGGCAGGCGCAACCGGTGGTCAGCAGCTTCCGGACCGCAGTCGTGAACCTGCAGCCGCAGGTCGTGCAGACCTCGATGTCGAACCTGCTCCCCGGATCGCTGACGACGGCGAAGGGCAGCCTCCTGAACGGAGGCGACGTGCCGGTCAACCTGTTCCTCGCGGTGATCGCCGACGTGTCCTCGAATCTCGACGCCGACGCGTCGGGGGGGTTGCGCATCGCCGGCTTCCGATGCCGCAACGCCCAGTCGCTGCCGGTCCCGTGCGACCAGGCGGTGACCCTCGTCCCG
>Ga0233424_10003177_pt1 | contig 10832 bp, 10 predicted proteins | sample Watercolumn_Towu_FD_181011 | JGI IMG/M metagenome (GOLD analysis project Ga0233424, IMG submission 181011) | Freshwater microbial communities from Lake Towuti, South Sulawesi, Indonesia - Watercolumn_Towuti2014_125_MG | ecosystem: Environmental > Aquatic > Freshwater > Lake | place: Indonesia... | reverse complement strand
CGGATCTACGAACTGGATGAAGAAGCTCAGCAGGAAGGCGATGGCCTTGGGGTTGAGCAGGCTCACGACCAGCGCCTTGCGGAAGGGCTGGCGTGCATCCACCTCGCGGGGCGCCTCTTCGGCCGGCGCATCACCGCGCCAGGTGGCCAGCGCAGCGCGCAGCAGTTGCAGGCCGATCCAGCCGAGGTAGACGGCACCCACCATCTTCACGACGAAGAAGACCTGCGGGCTCGCCATCAGCAGCGAGGCGCCGCCAGCGGCCGCCGCGGTCATCAGCACCGTGTCGCCCACGAACACGCCGCAGGCGGCCGTGTAGCCCGCCCGCACGCCGCGCTGGGCGGCAACCGACAGCACGTACAGCGAGTTGGGCCCGGGCAGCAAGATGATGAACACCGCTGCCGCGAAGAAGGTGCCGAGGTCGGTGATCCCGAACATGGGGCGCTCCTCAGGCCTTGCTCATGAGGCCGATGAATCGATCGAACAGGTAGGCGATGTCGTGCGGGCCGGGGCTGGCTTCCGGGTGACCCTGGAAGCTGAAGGCTGGCTTGTCGGTGCGGGCGATGCCCTGCAGCGTGCCGTCGAACAGGCTGATGTGCGTGGCGCGCAGGTGCGCGGGCAGCGTCTCGGCGTCGACCGCGAAGCCGTGGTTCTGGCTCGTGATGCCGACGCGGCCGCTGTCCAGGTCCTTCACCGGGTGGTTGGCGCCGTGGTGGCCGAACTTCATCTTGAAGGTCTTGGCGCCGCTGGCCAGGGCCAGGATCTGGTGGCCCAGGCAGATGCCGAAGACCGGGATGCCCGACTCGATCAACTGGGCCGTGGCCTTGATGGCGTAGTCGCAGGGCTCCGGGTCGCCGGGGCCGTTGGACAGGAACACGCCATCCGGCTCCAGGCCGAAGACTTCGCTGGCCGGGGTCTGAGCGGGCACGACGGTGACCTTGCAGCCGCGCTCGGCCAGCATGCGCAGGATGTTGTGCTTGACGCCGAAGTCGTAGGCCACGACGTGGAACTTCGGACTCGTTTGCGTGCCGTAGCCGCTGCCGAGCTTCCATTCGGTCTGGGTCCAGACTTCGCGTTCGGTGCGGGAAACGACCTTGGCCAGGTCCAGGCCGGCCATGGAGGGCGCAGCCTTGGCGGCCGCGACGGCGGTGTCGATGTGGGCCTGGGTGATGGCCTCGCCGGCGGCCAGCGCCAGGATGCAGCCGTTCTGCGCACCGGTCGTGCGCAGCACGCGGGTCAGGCGGCGGGTGTCCAGGCCCGCGATGGCGACCGTGCCCTGCTCACGCAGGTAGGCGTCCAGCGGCTTGCCGGAGCGGAAGTTGGAGGCGCGGATCGGCAGGTCCTTGACGACCAGGCCGGCGGCGAAGACCTTGGCGGACTCGACGTCCTCCTCGCTGATGCCGTAGCTGCCGATGTGCGGATACGTCAGCGTGACGATCTGGCGGCAGTAGCTCGGGTCGGTCAGGATTTCCTGGTAGCCGGTGAGCGCCGTGTTGAACACGACCTCACCGACCGTCTGGCCGGTAGCGCCGATGGACTGCCCTCGGAAGACCGTCCCATCCGCCAGAGCCAGGATTGCTTGAGGGGGATGGAGGAGTTCGGTCAGCACAGGGGTCTCCGCAAGTGGGGCGCGTGCCCAGCATCAACCCCTCGAAAGACGGGTCAACTTGTGGAAACCGAAAGAGGTTCGCGCCGGGCAGCAGGTGGGTTCAGGTAAACCCATCGAGTATAGCCGACTGGGGTAAGTACGGAGGCTTCGCGACGCGACCCGGCGGCCTCAAAGCGCCGCGATGCCAGCCTTGGCGATTTCGGCGTCTTCGGTCGACTTCACGCCGCTCACGCCGACCGCGCCGATGCACTGGCCGTCCACGAGGATGGGCACGCCGCCTTCGAGCAGCCCCTGCAGGCCGGGCGCGCTCAGGAAGGACGTGCGACCCTGGTTGATGATGTCCTCGTAAATCTTGGATTCGCGACGACCAAGCGCCGCCGTGTGGGCCTTGGCGGGCGCGATCTGGGCCGAGATGGGCGCGGCACCATCCAGGCGCTGCAGCCACAGCAGATGGCCGCCGCCATCGACGATGGCAATCGTCACCGCCCAGTGGTTGGCGAGGGCATGGGCTTCTGCGGCGGCGGCGATGCGCTTGACGTCGGCGAGTTCGAGTTGGGCTTGCTGTTTCATGACCTTGCCTTTCAGGGGAGATGCCCCAATGTAGCCGCCTCGCACCGACCTAGAATCAGCGCGGTTTCCCATTGGATCTACGGAGGATCTCCATGAACGAAAGCCTGCAAACCCAATACGGCTATGCCGTCCCGGGCCTGGCTGCCGACCGTCAGCGCGTGCTGCGCAACACCTACTGGCTGCTGGCCCTGTCGCTGGTGCCGACCGTCCTCGGCGCCTGGGTCGGTGTCGCCACCGGCCTGTTCGCCCTGATGAGCCCGGGCATCAGCACGCTGGTGTTCTTCGTCGGCGCCTTTGGCCTGATGTTCCTCATCGAGAAGACCAAGGACAGCGCCGCCGGTGTGGCCGCCCTGCTCGCCTTCACCTTCTTCATGGGCCTGATGCTGTCGCGCCTGGTGGGCTACGTGCTCGGTTTCAAGAACGGCACCTCGCTCGTCATGACTGCCTTTGGCGGCACGGCGGCGGTGTTCTTCGCGATGGCGAGCCTCGCCACGGTCATCAAGCGTGACCTCTCCTCGATGGGCAAGTTCCTGATCGTCGGCGCCGTCATCCTGATGGTGGCAGGCATTGCCAATATCTTCCTGCAGTCCTCGGCCCTGATGCTGACGCTGCTGGTGATGTCGCTGGCCATCTTCTCGGCCTTCATGCTGTACGACATCAAGCGCGTCATCGACGGCGGCGAGACGAACTACATCACGGCCACGCTGGCCATCTATCTGGACATCTACAACGTGTTCCAGAGCCTGCTGTCCCTGCTGGGCATCTTCGGCGGCGACCGCGACTGATCGCGCCCCGCGCAAAGAAGAAGGCGGCCTGCGGGCCGCCTTTTTTCTTGGGCATCAGCGCCGAGCCTGAACGCGCGACCCTAGGGCTCGAGCGCCACCACACTGAGCGAAGCTGGCGGCAGCGTCAACACCAGACGCCCCGCCTCGGCACGCACAGCGACCGGCTTCGGCAACACGCGCTGCGGCTGATCGATGCTGTTGACCGCATCGAAGCGCGGCGCCGCCAGCACCTCGCCACGCAGGCCCGCAGCCGCCGCATCCCCCCGCAGTTCGACCGCGAGCGGCCGAGCGGGGTCGATGTTGACGAGCGACACCCACACCTTGCCGTCACGCCCGCGCGCAGCAACGGCATCCAGTCGGGGCAATCGCACGTCTCCCACAGCCAGTTCGCCCGGCTCGAAGGCCAGCGGCAGTCGCTGCGCGTCCTGGAAGGGGATGTACAGCCGGAAGGCGTGGTAGCTCGGCGTCAGCACGATGCCCCGGTCCGAGGTCAGGATCATGGCCTGCAGCACGTTCACCATCTGAGCCACGTTGGCTCCGCGTACCCGCTCGGCATGGCGCATGAAGATGTTGAGGTTCAGCGCCGCAATGAGCGCATCGCGCTGCGAGTTCTGCTGCTGCAAGAAGGCCGGGTTGCTGCCGGGCAAGGGCGCGTACCAGGCGCCCCACTCGTCCACGTAGAGGCCGACCTTGCGCTCCGGGTCGTAGCGGTCCATGACGGCGCTGTGGCGCCGCACATAGCCATCCATGTCCAGCGTGTTCTTCAGCACGGCGGCGTATTCGTCGAGGCCGAAGTCCATCGACGGATGCGAGGGCGGCCACTTCTCGATGCCGGTGTAGCTGTGCAGGCTCAGGCCCTCCATGCCCCAGCTGTAGATGTGGTCCTTCCAGTGGCTCATCACCACGTCGGTGAAGCGCTCGTCGCCCTGGTTGGGGCCGGAGGCAATGCGCAGCATCTTGTGCGGTGGCTGCTGCTGGCCCGGGTGGTGGTTGAGCACGAAGGTGGCGTACTTCTTCAGCTCCGCCGCGTACTCCTCCGGCTTCATGGAGCCGCCGCAGCCCCAGGTTTCGTTGCCGATGCCCAGCAGGGCCACGGCAAATGGCGCCTTGGCTCCGTTGCGCACGCGTTCGCGCGCCAGGGTCGAGCCCTTGGCCGACGTGAGGTATTCCAGCCAGCCCGCAGCCTCGGCCACAGTGCCCGAGCCCACGTTGATGGACAGGTAGGCCTCGGCGCCGATCTGCTGCGCGAAGTCGAAGAACTCGTGGCTGCCAAAGGCATTCGGCTCCTCGACGCCACCCCAGTCGGGGTTAAGCGTCACCGGCCGCCTGCCGCGCGGGCCGATCCCGTCACGCCAGTGGTACTTGTCGGCGAAGCAGCCGCCGGGCCAGCGCACATTGGGCACCTGCAAGGCCTTCAGCGCCGCGATCACGTCCTTGCGCAGGCCGCGCGTGTTCGGGATCTTGGAATCCGGGCCGACCCAGAGGCCGCCGTAGATGCCGCTGCCCAGGTGCTCGGCGAACTGGCCGAAGACGTGCCGGCTGATCAGCGGGCCCGGCGTCTTCGCTGAGAGCGTCAACACCGCCGGCGCCTCGTCGGCGGCCACCGCCCCGAAGGACGCGGCCAGGGCCAGCGCCACGAGCGCCCGCAAGGCGCCACGCCGGGCTCGATCACGCCGCGGCAACACTGTGCCCGCGCTCACTTCGCCGGCGTGTAGTTGCGCAGCACGAAAGGCGCGCTCAGCCAGACCGGCTGTCCGACCTGGCCGATCTGCAGCGACAGGTTCACGCTGCCGGCAGGCTGGTCCATCTGCGAGGTGCCGCTGAGCACCACGGGTTCCAGCTTGCTGGTCAGCATCGCCGAGCCCGACAGCACGGCCGTGTACGGCGGCGTGCCAAGTTGCAAGGACACCGGCACCTGCACCTGCGCCTTGGCGTCCTCGGTATCGAGCCGCGCCCACAGCAGCACCTGCAGCTTGTCGCCCTTGCGGATGTCGCCGGTGATGGGCGCGATGGCACCGATGTCCCAGGGGTTGGCGCGCTTGCCTTGCAAGGCCACCCGCAGGCAGGCTTTGCCCGTGGCCTCGCAGGCCACCTGCTGCGTGCTCTGCCCCTCGCCATAGACCGACCACGCACTGACCTTGGCCGTGTTGATCAAATGATCCAGCGCCGGGTCGGCACTGCGGGAGGCCGCGGCCACGGCCGGCGCGCCGGGCGACGGCACCAGCGCGTTCAGGATGGGCTTGACCCAGCCGTCGGCCTTCATGTCCCAGACGATGAAGTCGGAATCGAACTGCCAGTAGCTCCAGCCGAAGCCGCGCGCCTCGGCCGCGCGCGCCACCGTCGACGTCCAGGCCACGCGCTGCGCGAGCGCGCCCGTTTCCAGCGCGCCGAACTCGCCCAGCAGGATGGGCCGGTTGTTCTTCTGCGCCCAGGCCTTGACCTTGTCGAAGTCCTTGCCGATCTGCTCACGCTCGGCGACCGTGCCCCAGGTGATGCCGGAGACGTTCTTGAACTCCTCCACCCAGTGCGCGCCCTGGTGCGTGAAGGGGAACGGCGAGTAGTAGTGGAAGGTGACGACCAGGTTGCGATCCGACTCGGGCAGCTTGAGGCTGTCCAGGTGGTCCATCGAGTTCCAGAACTTCGGGCCGACGACGACACGGCGCTTCGGGTTGGTCTCGCGGATGATCTGCAGGTTCTCGGCCAGGATGTCGTTCCACAGCGGGTCGGCCGCGCCATTGGGCTCGTTCAGGATCTCGAACAGCACCGCGTCGGGCGCGTCCTTGTAGCGCGGCGCCACCTGGCGCCAGAAGGCCTTCAACTTGCTGCGGCAGGTGTCGATGGCCTTGGCACAGTCCATGAAGTTGTGCTGGTCGATGATGACCTGCAGCCCTGCGTTCATCGAGGCGGCCAGCACCTCGTCCAGGGTCTTGAACCAGCGCGCGGGCAGCTTGCCCTCGGCATCCATGTGCTCGAAGGCATGCAGGTTCAGCCGCACATGGTCGAAGCCGCCGTCACGGATGGCCTGCAGGTGGCGCATCTGGAAGCGGGCCTGCGCCGGGTCTTTCCAGATCGGGTCGTAGCCCAGCACGTTCACGCCGCGCTTGAGCGCCGGGGGCGGCAGGTTCACCCCCTGCGCAAACACCGTGGAAGCCAGGCCGAGCGCCAGGCAGGCAGCGCCGAGCAGGCGCGGAAGATGGATTCGCAACATGACCAGCCTCTTGTCTCCGTGGGATGGCACCGGTGGAGCGCATGCATGGCGCTCGCACTCGGCGGGAAAGAACTAAACAAAACCAGTTTGTTTATCCATTCTTCCGCACATCCCTGCGCTCGACTCCTCGGGTTGTCCCGAAGAACGCGTGCCAGGCTGGAATGTTTACTAAAACGTCAACGCTCGAAGACGGCAATGCTCTCGACGTGCGCCGTGTGCGGGAACATGTTGACCGCACTGGCTGCCGTGCAGCGGTAGCCGGCCAGGTTGACCAACAGCCCCGCGTCCCGCGCCAAGGTGGCCGGGTTGCAGCTCACGTACACGATGCGCTTCGGTGCCACCCAGCCCGGGGCCAGCGACGGGTCCTGGGCGATGTCGGCCACCGCCTTGGCCAGGGCGAACGCCCCCTCGCGCGGCGGGTCGATCAGCCAGCGGTCAGCGATGCCGTCGGCCGCGAGCAGCTCGGGCGTCATGTCGAACAGGTTGCGCGCGACGAAGCTCGTCTTGTGCGCCAGGCCGTTGGCTGCGGCGTTCTCGCGCGAGCGCTGCACCAGCGTCTCGCTGCCCTCGATGCCGAGCACCTCGCGCGCCTGCGTCGCCAGCGGCAGGGTGAAATTGCCCAGGCCGCAGAACCAGTCGATGACGCGGTCATCCGGCTCGACCGCCAGCAGCCGCAGCGCGCGCCCCACGAGGGCCGCGTTGATGTGCGGGTTGACCTGGGTGAAGTCGGTCGGCTTGAAGGGCATCGTCACGCCGAACTCGGGCAGGCGGTAGGCGAGCTGCGCGCCGCCTTCGTCCAGGAGCTTGACGGTGTCCGGCCCCTTGGGCTGCAGCCACCACTGCACACCGTGGCGTTCCGCAGGCGCGCAGCAGGGCGATGTCGCCCGCCGGCATCGGGTTGAGGTGGCGCAGCACCAGTGCGATCACCTCGTCGCCCATGGCGAGCTCGATCTGCGGCAGGCGGTCGCGCTCGGCCATGCTGGCGATGAGGGCGCGCAGTGGCATCAGCAGGTCACTCACCACCTTGGGCACGACCTTGCACACCTGCATGTCGGCCACGTAGCGGCTCTTGCGCTCGTGAAAGCCGATCAGCACCTCGCCCTTCTTGGCGACGTAGCGCACCGAAAAGCGCGCGCGATAACGGTAGCCCCAGGTCGGGCCCTCGATGGGGCGCAGCAGCACTTCGGGCTTGACCTTGCCGAGGTGCCAGAGGTTGTCCTCCACCACGCGTTGCTTCACCGCCACCTGGGCGCCGGCCTGCAGGTGCTGCATCTTGCAGCCGCCACAGGCGCCGGCATGCAGGCCGAAATGCGGGCAGCCCGGCGTCACACGCAGCGGGCTTTCCTTCTTGATCTCGGTGAGCTGGCCTTGCTCCCAGTTGTTCTTGCGGCGGCTGATCTGTGCCTTGACGATCTCGCCCGGCAGCGCGCAGTCGATGAAGACCACCTTGCCCTCGGCGTTGTGCGCCACGCCCTGCGCCTCAAGCTCGATGCTTTCGACCTTGAGCCATTCCGTTGTCTGGTTCATAGGGCCGGGATTATCCCGGCTGAGCCGCACGGCCTCAGAACAGGGAGTCGCGGTCCACGCCGTGGCGCATCATGTTGCGCTTGAGCTTGGCCAGGGCCTCGATCTGGATCTGGCGGATGCGCTCCCGGGTGAGCTTGAGCCGGATAGCGAGCACGTCCAGCGTCTCGGGCTCGCGGTCGGACAGGCCATAGCGCCCCGAGAGCACCTCGCGCTCGCGCTCGTTCAGGCTGGCCAGGCCGTGCTGCAGCAGTTCCTCCACCTCGTGGGACAGCCGCAGGCCCATCGGGTCGACGGCCTGATCGTCAGCGACGAGGTCCAGCATCGATTCACCGCCCTCGCCGTTGCGGTCCACCGGCGAATCGAGAGAACTCGGCAGCTCGGCATAGGCCAGCAACTCGGCCACTTCATCCACCGGCAGGCCCAGGGCCTGCGCAACATCCTCGGCGCGCACGCGCCCTTCCGCGCCCTGGGCGCTCTGCAGGGCCTCCAGCGCCCGGCGCGCCTTCAGCACCTGGTTGAGTTCGCGCACGATGTGCACCGGCAGCCGCACGAGCCGCGCCTGGTGCATCAGCGCGCGCTCGATGCTCTGGCGGATCCACCAGCTCGCATAGGTCGAGAAACGGAAACCCCGCTCCGGCTCGAACTTGCCAATCGCGTGCATCAGGCCGAGGTTGCCTTCCTCGATCAGGTCGCTCATGGGCAGGCCGCGGCCGAGGTAGTGCTTGGCGATGCTGACGACGAGCCGCAGGTTGTGCTCGATCATGGCCTGGCGCGCCTGGAAGTCGCCGGCGCGGGCCGCCTGCGCGGTGTCGAACTCCTGCTGGGGCGTCAGCAGCGGCGTGCGACGGATGTCGCGCAGATAGGCCTGCAGCGCGTTGCCGAGTTCCACCTCATCCGCCGAAACGCGCAAGGCCTGCGCGTCGTCGTCGGGGGCTTCGGCCGCGTCGTCGGGGCCGGCGTCAGGGCCCTCAGCCGCCGCCGGGTGCGCGGCGCCATGACCGTTGAGCTTGGGCGCAGCGCGTTTCATGGCGGGTTCGCTGGCCCAAGGGTGTGGTGCGGACCGGCTTCAGCGCGCCGGCAGCAATTTGGCCGGGTCGACGGGCTTGCCAAGCTTGCGCACCTCGAAGTGCAGCTTGACGGTGTCGCTTTCGGTGGAACCCATCTCGGCAATCCTCTGGCCCTTGCGCACGACCTGCTCCTGCTCGACGAGCATTGCGCGGTTGTGCGCGTAGGCGGTCAGGTAGGTGTTGTTGTGCTTGATGATGACCAAGTTGCCGTAGCCGCGCAAGCCCGAACCGGCGTACACGACGCGGCCATCGGCCACGGCGAACACCGGGTCACCCGGCTTGCCGGCGAAGTCCAGGCCCTTGTTGCGCTGCTCATCGAAGCCGGCGCTCACGGGCTGGGTCGTGGGCCAGGTCCAGGAGAGCGTGTCCTCGTCGCCCGCCGACGCGGTGGCGGTGTCCTTGGCCGGCTCCTTCGCAGGCGCGGTGGCTGCGGGGGCGCCCGGCGTGGCCGAAGCCGCACTGGCGGACGTCACCGGCGGCTTGGCATCCAGCGGTCGGCTCTCGACCTTGGGGGCCACGGCGATCGGCTTGGCGGCCACGACGCCGGGGTCCACGCCCGGCGGCACGACGCGCAGCACCTGCCCCACCTCGATGCGGTTGGGGTTCTCGAGGTTGTTCCACTTGGCCAGGTCGCGCCAGCTCTGGCCGTTGTCCAGCGCGATGCGGATCAGCGCGTCACCTGGCTTGACCGTGTAGTAGCCGGGCTTGCCGGCGTTCTCGGCGCCGGGCAGGAGCGGCTTGGCGTCAGCCGCGGCCACCGGCGCCGGCGCCGGCGCCGCAGGAGCGGCAACCTTGGGCGGCTGGGGGTTGCGGTCTTCGACCGGCGCCCGCTGCAGCGGGGTGCCGCAGGCGCTGAGCAGCAGCGAGGTGGAGACGACGAGGAGAAGACGCAGGCTAGAGGGCATCGTGTGGCGAAAGCACGTTGAAAGGCCGGCACGATTGTGTGGCGCGGTGCGCCGCCGGCCCCGTCAGAGAACGCCCGATTTTAGGGGGACGAACAGCACCGCCTCATGTTCGGTGCGAACCCAGCGGCTGGCACCGCCGTCAACGAGGTGATCCAGCACCACCAGCACCTGCCCGCGGCCACTCGCGGCCGTGGGGGCAATCAGCCGCCCGCCCGGGGCCAGCTGCTCCAGCCAGGCCTGCGGGATGTCCTCCCCGCCGGCGGCCGCGATGATGCTGTCGAAGGGCCCGCTGGCGGCATGGCCGACACGCCCATCGCCCCAGATCAGGCGCGGCGCGCGCGGCAGCACCAGGCGCTGCAGGTTCAGCTTGGCCTTGTCGTGCAGGCCCTGCAGCCGCTCGATGGACGTGACCTGGCGCGCCAGCAGCGCAATGACGGCCGCCTGGTAGCCACAGCCGGTGCCGATCTCCAGCACACGGCCGAGCGAGCCGCGCTGGCGCGCGCCCGTCCCCCCCAGCAGCAGGCCCAGCATGTGGGCCACGACCGAGGGCTTGGAGATCGTCTGGCCGTGGCCGATGGGCAGGGCCGTGTCCTCGTAGGCCTGGGCTGCCAGCGCGCTGTCGACGAACTCGTGCCGCGGCACCGCCGCCATGGCGGCCAGCACCTGCTCGTTGAACTTGCCCTCGGCGCGCAGCCGGGCCACCATGCGCTCGCGCACGGCGCCGCTGTCCAGGCCCGCGCCGCTGGGGCGGGCCAACTTGGCGGCGTCGGCCGTGGCCTGGCGCAGATGCCGCTGCGGCATCAGCACCTCGCGCTGGGGCGCGGCGGCCGTCTTGAGGCTGGCCGGGAAGCGCTTGGGTGCGCTCATTCAGAGACCCAGGCGTTGCTTCCAGCTGCCGAGCGAGGCGTGCTCGGTGAGGTCCACCTGCAGCGGCGTGATGGAAACGCGGCCGTTGGCGGTGGCGTGGAAATCGGTGCCCTCGCCGGCATCGCGGGCGTCGCCGGCCGGGCCGATCCAGTAGATCGTCTCGCCGCGCGGATTGACCTGCTCGATGATGCCTTCGCTGGAATGCCGCCGGCCCAGGCGGGTGATGACGCGGGGCAGCGTGTCGGCATCCGGCCGGTTGGGGATGTTGACGTTGAGCAGGAAGCTCTTGTCCAGCCC
>Ga0233424_10003176_pt1 | contig 10834 bp, 9 predicted proteins | sample Watercolumn_Towu_FD_181011 | JGI IMG/M metagenome (GOLD analysis project Ga0233424, IMG submission 181011) | Freshwater microbial communities from Lake Towuti, South Sulawesi, Indonesia - Watercolumn_Towuti2014_125_MG | ecosystem: Environmental > Aquatic > Freshwater > Lake | place: Indonesia... | reverse complement strand
CCAATACAGTTGGGCACAAGCCAATCGCACAACGCCGAAAGCCACCGTGTTTCCGTCTGATTTGTTTCCCATCGACAACCCCGTCGGCAAAAGAGACAGTGGGTCGGCCTTTCCAGCTCCTCGAGTGATCTCTGGAGGCCGCCCGGTCGGCAACAACGGAGCCATCAGCGAAGCTCGAGTGCCCGATGCTTTTAGTTGTCCTTTATTTGAAAATGAATCCACCTCTGAAATGTTCCGAGCCATAGATGCGTTGACGGTGGCCATGTCGCAACTGCGACCCAATCCCACCTGCGGCTCTACCGCTATCTCACGCGATGAAGTTGAAAACACCACCAACACTTTGAAACAAGCCGTGGCCACCATCACCTCGATGGCTGGCGGAGCCACTGATCCAGCCACCGTGCTCAGCGCCTCTTCAGCGACAGATATTGAAAAACAATTAGGCCAGGTCACTGGAGCTTTAAAAAAAATAGGCCAAAATTTAACTAATAGCGGATTCTTTAATCCTGAGTGCAAAAATAAAAACTCGGATCTTTGGGGAGTGATCACCTCCTTGAACGATGTCATTTTAAATTTGTCTCCCCTCTTTCTTTTTGGTGTGGCTATGAATCCCGCTCTCTCTACCTATCTTCCGTGGGTTTTAGGTGGAACCATGGCCAGCGGTTCAATTTCTGTGGCCGATCAATTGATTTCAAAAGCTCCACCTCTCAATGTTGAAGATGAAAATCATCGTGTGGCCTTTGCTAAAAATGTTTGTCAGTTCATGAAGGTCGAGCGCCGCTATCGTCTTTTGCAAGATGCTAAAAATGGTCATATTGAAAGGCTGTTGAAGCAAATTGATTATAGTGTTGAACAATTTCGATCTCAGGTGGCCGTTGAAAAAATCGCCCTGCAAGCCAGCTTGCAACAACTCGATGCTAAAATTCAGCCTTCTTTTCAATTCGAAACTCAGATTCTTGAAAGTGCCAAACATCTTCGTGAATTGCGCAATCAAGTGAGTTCAGTGCGCAACGATGCGTTCACCTGCCAAATTGGCATCAGCTTGGCTCAGAATAAATCGCCTCAGCAATTTCCCAACACGATCTTTGAAAACTTAAAAAACTCGGTGACCTTCAGTCAAAATTTTGCGACTTACTCAGCTCTAAATACAGTGGCCAGCAGCTTTAGCAACACCAATGAAATGAATCGGCAACAACTCATCGCTTTGGCTGGTAAAATCAAAGATTCCACCTTTGTGAAAAGCTGTGCCCAGATTTCTCAAGACTGGCTCACTTTGATCGATAAAGCCAATCAGGCTTCAGAGGTGGTCCTGAGAGATGAAAAAAAACGATTGGAAGTGAGCCACATTGAATCTCTCACTGGAGAGGCTTCAAAAAGCTATATTGCATACAAACTGAATGAAGAAAATCTAAAACGAGGAGAAACCCTCGCGGCCCAAATTAAACAAGTCGCCAAAGCCGCCGAAAATCATTGGCAAGCGGTTGAAGATTCTGAAGCTGCCATGCGCATGCGACTCTTGAAGCGAACTTTTTTCGGTGACGCTCCTCAAGCCATCTTTGATCGACTCTCACCAACCTCTACACCGGCTTTAATGTTATGGTTTGAAAAAACTCGCAAAGAATACACGGGCTCTTTGGTGCGCTTTGATCAGTATATGTCACGAAACTACGATTTAGCGCAAGCTCTGCAATCGAAGGCGCCCATCAGAAAAACAGAAGTCGTCCAAAAAAATCTCACTTATGCGGAAGCTCGCAAAGAAATACTCAACCGTGGACGCCAAGAACGTCGTTTGCAGTTTGAACGCATCGTTCAGCTTGATGATTTGAATCTCACCAATTTACCCCTGGGCAGCGACTTGCAGGTCAAAGCTTGCACCAATCTCAACGGAGCCAAAGCTCACATCACAGAGGCTCGCACTCACTTTCTTTCAGCCCGCGGGATGTGTGAATTGATCGCTCCCGTTTTAGATCGTGTTGATATTGATTTAAAAATTGCTGATTTTTGCTTAGATGACGTCAGTGCCAACGGCTCTGTTAAATATTCAATTTTAAATCAAGATTTGCAAAACGTCATTGATACCGATGTGAATAAGTCTATTGATTTGATTAAGAAAAAATTGACTGATTTAAATTGTCCCACAAGCGTGAACTGAATTCACAAAACATTTAAAGGGTAAGGCTCGCAGCCTTACCCATTCTTTCCATTAAAGCGGCCCATGGTTCAGTGCTATGAAATGGCAAACGAATGAAACAAATCAGATCGGGCTTTCTCTCGGCGGCTTGACGAAGTTTCGAATAGAACTCTCGTGACGCTATCACAGGATCTTTACCTAAATTTAAAAATTCAATTTTTTGAATATTGGCCGAAGGAGCTAAAACCTTCACTCCCTCGACCTCTTGAGGAATTTCTTTTAAACGATCTTGCACTTGTTGAATCAACTCACTGACTTTGACCGCGGGATCGGTGGCAAGAATCAATGGCACTGCGGGCATATAGTGATGCTTCATATGACCGGGAGAGGTTCTTTTATTCAACTCTTCGACGAACTCGATGTTTTCGCCCTGCAAAGTCTCGGCGATCTGTGAAGCCAGCACCGCTCCTTTGCGCAAAATAGAAAGGCGAATGGGTGAAGCCTCTTCTATTAATAGCACCGTCGACTCGAGACCCACTTGGCAAGGACCGCCATCCAAAACGAGTAAATCCTCACCTTTAAACTCATCTTTCACATGTTGAGCTTGAGTGGGGCTGGTGCGGCCAAATTTATTTGCACTCGGTGCAGCCAAAGGCACTCCCACTTTTTGAATCAACTCTTGAGCTATCGGATGAGCGGGCCATCGCAAGCCCACACTTTCAAGGCCTGAGGTGATCAGATCAGACACTTGAGAATTTTTTCTCAAAACCATCGTTAAAGGGCCAGGCCAAAATTTTTTCGCTAACTGATCAGCCACGGGAGGCCAGAATTCCACCAAACTTTTTGCTTGCTCGACGGATTGGACATGCACAATCAGAGGATCAAAGAATGGACGTTCTTTGATGGCAAAAATTCTTTTCAAACCGGCCTCAGAATCAATTCGTGCTGCCATACCATACACCGTCTCAGTGGGCATACCAACCACATCGTGATTATTTAATCTTTGTACGGCGTCTTCAACTGAACTCATCATCATGAATTAGCTTAATCCCGCAAGATTTCCAAGGGATTTCTCTGGCTCAGTTGTCTTGAAAAAAGATAAACAAAGACAAAAGAGAGACTATTCACCACTGCAAAAAGCCCTAGATAAAACAAACCATGAATTTTCACGTCCGATTCAAAGAAGTACTTCATCAGAATCCAAGAAATTCCTAAGCTAAACACTGACCCCAACAAAGCACAAAAGAAAACCAAGCCCATACTTTCAAATCCCAACAAAGCACGAACTTCTTTTTGAGTGGCTCCGATCAAGCGCAATAAAGACAGCTCACGTTTTCTCTCGTCAATATTGACCAATATAATTGAGATAAAAACAAGAAACCCCAGCGCCAAGCTCAAATAAGACATCCACATGAAAGACACCGAAATTTGATCAATCAAACTTAAACCTTCTTTAATAAAGCGATCTAAATCGAGAGCAGAAACATTTGGATAATGTTTAAACAGTTCGGATTGCACTTGTGCTTTATTTATTCCTGCTGGCAAGGCTGCCAAATAAGTCTTGGGAGCTTCATCAATAAATCCAGGCTTAAAAACAATAAAAAAGTTAGGCAAAAAGCTATTCCAATTCACTTTGCGCAAACTCGTGACTCGGGCCTCGGTCTCGACTCCCTGAATATCAAATTTAATTAAGTCTCCGAGTTTGATTTTCATTCTTTCTGCATAACGAACCTCGAGTGAAACCTCAGGACCATCCGCTTTGAAAAAATCCCCCTCCACAATTTTCTCTGTTGGATTTAAAACTCCTTTAATCGTCATATTCACGCCACGATTGCGTGAGCGAGCTTCAGATTCTTCTTCTCGAGTGAGAGTTTTTTCTTCGTCCATTCTTTCGTAATTAATGCCATTGACCGTAATAATGCGTGCACGAACCATATTGGAGTCACTCAAAACACTGATTTTTTCTTTGGCGAAATAATCAAGCAATTGATGCCATTGGTCTTCTTGAATATCAAAAAGAAAAAGTGAGGGTTTGTTATTTTGATCTGGTCGAATTTCATTTTCGATAGCAATACGAATTTGCGGTAGTAAACTGATGAATACAATAGAAACCAACATGGACACCATCAGAATTTGATAAGCAAAACTGCGCTCGCGAATCGACTTAAAAATATATTTGCTTTTCCAGTTTTGAAATATTTCTTCAAATTTGAGTTTTTTAAAACTCCACACCACCATTTGGACTAAAAGAAATACAATCAAAATCAGACCAACAAATAAACCGGCAAAACGAAAAGATCGAGAAATAACAATAGAAAGACCAAATAAACCCATCAACAAAAGTAGCAAGTAAAAACGCAAACGCAATTGACTGAAAACTTCAAAGCCTCCAGAAATTAAGGCTCGCGGACTCATCGTTAACAAAGTGTTGCGAAAAGGTAAAAAACTCATCACTGAATTCACAGCACTCACCGCCGAGGCCATCAGAACCAGTGGCCAAAACGACTGAGTTGCGGTGGTCAAATTAAACAAACCCGCAAGGTAATTATTCAAAAACGGCATCATTGAATAGCACAAAGCTGATGTCAGCAAAGCCGAAAGAACACTCAAAATCACCAGCTCAGAAATTAAAACAAATTCAACCTGAGAGCGAAGAGCGCCTTGAAATCTTAAATAACAAAAAGAAGGAATACGTCTCTGCAAAAAACTTTGGTTAATAAAGAACTGTCCAAAAAGACCAATTAAAAATGAAATCAGTGCGGCTAAAGATAAAAAATCCGAGAACAGCTTAAATTGTCGGGCCGAAGATTCACTCGCTTCTTCATAATAAGTAAAATCAACAGAGGGATCGCGAAACAAATCTTTCATCTTTTTTGAAATCGCCGCACCATCTGCAGATTCCTTGAATTTGTACAAAAACGCTTGAGTGAAGGTGCTCCCTGGTTTTAGCAAACCCGTGGCTTGCAACGACTTGATGTGAATAAATACACGAGGAGCTAATTGGGCTAAGCGAAAGGTCTGAGTTTGATCTCTTTCAATGGAAGAGCGAATTGTAAAGACGGCCTCGCCTAAATGGACCTGATCACCCACTTTGAGTTCCATTTGGGCAAGCACTTCAGGGTAAACCAATATTTCATTCGCCCTCAATGAATTTCCAGATAACCCCTCTCCCTTTTCATTTTCAAGATTTCCATAAAAAGGATAAAGATCATCAATCACTTTCACTAACACCAAACGTGAAAGCCGCGAACTCACTTCAATATCACCTTGACTATTAACTTCGCTATTCCCTTTATCGCCAGAGACATCATCAAGGCCGCTCACCGAAGAATTGACAGGAAGCTTCACAACTTGGCTTGGATCTCGGGCCAGCATTCCGAAAAACTCATAGGACTGGGATTTTTGAGCCACGGCTTGAGAAAACTCGGCCTCATATTTTGAAATTTCATCGTTTGAAATCATTCGTCGCGAGCTAATTGCAAAATCAGCTGACAGAATGTTTTTAGATTTTGATTTTATTTGTCCCGTGATTTCATTGCCATAAAAAAGAACAAGGGTTATTCCCAAGCTTCCTAGAAAAGACGCCAAGATGTAGAGTAAAGAAAACTGTTTATAGTGCCAAAGTTCTTTGAGAGAGTATTTAAACATATTAAATTAGATTCAACTGACCTTCTCCCAAACGATAAGCCTTTTGGCAAAGTTGGGTGAGAGATTCATTGTGAGTGACCAAAATAGTTGTGATCGAATTTTCTTTAGCCATGCGAAAAAATAAACTCATCACCTCTTGTCCTGTTTTTGTATCCAAATTTCCGCTAGGTTCATCGGCCAAAATCCATTGTGGATTTGTCACCAAAGCACGAGCAATAGCTACGCGCTGACACTCTCCCCCCGAAAGTTCTCCCGGTTTATGATCAAGACGATGCGATAATCCAACCGCCGATAAAAGCTCTTTCGCTTTTTCAAACCGCAAGCTGGTCTTTTCACGAAATTGACCCGAAATTTCAAGAGGCAAAACCACATTCTCCACCGCGGTCAAGTGAGGAACTAAATGAAATTGTTGAAACACCACTCCAACATTTAAGGCTCTAAAACGAGTGCGCGCTTCTTCATCCATGGTAAAAAGATTTTTTCCATTGAAGTTCACTTCACCCTCATCCGGAGTTTCAAGACCGGCCAAAATCGAAAGCAAAGTCGTCTTGCCACTTCCCGAAGGCCCTAGAATGGCGGCGGATTCTCCTTTGGCTAAATCTAAATTGACTCCTTTGAGAATGGGCAAAACTTGATTTTTAAAGGTGTATGATTTTTTAACGTTTTTAAGATGCAGGCTCATAAATATTTTTCCAAGGCTTTCGCTAAATCTTCAGCGATTTTTTCATGCCCCATTTCATTGGGGTGAATTCCATCTTTTTGATTCAGATCTTTTTGACCAGCCACATTTTCTAAAGGAAATTTGAGTAAATCAATTTTTTCTTCACTCTTTATTTCAGAAAACACATTTTTAAATTTCTGGGTGTAGTCTTTGCCATAATTGGGAGGAGCCAACATCTCAACCAAAAGCACTTTCACTTTTTTCTCTTTCACAATCTTGATGGCTTCCTTCAGATTTTTTTTCATCACCGCTGGCTCAATCCCCCTCAAAGCATCATTCCCACCTAAAAAAAACACCACTAAATCAGGATTTGATTTCAGAACCCACTTAGCCCGACTCGGAGCCGAGGCTGAAGTGCTGCCACCAATACCTGAGTTGGTGATTTTTAAACCCGCATGTTTTTTTGCCAATTTCTCTTCTAATAAAGCCGGATAAGCTTTTTCACGGGCCACTCCGTAACCCTCCGTCAACGAATCACCAACAATCACTAAATTTTGAATGGAAGCGGCCTGAGTGACGACCGTCAAAAGAAGAAAACCAACACTAAAAATTAAAAATTTCATAATTTTCCCTCTGGAAAATGATGATTTGTTAATCACCTTTTTTCCGAACTTGAATATTAAATTAGCAAAATTGAAAGAGCACAACCTCTCTTTTGCCAGGATCTATACGTCTCAAAATGACACAATTTGGTTCTTAAGATCAATGTTTAGACACCTTTGCGTTCTACTTATCTGTGAAATCAACTTTAAGAATGTCTCATTTTGGTACGTTTAGTGAAGCGCTTCCTGGGACCCATAAACCCAAACCAAGGAGAAAATATGAAATACATTAAGTACCTATTAGTTGCCGCTTTTATGGCCGCAACCGTGGCTTATAAACCTGCACAGGCCAGCCAAAGAGATTTTAACAATGTCGTAGCTGTAGTTGCTGTGGCTGCTCTTGTTAAAATCGCCGTTGACCTAGAGCCTGTTCATGACGGTGGCTACTGGGAATACCGTGATCGCAATGAAGGTTGCTACTACCGCGAAGTGAGAACTACTGAAGAAGTCACTTCATGCCGTGAGAGAGGATCTTTCTATTACGGTGGCGTGGCTTATTCTTGCGTGACTCACACTCGTTATAACAAAGAATACATCCGTTCATGTGATGCTGGACGCCCAGGTCGCTATCGCGGTCGCTAATTCTTTTTAGCTCCCGAGCCGCCGTAAACTGGCTCGGGTCTTGCTAAAACCATTGGCAAATAAAGGGAGCTATGAACGATAGCTCCTTTTTTTTTCAAAGGACTTAGCATGAAGCCGCTCACTATCAGCCCAAGTTTATTGACACTTCTTTTTTTTCTGAGCCTTAACGCCTTTTCTTCTGAAAATCCATACATGGATCGACTGAATCAAGGCTGGCCCGATTCATATCAGTCTCTTGAAAAACACCTTCATCCACAAAAATCCTATTTAGTTTTTTTATCTAAAACGCCTCTGGCCTCTATGGATTTTCGCAGTGCTGATCAATTACGACGATCGATCTTAGCCACTCCCGACTCATCCCGCGAAGACATCGGTCACAATCTTTTCGGATGGAGCTGCCCTCGCACTCGACGTGGTCCACAGAAAGGTTTCGCCAGCCAATCCGGTGAACATCAATCGCAAGGCCATGCCATGTTGAAATCAGGTTGGGGATTGACCATGATGTTTTCGTCGTTTTTAGATGGAAACCTATTCAACCCCTCTGAAAATAACTCTCGCACGATTTTACCTTATTTAGATAAAGATCCTTTTCGCCTTTTTACTATGATCCTTGAAGTCTCTGACCAAGAGTGCGAATCCACCGCCGAGTTCATGCATAAATACACCAGTCGCAATCCCGCCACAGGCCTCTATCCATTTCAGCGATTTGGCTTTTTAGAGGACCCTCATCAATTGGAGGGGGGAGGTTGCGGTTCCGTGGCTGTCGCCGCAGTTCAACATGGAAATTTTTTTGGAGAGGTTGAAAAACATTTTCATCGAGTCGTCGCATTGCCCATCCGCTTTATGGGACGTCCTTTACAATTAAACATCCCCCATGTTGATCCGCTTGTATTTGATGAAGTCCCTCCAGGCCGCGAAGTGAGCTTGATGAAATTAGTTTCATTTGAGTGGAAAGAATCCGAGCCTACAAAAGACCTACCTGTCATCGACCCTGAAATGATTCTTCTCTTCATGCGAACTTTAACTCAAGAATTATTGAATGAAAAAGTCTCGGCTCGAGAAATTTCTTTAACTCAAGCTCGACGATATGACTCACAACTCGCTCGGAAAATGATTTATCAACCAAAAGATCCACAAGACTCTGAAAGTACTAACTATGATATGATTGACTCCACTTACGATGAAAATGCCTATCACGTTGTCGAAGCCTCGCGCGATTGGTACCGAAACAAACGCCAACAGGGCTACAAATTTTTATATCGTTCATGGGAAAAGCAAAAAGCTTTAATTATTCAAAAATAAAAGAACGGACCCACCTGAGTGGGTTCTGAAATTTCAAGAGGGCAAAAAAAAACATCGCTTCATCAGCGATGTTTTTTTAATAATTCAACTTTGTGGATCGTTTTCTTGGACTCCGGCTCAAGGAGTAGACCCACAAAGCGAAATCTATTTTAAAACAAATTAGTACTTAGGACCGCGGCCGCCACCATCACGACCACCGCCGCGAGGACCGCCACCGTTACCACCGCGGAAACCGCCGCCACGTGGTCTGTCAGTTTGTGGACGAGCTTCTGATACGTTGATTGGACGACCAGAAAGTTCTTTTCCATTCATTGATTCGATTGCGTTTTGACCAGCATCATCGCTATCAAATTCAACAAATCCGAATCCTTTGCTTCTTCCAGTATCACGGTCCATTACAACTCGTGCAGATACGATAGTTCCAAATGATGCAAATGCATTTGAAAGCTCTTCATCTCTTACTGAAAAAGATAGATTGCCGATATATAGTTTCTTACTCATGTTTCCTCCGTTAGTGGACCTAACTTTACTTACCCGGCGGATTCAGAGTAACAACTCAGGATCTTTGGCACAGGACAAGGTTCGGTTCCTTTAGGACCAAAGTAACTCATCCTGTGTCTATTTAGCAAGAGATTTTCGCCGTCTTCCCCACTGGACTTAGGATTGGGGACGAGAGCTTATATATTCGTTTATGAACGCATATTATTGAACTGAAGGGGTAATTCAAAGTCCCCTTTGCGCAGTAAACTCATTGTCGCTTGCAGTTCATCAATGCTTTTTGAAGTGATCCGAAGCTTATCATCGACCACCTGCGGTTGAACTTTAAGCTTGCTGTCTTTAATTAAAGTTATGATTTTCTTAGCAAATTCTCGTTCAATCCCCTGTTGCAAAGTGACCTTCACTCGCAACATTCTGCCGCCCGCAGGTTCGGGGTCTGAAAATTTCAAACACTTCATATCGACGCCACGGCGAGAAACCTTGGTTTGCAAAATGTCACGCATAGCTCCAACTTTATAATCGTCATCAGCCAAAATCGTGATTTCTTTTTTATCCCAAATGTATTCAGCCTTAGCGCCTTTAAAGTCATAGCGACCCGCCACTTCTTTGATGGCTTGGTTCACAGCATTGTCGACTTCTTGTAAATTGACCTCAGAGACCACATCAAATGAAGGCATAATTTTTCACCTCAATTTAGTGATGGTGAGCGTGTCCATGCAAACCATGCGCATGCCCATGAGTGATTTCTTCTTGCGTGGCTTCACGAACCATAACCATTTCAACATCAAAAACCAAATCCACTCCCGCGAGGGGATGATTGCCATCGAGAGTGATTTTTTCATCTCCGATTTGAGTGACACGAACCACTTTAGTGCTCTGACCAAGGTCGAGTTGTAGAAAGCTGCCCACTTGAATGTTCAAATGCGCCAACTCTTGCTTAGGTACGTCAATCACCATGTCATGACGAATTTCTCCGTAAGCATCTTTCGCCGCTAAAGACACAGTTTTTTTATCTCCCTCATTCATAAGCTTTAATTCTTCTTCAAGAGCCGGAATAATTTGTTGCACGCCTTCAAGAAAAGGGAGGGGTTGATTGGCCTCAGACTGGTCTAGGATTTGGCCAGCTTTGTCTCGTAAAATGTAGTTAAAAGCGAATACTTTCTTTTGCATGAAGGGAGCCTTTCTTTTTTGAATGAAAACGGCATCCTATTAGCTTTTGTATTGAAATGCCACTTTTTTATCGCCTATAATTTGACTAAGGAGCCTGACGAAATAGGCTCTATATGAGACACAGAATCTCATAAAGGGATTCTTAAATAGTAGGGGGTTGATTGAATACGACGTCCTCTC
>Ga0233424_10003175_pt1 | contig 10834 bp, 3 predicted proteins | sample Watercolumn_Towu_FD_181011 | JGI IMG/M metagenome (GOLD analysis project Ga0233424, IMG submission 181011) | Freshwater microbial communities from Lake Towuti, South Sulawesi, Indonesia - Watercolumn_Towuti2014_125_MG | ecosystem: Environmental > Aquatic > Freshwater > Lake | place: Indonesia... | reverse complement strand
GAGGGGTGCCGATGTTTAAGATTGGGACAGCGTTTGGGTAGACTTTCTGTTTGGAGCTCACCTATTGCCTGCCCGCCGCCGCGCTGGCCGTGCTTCGGCGGCAGGCTTTTCAAATTTACTTTGCTCCCGTCGTCGGCAGCGCATGGCGCAGGCCTCCACCAAGGCTAAGAATTTTCTTCATCTCATTTAATTTACAAACTCGGTTGCTAACCGCTTGAAAATTCTTAAACATTTACAAACGCTTGTACGTACTTGTAAGCATTTGTAAACGGATAAATGACCCGCAACTCCGCAAATCTGTATTTTTCTGGTCCGTCAGAAAATTAAAAGATGCTCATTCCAGAAAGCTACCCCCACAAATACAGTTTCATACACGCTTCTACGATGTCAATACTTCTCGAAAAACTCAATCCCGACCTGGAGAACCGTTTGAGATGTGTCCGCAATGTAGAATTCATTCTTTCAATGTGAACCGTGAAATACTTATTGGATTTGTGAATAGGAGCGCCAATAAGCCCAGGATACAGATTAAGTCCGTCCGTATAAATGCGTTTGGGGCAAAGTAAAAGAACAGATTTTACGACTTTGCCAATACTCTCAATCGTTCTGCCTCCCTCTGAAAAGTCGGGAATGCAGCGTATCTCTTTATTGTATGCATAAGACAGATAAATACCTTTCAATCCAGCAACGGTGATAGTCATTTCATCCATCTGGTATTTTTGATTTCGTTCAGCCAGCGGCGGCTTCTGAATCCGCTTTGCAAATTTTCTGATTGCCGAAATGATGGTCGACGAAGCCCGTTCCAGCAGAGTCGCCATGTCTCTGATTCCACAAGAACAACGAATGTGTTTCACGATCTTCACCTGGTCTTCTTCCTTGATTTTATTATAACGATACTCTTCTGCTGATAACGATCACATTCTGGACAGCGTTAACGTTGCACTTCTCTCGCAAATCCCTTCCGAATACAACGACTGTTGCAATAAATACTGTTCATCCACCGAAGAAATCCATTGACCTTTAAATTTTCAAACAGGACTTCTCAGGCGCGTCGAAATTCTGAATGTATAGGTTTGTTCATTCAGGTGCACATCTGAACACCCAAGTCTATGAAAGTCTATATACACGAGACCTGCAGAGCTTTTAACACAAAGAGCGAGGCAAATTACCTCGCTCTTTTTCAAAATATATTAAGCTAACCATTTGAAAATAAACGCTTTGAGAATTCTATTTCTCAACGGGCGCACATTTGAACACGACCCAATTTCCTGCTCACCCACACTTCGCGTTGTGGCTAACGCGCTTATCAATAAGTTTTCTCCGCGCTTATGCTCCAATGTGAATCAATGTGATAATATCCAATATTATTCAAATTGATCGAATCCAATTGAGACTTACCCTTGAAATACGTGCAACTGTCAGCAACCACGCTATGATAAATCAAGTACCGGTCAATTCCCGGTGAATTGTGTTCGCGAAATCGGATCAAAACACACTGCTTAGATCTAATTCTCAATATCCAGGAAATTCCGTTTGCAAATAAGGCTTCTGTAGATTTAGGAGGAGGTGCAAATTGGTATCCTCCTGGCTCTCCTTTCCTCCCACTGATTATAGCTAGCTCACCTGTTTTAAGCATGGTTGCATATCCTATGCTATCACTTTGACTAGTTACTGTATCAAGGTATTGGCAGATAATAGTTATTCTATCATCTTTCAAAGTTTCCTTAGAATAACTAATAAAACTTGCATTGTCATTAACGCATGACAAGAACAATAACAATGGGACTATGAAAAGGAAACATCTCATTTTTCTATTCCGGTTTTACATCTGTGATCGTATAAATAGACTCTATTGGTTGTCCATTTGCATCAACATGATTTACCCTATAACATCCACTATCAATACAGTCTGAATATTTAACTTCTCCGGTTTCATTATCTACGTATTCCACCTCATAATATATTACGTTATATGTCCTTCCGTCTGAAGCTGTTTGATTGCCCCCTAATACCGTTGATGTTCTTAAAGATACGTTATTATCTGTACTTCTTTGGTATACGTCAAAATCAAATGAAATACTTCCTTCAATCGAATTGAGCTGTTCAAATGTTGAAAGATCAAATTGCACTACACTTGTATAAGTTGGATGTCTCAAAACATCAAACGGCAAAACAGACGCAGATAGGCAACCAGTCATTCCACAACCAATCAATTGATCACTGGAATTTGAGATTAATATTCCACCAGCACAACCAACCCCGTAACTAGCATCACCCTGTAAGATATAACAGAGCCCAGCCAAATCATAAAATGAGCCATTTACATATGAATATTCGTTTATACAGACTGATGCTCCAGCATTTGGTGTGCCAATATAACCTTGTGCTGGTCCTCCCATTATTGCGTTCCACCAGCCTTCCCCAGGACCGGATCCTGGCACTGTAATGAAAAGGGCAATTTGACCGTTATGGTCAACAGCTAGACCCATTTCTCCACCAACCACCGCGTTATAGAGCATACCTCTTGCGGTATAAGAACCCGAAACACTCATTGCTTCAACACCACTGATGACCATTGCCTTAAAGTAAAGATTATAATACAGTGGGCCTATTAAGGAAAATGGAGAAATATCGTTAGCCGAGGTCGCAGGCTCCTCCTCTAAACCATCCAGATCTATACAATCTACTGGCCGATTACCTGCAAATTGATATGGTGTATACCAAGGATATTTAGCAGCCAACGGATCCACACTCAAGAACTTGCCTAGTGAAGGATTGTAAATTCTAAATCCATAATCCTGCGTTCCGATCTCGCTGTCGTTTTCCTTCCCATTAAACCCATATCTATAATCATCGGATTGGAACGTTCTGGTTGGCATACTGGCGCCGAAGGCATAGTAGTCTGTTGCAGAGATTACATCCGCCGTGTAGTAACTCACGCTCGTAGTGTACTGCGTGGTTGCGCGACCCTGCTTCTTGTCGGTGATCACTGCATACACGTTTCCTAAGTGGTTACTCAGCTCGTAGTTCTTACGTGTCATCCAACGGTATCCGCTTGGTTGTGCACTTGCTGCTGTTGTTCCTGTAATCGTATTCACAGGGAACGTGCCGTCTGCATTTACAGTACCTGGAGTAAACGTAAATCCTCCGGTGATCACTGCCGTTCCGTTATCGTTGAGTGCTTTTCTCAGTCCAACTCTTGATGAGCCGTAGAGGTGTTGTTCGCTCAAGGTCATGTTGTCGACAATATCGCTTCCACTCGCGTTCAGGTCACGATCGTACACAGCCATCACATTTCCGGAGGCGTCGCGGTTGTAATAGGTGTATGTCCACTCTTTCTGGTCAAGCAGATCACCATTCGTGTCTTTTGGTTTTACGATCTTGCAGATGCGGTTACCCATCGCATCATAACGGAACTCTAAGTCGGGCTTATCGCTCGTGTTGTCTCTGGTGATCGTACGGATCTTTCCGTAGATCGTCCATTCAATGTTGTCGATTTCTTCCTGGTTGTCATCAATCAGATTACCGATCTCATCGTAGGTGTAATTGCCCGCCGACTGATCGTCCACATCATCGCCATAGTTTGCACTGTAAGCAGGGTTATCATCAACATGGTCTAACTGGTTGGTTGCATCTGTTGGTTGGGCTGTGGTGTAATCCCATTGATACGTTCCTCCACCACTCTTTTTGTAGTAGTAAGCAAACGCATCCATGTTTGTTCCTGCATCGCCTTTTCTGTCGACTGATAAAATATTGCCGTTCGGATCGTAATTAAACGTCTCTTCGTAATCAGTCTGCACGGTAGCTCCCGAGAACGAGTTGTTCACCACCACATTATCTGTTGCTCCGCTCACGTCGGTGTAGCAATCAACCGTACGGATTCGGTTGAGCTGATCATACGCATAGAGTTTGCCTAATGTGGTCACACGGTTCTCATCGTCATCACTAAAGGCCATGACCCAGTTGGCAATGTTGCCGTTAAAGAGGTCTGTTGAACTTGACCACAGATTGCCGCCGCTACTGCCGTACGTTGCATCGAACGTATTGGTGCCTACGCTGTTGTAATCTTTACTGTAGTAGCCAAGCGTATATCCAAACACATCTTGCGAACTTCTGTTATTAATGTTGTTCTCGTCACGCTCATCATTATCAAGATCAGTTGCCGTAATGTTCGCTCCGTCCAGCGCACCGTCTTTGCCCATGTCTCTGCTGGCCACAAGCGTATTCGAGTTGATTCCTTTTATCCAGCCATGCAGCGTATACGCATAGTCCAGTCCCTGCACTTTGTCGTGACCCACTTCCGTTCTGGCCATCGGACCATGCAGGTAATAAAAATATTTTGCTTCACGTTCCCAACGCAGTGAGTCACTGGATGTCTCAGCGATCGTTAATCTGTTGTCAGCATCATATTCATAGCGATGCCAGAGCTGATCAGGATGTCCGTTTTGATAACTCACGATGTTGACTTTTCCGGATACAAGGTCGTAGTAATACGCCATGTGCTTGTAACGCACTCCCAGATTATCAAGCGTAGGATCGTCCGTGACCATTTCTTTGACGTTACCGTGAACATCGTAACTATAGTAGTTTGCGCTGGTCACCGTTGCGTCATCGTCCTCATAAAATTCTACGTAGCTCACTCTTGAACGTAGGTTGGTTTGTTCTGCGCCGTAAAACTCTGCCATCAGTCCCGTCGGCGGAGCCGCGTTTTCTTCATCGTAATACGTCTTCATCACCTGCGTGTGCGTGCCCGCTGCAAGCCAGGTTGCAAAGGCTCCGTCGTCTTTTGCTGTTGTTGCAGTAAGCAAATTGCTTGTGGTGATGCTGGTCTGGCCGACTTCCGTAATACGGCTGCGGTCATCGTATTTTGTATAACTGTATCTCTTCTCTGAGCTTTGAGTTACCTCTTGCTTCGCATTTTGGCTCGCTACAATTCTTCCTTTCAGATCATAAAAGAATGTCGTCAACCCTCCATCTGGTGACTGTGCAGTCAACACTTCATTGAGCGAGTTGTACGTGTACTCACTCTTTAACACATGTCCCGGCTCGGTCGATCCGTCATACACTCCATTGGTAAACGCCGAACTGACTACCGGAACAAAGCCCGCAGGCGGAACGGTCCGTAACAGGTTATCGGCCTGGTCGTAATAATACAGCGTGTAGTGATGCTCGTAATTGGTGAACGTGTAATAAAAATCTTCACTGAACCCGCCGCTAAAACAATTTGCATAATGGTTAGCAAGGTAATCCTCAATAAAATCCTGCACCATTTCATTATAATCGTGCTGCGCATTCCACGCGGCTTGTGCCATTAACTGATCTATACAATCGTTCTTGAGTGTGTCAAAATTGAACGTGTAACGGAACTTCGTGCTGTCTAACAGCGCTAAACAGGTATCGACCGTGATGCTGTCTACAAATGTCATCTCGCAAACACTGCCCGAGAACACATAACACATCACCGGACCGTATGTAGTATTGACCTGCAGTTTTATTTTTCTAAACGTACCTGTAGGCGAGCCTGTACCCGGATAACTCTGTAAAAACATGGGTGTTCCCAGACTTAAAATATCTGCGATCACAATCTGCACACCGCTTGAGTTGTAAAACCTTAGCCCCATGTTGCAGCTGGTCTCACAGGGAGATTCGGCCACACCAAAATCAAATTCATTGTTCGTTTCATCTATGCGCACCGTATTGTTCACGCCCAACGAACAGTCGTTCATGTAGGTGGTACCGCCCGTCTCATAGCAGTTGTCTCCCTCGCCCTGATCATAGCCTTCAATGATCACATCATTGACCAGGGTCACAAAATCTTTAAAGCAGTCCGTTACAAAATACTTTGTCACCGTATCCATTATGCACGTATCCTGATACGGCCACGGATCGCTCGCGCACTGCAGCGGATTTTCGTACTCCAGACACGGATTGGTATTATCAAAGGACTCTATGAGTCCGATCACATTATCTAACTCTCCATTGGCTACTGCTTCATCACTCAAAATTCCCATTGGATTTTGTATGCCCGCTGATCGCATACACCATGCATTGAGCGAATCAGCTATCTGATCCAGCTCTGACGGAGAAAAACGGCTTGTATCAATGCTGCAACAATGCGCCAAAGAATCCATCCACAGCTCAACATTCCCTTCACAGAGCGTAGAATAATCCTGCAACACTTCGCTCCAGCTCTGCTGCTGGGCAGTTACATTTTCTATTAAGTCATCTACACTGGCGCCCGGATCTCTTACAATGGCATAATCGTCGCTATAGTACGGACAGGTCGCGACCTGCTGGTTACGGATGTAGTTCGTCTTGATCTGTAAATACAATCCGCGCAGCAGTTGCCATCGATTGGCGTCGTTAAAAGGAAACGTAGTGGCATCATACACTCCGTTTGATGCATCAGCCGCAAAAGACCAGATATTTCCAAACGTAGCGTCGTTAGTTACTGATGCATCGGGCAATGCGGTGTACGGATCATTCGCTGTGCCGGTGATGCTGTTGTAAACTGTCGTTGCATCCCACGGGCTGGCGGTGGTCCAGTTGTCATCAAACACGGTCGATCCCAATCCTTGCGGATTTAAATATCCTGTTGTTGCCGCTTCACTCCATGTCTCGATTGTAGCCATCTCAAAATCGTACGCCGCACTTGCTTGCAATGCTGTACAGTTCGTGTAATGACAATATTCCCTGTGCATAGGTGCCAGATCATTTGCCCACTGACTCTGGAAGCTTGCTGCGGTCTTTACCGTGCTAAGCGATGGCTGAGGACTCATCGTGGTTCCATCCGGATTATGAAAAACCAATCCGCTGTTTGCAATGGCATAACGCACACGCTCCCAGAAGTAAGCCGATGTTGAACTGCTCCCAGTTGGATCGGTCTGCTCATAAAAAATTCCGCCCGGACTCACCTGCATTCTTATCGCGGCAATGATCGCTTCGCACTGGTAGGTTGCAAACGTATCGGCCATTTCCAATATGCGTGCTCCGCAGTTTTCACTAATACAGTCTTCCACCGCATCCAAAAACTGCTGACTCGAAGTATTCCATGTAGGGTTTTCTTCGCGCACCTGGCTGTAACAATGCTGCTCACAGGTAATATCACACAGACTGCTGTCGATGTTGCTCTGATATTCTGCGATCAGATCATCCAGATAATCTTCATCCAATCCTTCGTTGGCCAGAGCAGTCATCATCGTTGCGTGGATACCGGTAGTGTCCAGTGATAATACTTTGACCACCGTGTAATCGCCCAGCTGACAAAAATTCGCAGTAAAAGTGATGGGCGTTATCGCCGGATTATACGTAGCCGTAGTACAACTGGTAGCCGTTGGCTTTTCTATGTCCTGATCAATTTGCGTCACGGACGCAGCGTTATATGTCAGTGGTACCAAACTGCCATCGGGTGCATACACCTTTATGTTCACATGGTATTTACACTCTGCACACTGACTCACGACCTGATACGTGCGTGGATCTGTCTCGGGCAAAGTCACAAACGAGGAGGTAAATGCATTGTTGTACATTACCCCGCTCATGTCGTAATTGAACGTATAAACATTGGTGGTACAGCCTGCCGATGCTTCGTACGTGTTTAGTATCCTCGATATGTTTGTGCTCACATGATTTTCAGTATCCACAATATTATTATCGTTCAGCGAGGCTGTAAGACTCTGCGGATCGTAGGTATCAAGCTCCAATAAGTTCTCCGGCGGCTCTCCGGTCAATGCCGTAGCCACCACTCTTCCTTCCTGATCCATATAAGCAACGCTCGCCTGGTTGTTCGGATCCACAACCATCGTCTTTTTATAATGACTAGCTACTCCAACATTCGTTCCGAACATGCGGTGCAATTCGGTGCTATTCGCGGTGCCGTAATAATATTCGGTTTCTCTGCCACTTCCCATATAATGCGCATTACCCACGCCCGACTGTTTTTCTATTCTTCCCGTGCCATCGCGCTTGTAAATGGCCTGCACGTACGGATAACCTCCGTCGGTAGAAGTAAGTGAAGTGAACACGCCTCCCGCATCGGGAACGTAATTTTGGTAGGGCGTATTTGCGTAATCTCCTGCTAACCCTTCTGCACTGTAATAATTACCCGCACCACTCGCATTGCCGACCTGCTCACTCGTTCCTTCATCAAAATTTTCTTTGGTAAACAACACACTTGATGCAGCATCGAGCGTAAAATTTGCACGGTAGCCAAGTGACTTGCTGTACACCGGGGCGGGTAGCACGGCTACTACGGGTCTACCCTCATAATCGTACTTGGTTTCTCCTACTAAAACGGTTGCATCTGTAGTTACGTCAACTGCCGCTTGTCGCGCTCTGAGTGATCCATCGTAATACGTCATCACCTGCTTTCTCTTGCCTTCCTCCGCAAAAGCAATCGTGTACTGCCAGTTTTTGTTTCCTTCAAAGTCGGTACTGATCGTATAACTCAACGCGCTGCTGATGGATGTGGGGCGATAACTCCACTCACCGGGCTGTATATGCGTAAAATTTGTTCCTGCATCAATGTATCTGCCTACTGCTCTTACCCGGAAGTACAGCGAACCGCTGGGGTATGTCAGTGGCACTTCATAATACTGATTACTCGTTGTGATTCTGGTTGGCTCCTTGTAATTAAAAGGATCCTCGTCTGTTGTAAACGGCGCATACCCGCTGTGATCATCTTCTGCGTCGATGTACACCCATTCAACGTCGTATTCTTCTGCGCCTTCTACATAATCCCACGTCAGTAATCCGTATGGTGACCCTACAGGATTCACGCCCGTACCCGGAGAGTTGAACCTAACATTGGTCTCTGTGGTCGTGTTTGAGTATAAGTCCCGATACTTTTCTGTATGGATGATCAGCTCCAGTCTGATGTCACTGGGGATACTCCCTGAGCTATGCGGATTAGTAACCGCGCTTAGCGATAGCATACTCGCTCCCGTATACGCTACCACATTCGTTACCTCTAACGTAACCTTTGCAGCCGTTATATTATGCGTCTTGATATGCTCAAAACAACTCGTGCCTCCGTTAGCCAGATGCTCCGGTCTAAATGCTACATACACGCTCCCCGTATCATAACTTCCCGGGCTCCCATACGGATAAACTTTATAGAAAACCCTGTACGTCCACCACGTTGCTCCGCTTCCTCCCGTACTCACATCACTCAACTCTCGCTGCCAGTTTAACCGCACTCTTACCTCCCTGCTCACCTCATAATCCCCGACTGGTGTCTCATACACCGAACTCGGATCCTCCGAGCTAAACTTTAACGCAGGCGTAGCCCTGATCACACCCTTGTCCCGGTAAGCACTGTAGTCCGTAATGCCGGCACGGAGGCATGAAAACAGCAATACAAATGCTAAGGAAAGGAGAACACAGTATCTCATAGTCGAATGTTTTAATTACAACGTTCAGACAGACCACTCAAAACAGTTTACCGAACATCACGCAAGAAACATCAACTCAAAACCGAACTCAACTGCAAACCAACCAGCGGGAAAGTTGCTTTAACTAACGCGTCAACTATTTTTCAACGCATTGCTGTTTCCTAAACCAGTTAGTACTCACAATACAACAGAATTACTCAGAAAATCACCAACCAAAGATGTTTCGGAAACTCAAAAAGATCAAGTTTTTATTTAACTTTAATAAGTGGAAAAACTGACAGGAATCTGTCCATCACACGCGCTTACCATGGCTGTACGGAAATTATTTTTCCTGTGCACATTCACTTGTTTGTGCTACCATCAATTGTACGCGCAGGCGAACATGCAATTTGCAGTTCCCATGCACGGTGCCGATGATGAGGTTGGAGTTGCAGTAACACTTGACAGCGCAGGCAACCAATATATAACAGGTACATTCGACGGAACTGCAGATTTTGATCCGGGTCCCGGAGTATACAACATGACGCCAGTTCCTGGTACACTGCACGATATTTTCCTTGTCAAACTAGATACCGCACAAAACCTGCTTTGGGCAAAACAATGGGGTAGCCCCGGTGCGGACTGGACTTATTCAGTCCAACTGGACACAGCGGGCAATGTATGCGTTTGCGGAACTTTCTCTCTTACTGCCGATTTTGATCCGGGGCCCGGAACATTTAATATGACTGCATCAGGAAGCTATGATGGCTTTGTTCTGAAATTAGATCCTAACGGAAACTTTATCTGGGCTATACAAATAACAGGACCCGGACCACAATGGATTACCGCCATGCGTCCTGCCCAGAACGGAGATATTATTGTGGCTGGTTTCACAAGCGGAGTCACAGATTTTGATCCAGGTCCTGCAACGTACAATTTATCTACGACTGCGAACGACGCATTCGTAGCGAGATATGATTTCAGTGGAAATTTAGTATGGGTTAAATTAATAGGCGGTAGTAGCAATGGCGATGAATGGGCCTTTGGACTCGCGATGGAGAATAATGGTAATCTCTTAATTACAGGATCGTTTTGGGGAACAACCGACTTTGATCCGGGTCCCGGAGTATTTTCTTTGACGGCTGCATCTGGGGTTACAGATATTTATGTTGCAAAACTGGATGCTGCGGGTAATTTCATCTGGGCTCGCGCTTTTTCAGGCAATTCAAATAACAATAAAGGAAATTGCGTATTCCCTGACAGCTCCGGAAATGTTTATATAACAGGTGAGTTTCGTGGCACATGTGATTTTGATCCCGGACCAGGTATCAATAATCTGACCGTGCCAGCAAATAACCAAGAGGATTTTTTTCTCACTAAACTTGATTCCGCAGGAAATTTGATTTGGGCGTTTGCCTTGGGAAGATATGGTACCGAAAGGGGCTATTCCCTGGGAATAGATA
>Ga0233424_10003173_pt1 | contig 10837 bp, 11 predicted proteins | sample Watercolumn_Towu_FD_181011 | JGI IMG/M metagenome (GOLD analysis project Ga0233424, IMG submission 181011) | Freshwater microbial communities from Lake Towuti, South Sulawesi, Indonesia - Watercolumn_Towuti2014_125_MG | ecosystem: Environmental > Aquatic > Freshwater > Lake | place: Indonesia... | reverse complement strand
TGCCGGCCGCCTCATCGAAGAGCTTGCGCGCCGCGGGGACCGTGTCGCACAGCGCCTGCGCCATGCCGACGTACTGAGCGCCTTGACCGGGGAAGAGAAATGCAAGTTTCGGCATGTGTGATGTCCTCGTTTAGCGTCCGCGCGAATCGGACGGATACAGCGGGCGCTAAACAGGGAATGGAAATGATTCGTCTACGAACCGACGCGGCCCTTGAATTCGCCGTCCTCGGTGCGAATCTTGATGCGGTCCCCCTTCTTGATGTGGCCCGGCACGCGCACCTGGACTCCGGTTTCGATCGTCGCCAGCTTCGTGACCGACGTGGCCGTGTCGCCGCGTGCGCCTTCCGGCGCGTCGGTGACATCGACCTCGATCATTTGCGGCAACTCGACCTGCACGACCTTGTCCTCGATCTTGAGCAGGCTGAGCCGCATGTTCGGCACCATGAAGCCATGCTGGGCTTCGGGGACGAGCGACTTGTGCACGAAGACTTGCTCGAACGTCTTCGGATCCATGCAGACGAACATGTCGTCTTCGGGGTAGGAGTAGTCGTATTCCTGGCGGTTGAGGATGATCTTTTCGACGTTGTCGTCGGGGGAGAAACGCTGCTCGACAACGTTGCCGCGTTCGAGGTGTTTGAGCTTGACCTGCCAGTAGGTGCGGAGGTTGCCGCGGGTTTGTTCGTGGCGATCGAAGATGACCCAGATTTCGTTGTTGTACATGATCGCTTCGCCAACCTTGACGTCGCGCATTTTCATGTTTGGCATGGGTAAGGACTCCTGTACGGAAGGCCGGCGTAATCGTGTGCGATCATCTTATCCGCGCGGCGTGGGATCAACCAGAGCGATCACGCTGGCGGGCTCGCTGTTTTGCAGCCTTCCAAAATGCAGATTCGGTCATGCCCTTGCCATCAGCAATGCTCTTACGCGACTTGTTTCGCAGAGCCTGAAACCGCGGCGATCGACTCAACACTATGCGTTCGAGGTCGTCGTCGTCAATCGGCGCCGACGAGCAGAAAAACGATTGCGACGACGACAGTCAAGAATCGCTGTGACATGGTTTTCTCCTTGCCCTCATACTATTCATCGCAGGCTCTCCTATCATGACACGAATACATGAAGAACCGACCATGAAAGGAGAGGCATCATGCAGCGAACATTGGTTCTATTGAAGCCCGATTGCATTCAGCGCCGGCTCATCGGCGCGCTGATTCAGCGCTTCGAGCAGAAGGGATTGCGGCTGGCCGCCATGAAGTTCGTGCAGCCGAGCCGCGACCTGGCGGAAAAGCACTACGCGGTGCATAAGGGAAAACCCTTTTACGATAGTTTGCTTAGCTTCCTGACGAGCGGGCCGGCGGTGGCGATCGTTTGGGAAGGGCGCGAGGCGGTGGCCGTGGTGCGCGAGATGATGGGCAAGACCGACGGCGCCAAGTCGCCACCGGGCACGATTCGCGGCGACTTCGGCATCAGCGTGCAGAACAACCTGATCCACGGCAGCGACAGTACGGAAAATGCCGCTGCGGAGATATCCCTATGGTTCGGGCCGGCCGAGCTCGTCAGCTGGCAGCCGGCCGACAGCAGCTGGATCGGCTAGGACAGCGCCGGCGCCAAGCACGACCGAGCGGATCGGCGAAAATCGTGGAAAAATCCAAGAAAAAATCGCTCTTTCCGATTGACATTCGCGCCGCGGGAAAATAATTTGATCGAGCAATCAACAATTCGACGTTGTGAAACTTTCTATTTCTCGTGTTGAAGGAGCATCCATGGCGAACAAACCGAAGGCAGCGACGAAGACTGAGGTTTTCGCAGCGCTGGCAGAGAAGACCGAGCTTTCCAAGAAGCAGATCGCGACGGTCGTGGACGCACTGACGGCCTACATCGACTCGCAGATCGGCAAGAAGGGGCCGGGCCTCTTCGTGCTGCCGGGCGTCCTGAAGATCAAGCGCCACAAGAAGCCGCCGCAACCGGCGCGCATGGGCATCAATCCGAAGACCAAGGAGCCGATCCAGATCGCCGCCAAGCCCGCGCGCACCGTCGTCAAGGTGCTGGCACTCAAGAAACTCAAGGAAATGGTCAATTAGTTCCGAGTTCAGCTGCAACCGCGAAGCGCAAAGCCTGTCGCTACCCGGCAGGCTTTTGCTATTCGCGCGGGACCGTCGGCAAGCTGCTCCCGTCTCTCATTCGCGTCTGTCCTCTTCGCGATTCTCTTGCCGGCGATAGCCTTCACAACGCTTGACCGGCTGCGGAGGATATTTGGGAAACTCCGGCTTCGAGCTGGACAGCTGACAGAGCAGGAATCGCGATCCCTTCGGCGTCTTGACCTCCCGCATCCATTCGCAATCCTCGCACAGGCTCCTTGTCACAGCGAAGCCCCTTGCTCGGGGGTCGTCGGAACCCAGGCGAATCGGTAGGCGCCGCCAAGCTGAAGTCGCGTCAGATGGACGATCTCCTGCGTGTGCCCCTTGAAGTGCGGCACCGAATCGAAGATCGCCTCGATGCCCGTGACGTCGAAGCCCTGTATGCGCCGCGGCCGCAACAGCTCCTTGCCCGAGCAGCGCGACAGCGCCGCGCACGCCTCCGTCACCGCGCTATCGAGACGTTGCAACAATTCCGCCCTGGCGATCGGCCCACGTTCAGCGAATTCGGCGGGGCGTTGCCGCACATCCTCCGCGCCGCCGATGCCAGACACGATCCACTGCCTGATATTGCCGCACAGATGGAGGATGAGGTTGCCGATGCTGTTCATGGCCGGTGCGGGGCGCCACCAGACCTGCTCGTCGGCCAGCTGATCAACGCAGTGCCGAATCTGCGCGGCAGCTTTCGTCAAGGTCCGAGCGGCGGCCGCGCACACGGCAGGCGCCAGGTTTTCGTCGGCCATTGCTAACCCTGGATTGCCTTCATCAGCTCGACGACAAACGCCGGCAGATCGTCGGGCTTACGGCTCGTGATGATGTTGCCGTCGCGAACGACCTCGGCATCGACATAGTTGGCGCCGGCGTTGATGACGTCATCTTTGATCGCGAAAAAACACGTCGCCTTTTTCCCTCGCAGCGCCGGCGTCGAGCAGAGCACCCACGGGCCATGGCAGATTGCCGCGATCGGCTTGCCCTGCTCGGCAATCTGGCGCACGAGCTTGATGACCGCCTCGCTGCGACGCAAGAAGTCCGGCGCGAACCCGCCCGGAATCACCATGGCGTCGAAGTCGTTGGCGCCGACGTCCTTGGCTGCCTTGTCGCTCTTGGCCGGATAGCCGAGCTTGCTGGGATACGTCGCGCCGGCTTCGGGCCCGACCAGCGTCACTTTGCAGCCGGCCTCGCGCAAACGGTAGACGGGATACCAGACTTCCATCTCCTGGTATTGCTGTTCCACGAGCACACAGACGCGGGCTTGTTTCAGGTCCATGATGATTCTCCCCAGGTGGTCAGGTTTGGGCGTCGTAGTTCTTCTTGTACCAGTCCAGCGTCTCGGCCATGCCGTCCTCGAAGCTGATGCGCGGGCGATAGCCGAGCTGGTCCATCGCCTTCTGGATGCTGAAATCGAGGTTGTAGCCCATGAACTTCAGGCGCGTGAAGTTGAACTGCGGCGCTTCCTTGGCCCCGCGCATCCTAGCGAGTGCTTCCGCGCACCACGTCACCAGCCAGGCGAGCCAGAGCGGCGGCGTGCGCGTCGGATAGGGCAGCGCGAAAGCGTCAGCGATCTTCTCGATGAACATCCGCTTCGACACGAATTCGCCGTCCGTGAGATTGTACGCTTCGCCGACCGCGCGATCGTTATCCGCCGCGAGGAAAACCGCGGCGACGAGATTATCGACATAGATCGTGTTGAGTGCCGTCAGCCCGCCGCCGGGATAACGCAACCGGTTCTCGCGCAATCCGTCAATGATCCGCGGCATCACGGTGCGGTCGCGCGGGCCGTAGACGAACCCGGGACGCAGGATCGTCACCGGCACGCCGAACTCCTTGTAATAATGCATGGCGAGATGTTCGGCTTCGACCTTCGACTGCGAATAGCCGTCACGATGGGACGTGGGCAGAGGCTCCGTCTCATTGGTGCCGATGTGATTGCGAGCTTGATAGACGCCGAGGCTGCTCATCAGGATGAAGCGCGACAGGGCCTGCCCCTTGCACGCGTCGAGCAACACCCGCAGCGCCTCGACGTTGACCTGGCGATATTCCTCGACCGGCCCCCAATCGCCGACCTTCGCGGCACAGTGGACGACGATGTCCGCCTCGGTGACGGCCTGACGCATCAGCCCCGCATCGCTCAGCTCGCCGCGAACGAGCGTGACGCCGAGCCGTTCCAGCTCCTTGACGTCGCTGCTGGCCCGAACGACGGCGCTGACCTGCTGCTCCTTACGCACGCACGTCTCGGCAAGATGCCCGCCCACAAACCCGGTCGCCCCGGTGATGAGAAATCGCATTGGCATTGAAATAGTCTTCGTGGAACGAAGGGGCCAAGGCAAGAGCGCACGAACGACGTGCCACGAAAATGCGGGAATGACGTGCGCGCCAATAGAACTACTGCCGACTTACTACGCCGACACACGCAAGCTGGCCCGGTCAAGATTCCTTGCAATTTGCGAACAATCCACAAACGTGGGCTTTCGCGCCAAGGTTTGATTAATTTCCCCACATTATCGTCAAGTTCTGGTTGTTCGTGCTCTTCTGATTCTTCTAAAATGTCGTCGTTCTCCAGCGAATACATGCTTGACTGAGCATCCCTGCGTCCTTGGCCTGTTTTTCGGAGGATCCACCCATGGCAGCATCGATCAAGTGCACCAATTGCGGCGCCGTCCTCAAACCGAAGGATCCGATCCCGCCCGGCAAGAAAGTCAAGTGTCCGAAGTGCCAGCAATCGTTCGTCGTTCAGCCCGAGGAAGAGGAAGAACCGGCAGTCGAGGAAGAAGAAACGGAAGAAGCCGCTGCCGATGAGGAGGAAGAGGAAGCTCCCAGGGCCAGGAAGAAGCCTGCCAGGCCAAGCGACGAGGACGACGATGACGAGGAGGAAGAGGAGGAAGAGAAGCCGGCCAAGAAGTCCAAGGGCAAGTCGGACGACGATGACGAGGAAGAAGAAGACGAAAAGCCAGCCAAGAAGTCCAAGGGCAAATCGGACGACGATGACGAGGAAGAAGAAGACGAAAAGCCAGCCAAGAAGTCCAAAGGCAAGTCGGATGACGATGACGAGGAAGAAGAGGACGAAAGGCCGGCCAAGAAGTCCAAAGGCAAGTCGGACGACGATGACGAGGAAGAAGACGACGAGAAGCCCAAGAAGAAAGGCAAAGGCAAGGACGACGATGAGGATGACGACGACGACCGGCCCAAGAAGAAGGGCAAGGGCCGGGACGACGACGATGACGACGACGACCGCGGCAAGAGCAAGAAGGGCAAAGGCAAAGGCGGCGCTGAGCCACCGAAGAAGAGCAACACGCTCTTGATTGTGGGCATCATCGCTGGCATTGTGCTTCTCTGCTGCTGCGCGCCTACGTGCATTAGCCCGTTCACGATGGACACCGACAAATTCTGGCGAGAGTTCAATGCGGAATTCGACAAGCAAATGAAGGCGCAAGACAAAACAAAGGACGCGGTCAAGGATCTGAACAAAGACCCGTTCAAAGATGACCCGTTCAAGGACTTGCCGGATTCGTCGAAAGACAAGTCCAAGAAGGACAAAACAAAGAAAAAAACGACGAGCCTCGCCGTTCCGAGCGATGACCGAGTGGCTTTGAGCGAATCTGAATTTCGGCAAGACCCCGTAGATTCACCCAAATGGCGGCGAGTAGGCGTCGGATCAATGGCGTGGCATCCAGCAACTAGACATCGTTTGACGTGAAACAAGAGCGGCCAACAGCGCGATGAGCCATTCCATTCAATGCACGCACTGTCAGGCGGTGCTGAAGTCGCCGACGGCGGTGCCGGCGGGCAAGAAGGTGAAGTGCCCGAAGTGCCAGCAGGTCTTCACGACCGGCGAGGCCGCCGCCCCGCCGCCTGCGCCCGAGCCTGTCCCCGCGCCGGCGATGTCCGAAGACGACGAAATGGCCGCGGCCATCGCCAAGCTCGAGGCGGAATCGAGCGCCAAGAAGCCGGAGCCTTCGAAGGAAGAGCTGGATAAGATCAAGGCCCCCGCCATCGCCGCGCGCGGAGGGACACTGCAAGCCGACGGCACCGGCGTCCGCGATCGCGACGAGGAAGAAGTCCCGGAGGTCGATGACGACCTGGTCGAAGCCGATGACGATCTCGTCGAAGAGGACGAGCCGCCGGCAAAAAAGAAAAAAAAGCGTGATGACGACGACGATGATTCGTCTGACAGAAAGAAAAAACGCCGCGACGAAGACGAGGACGATGAGCCGCGGTCGAAGAAGAAGAGCCGCAAGGATGATGACGACGAAGAGGAAGAGCCGCGGCCGAAGAAGAAGAGCCGCAAGGATGATGACGACGAAGAGGAAGAGCCGCGGCCGAAGAAGAAGAGCCGCAAGGATGATGACGACGACGACGATGACCGGCCGCGGAAAAAGGAACCCGCGAAATCCGGCGGCGGCATGATGATGATCCTCGGCATCGTGGGCGGCGTGCTTTTTCTGCTGATCGCATGCGGCGGCTGCGGAGTGGGCGGGGTCTTCCTGATGAATGCGGCGGTTGCGCCCGATATCGTCGGCAAGTGGGAAGAGGACAACATTATCAAGATCAGGTACGAGTTTCGCGGCGACGGCACAGGCACGATGGACGCGATCGTCAAGCTTGACTTTCGCTACAAGCAAGAAGGCAGCAAGCTCTCCCTCAATTACACTGACGTGGACATCGGCGGGTTCGCCAAGGGCAAGGTCGATAACCGCTCCGGGCTGGTTTACATTGCCCGACGCGAAGGTGACTTCCTGTACCTGCGCGAGGAATCCAAAACGGCAGACTTGAAACTCAAGAAGGTGCGATAGCGGCTGGCATGGGGCAGCTGCCGATTCATTTCATGATTCAGTCAATCCCGTTCCCTCTTTGCTCTAGGAAAGGTCAACATGGTGCAATCCAACGGCAACGACGGCATTGCACCCAGTAACAACAAGGACGATGCGGACCTGCCCGCGATTCGCGGCCTGACGCATCGGCAAATCGTGCTGAACAAGGCCGTCGAGCCTTTGCAATCGCGCAAACACGGCGTCATGCGCATGGGCGACGATGAAGGCGGCGGCGGCGACTGGGGCGACGGCGGCGGCAAGGATGACGGCGGCGCCGCGGATGCCGCTGGCGAAGAGGAAGTAGTTGACGACGGCAAGGGCGGCAAGGTCCGACGCAGGAAGTCGTCGTCCGGCCGCGTCACGGTCGGCGGCGGTGGCGGCGGTTTCATGCAATACATCATCAACCGCATCATCTCCTTCCTCATCGGCATCACGTTGCTCCTCTGCTGCATTGGCGGCATGTGCGTACTCTCAATGTTTCCCGACCCAGCGTACGTCGGCACCTGGAATGCCAAGACAGCCGGCGAGGAGCCGGAAGACATCAAGCTCGTGATCGAAAAGTACAACACGGGCACGTACACCCAGAAGGGAACTGCCTCCGCCTTCAAGTGGGAAGCGGTGAAGGAAAAGGCGTCCGTGCTCAAGATGACCATGAACGACAACACCAAGAACTTTTGGCATGGCAAGTCGTCGGACGAATTTACCCACAGCCCCATCGAGAGCACGAGTGACTTCATGACGCTGACACCGGCGGGCGGAACGGGACTGCAATTCAGCCGTTCCAAGGCAGGAGCGGCCCCGCCAGCGCCCGACTCGAGCAAGAAGGACAAGGACAAGAAATAGGTCCGCACATTGTGCACGAGAGCCGCGCACGTAGTAAGCGGTCGGCCTGGCCGCTTGCTGCGTGCGCGGCTCCTTGCGTTCGATGCATGTCGGCATGGCGATACCTCTCGCTTCTCATTCTACCACCCGATGCAGCACGGACAGCCGCGGCCCAGCCAGGGTTCGGCGGCGGCGAGCGGGGCGCGGTCGTCCCAGCCGAGCGCCGACGTTTTCGGCGCGGCGGCGGGCAAGCCGTACTCGATGTCCATCGCAGGCATGGCGCCGCCGGGGCCTTGCAGGTAGTGCTCCATCCATTGCAACAGGCGAATGTTGTAATCGAGCCGCGACGCAGCCCGGCGGTTGCCGTGCCCTTCGCCGGGGTAGAGCACCAGTCGCACCGGGGCCTGATTGCGCACCTTGAGGTGGCGATACAGCTCCAGCGACTGCGACGGATGCACGCGCGGATCGTTCTTGCCATGCAGGATGAGGAGCGGCGTCTTGTGCTTCTCGACGTGCTTGACCGGGCTCGCATTGAGGTGGTAATTCCAGTCGTCCCACAGCCATTTGCGATGATGCACGAGGAACATCTCTTGCGGAATGTCGGTCGTGCCTGCACAGGAGACAAGGTTCGACAGGCCGACGAACATGACGCCCGCGGCGAAGCGGTGCGAGTAGTAGGTCGAACCCCACGCCGTCGCATAGCCGCCATAGCTGCCGCCGGTGATGCCGACCTTCTTTTCATCGACGAGGCCCATCTTGATGAGATGATCGACGCCGTCGATGAGGTCGTCGAACTCCTTGCCGGCCGCTTCCTTCTGCCCCTTCATGGAGAACTCGACGCCGTAGCCGGTGGAGCCACGGTAGTTGGGATAAAAGCTTGCCATCCCCTTGGCGGCGGCGACCTGGCCGAGATCGGCGTAGCGCGTGATCCAGCCGTTGGAGTAATGCGCCTCCGGGCCGCCGTGCACGTGGAGTACGAGTGGATAGCGTTTGCCCTTCTCCTCGTTTAGCGGCCGGATCAAAATGCCCTCAAGCTCCAATCCATCGCGAGCCTTGTACTTGACGACTTCCTGTTTGGCGAACTTCATGTCCTTGAGCCAGGGATTGCTGTCGGTGAGGCGGCGCGGCTCCTTGTGGATGTCGCTTATGAAGTAGACCTCTGGAGGGTGCAGCGCCGTCTGGCCAATGCAGGCCATGGCTGGCGCAGCGGCAATGTTCACATTCCCATACACGCCCTTGAATGAAACCTCGCCGAATCCAATCGAAGTAAATTTACCATCGCGTGCCGATGAGCCAGAGGTCGTCCCCACGCCCTCGGACCAAAGTGACAACAACGTCGTGGGACTTTTCCAGGCAACCGACTCGGCGTGCCGAATTGGTGACCCTTGTTGCGATGTAAAATCGTCGTCCCATCGGATCGCCACCCAGCTTTCCTTCGGATCGTGCTTGTCCGCACCCGTGATCATCGCCAGCTTCTTGCCGTCTGGCGACCAAGCGAGCTGGCCGAGCTTGCCGGGGTTCTTGAGGTTGGTCGCTTTGCCGGTCGCGAGATCGACGATGTGGACCTTGCGGAACATGATGTGATCGTCGATGCCGGGCGACGGCGCGAGCGCCACGGCGAGCTTGTTCTCCTTCGGATTGAAGTGCAGTTCCGACGCGCTGCCGTCGAGCTTCACCATCTCCGGGCCGGCGCCGCCGTCCATGTGCCGCAGCCAGACGCGCACGAATGGGGCGTCCTCTTCGTAGATCTCCTGATTGAAGCCTTGATCCTGCCGTGCCTTCTTGTCCTTGGCGACCGGCTCCGTGGCGAGAAAGGCGATGCGCGTGCCGTCGGCTTTCCAGCTATAACCCTGGATGTCGGTTTCGAATTTCTGCAACTGCTTCGCCTCGCCCCCCTTGGCGCCGATCATGTAGAGGCACTTCGTCGTGTCCTTGTCGCGCTTGGCGAGGAAGGTGATGTTGTCGCCGCCCGGCGACCAGGCGATGTTGCCGACATTGACCGCTCCCGTGATGAACGGCGTCGAATTCCCCTTCGTATCGACGACGTGCAGCTCGGTCCAGCTTGGCCCGTCCTTCTCCTTGGACAAATCGCGCGGCACCGCCAGCACATAGGCCACTTGGGTCCCGTCCGGCGAGATGACGGCCTCGGTGACGATGCGCAGCTTCGCGACATGCTGCGGCGTCCACAGCGTGTCCTGAGCGCTCGCGCCAAGCGGGATGATCAACAGCATCAAGATCGACGCAGTCCGCATGTGTGCCCCTCGCGTGTTTACCGCTCGCGGCTTAGCGCTCGCATGACGTCACGCGCTCGCAGGACCGCGTCTCGAGAGATATTGTTTTCCGATGTACGATATTGGTCAAGAGCTAACCGAGTTGTCCCAATTTGAAGGGCCTACGCCTCACGCTCGGACAAACGACGGCCGATCGTCGCGATCCATTGCACGAGCATCTCGACATCGTCAGCGCTCGTGCGCCAATTGACGAAGCAGAATCGCAGCGTGTTGCGGCCATTCAGTTGCGTCGTCGAGATGAATGCGCGATTGTCCCGGGTCAACTCGTCGGCGATGGCAAGCTGCAGCGCATCGGAGCCGCGATAGCGAAAACAGACGATGCTCATCTTGCGCGCGCTGGTGATCTCGAAGCAACCGGCATTCTCGATCAACGCTTGTGCATAGGCGGCAAGCGCACAGCTATGTTCGATCAGGCGGCGGAACCAGGTCAGGCCGAGGAGCTTCATCGAGAGCCAGACCTTGAGCGCGCGAAAGCGGCGCGTCAGGGCGATGCCGTGATCGCAGAAGTTGATTTCGTCGCTGCGGGGCACGACGTCCTGCATGTACTCCGGGCGCATCATGAAGGTTTGCGCGAGCAGCGGTCCATTGCGAACGAGCAGGCCGCCCGCCTCGAAGGGTTGTGCGAACCACTTGTGCGGATCGAGCGTGATCGAATCGGCCCGATCGATGCCGGCCAGCAGCGCCTTGCCTTCGTCGGTCAGCGACATGGCCCAGCCGTAGGCCGCATCGACGTGCAGCCAAAGCAAGCGCGCGGCACATAGGTCTGCAAGCTCAGGCAACGGAT
>Ga0233424_10003172_pt1 | contig 10839 bp, 9 predicted proteins | sample Watercolumn_Towu_FD_181011 | JGI IMG/M metagenome (GOLD analysis project Ga0233424, IMG submission 181011) | Freshwater microbial communities from Lake Towuti, South Sulawesi, Indonesia - Watercolumn_Towuti2014_125_MG | ecosystem: Environmental > Aquatic > Freshwater > Lake | place: Indonesia... | reverse complement strand
CGTCGAGGCACCGGTCAGGGTTACGGCGATGAAGTGGTCGACGGCTATCACGGTGCCGATGACCAGGGGCGCGAGAGTCGCGTTTACGCGGGAGTCGATCGCCATCGCGAACACTGCGAAGACGAGCAGGAAGGTCAGGACCGCCTCGAGCCCAAACCCGGTGGCAGTACCGACTGCCACCGTGTGCACGCCAAGGCCGTCGATGCCGAACGCCCGGTCGAGCACCAGGGCCGCCAGCAAGGCCCCGGCGAGCTGGGCCACGACGTAGGCCACGAACCGCGGGGTCCCGAGGTTGCCGGTGAACCAGGCAGCCAGCGATACGGCGGGGTTCATGTGGGCGCCCGAAATTCGCCCCACGGCCGCGACGCCGACCATGATCCCCAGCCCATGGGCCACGCCGATCAGCACCACTGCTGCGTCGCCCATCGGTTGCGCCAACCGCACCGAAGTGCCAGCGGCGCCGACGCCCACGAAGACGAACGCAAACGTGGCGATCAACTCGGCCGCGGCCGGCCGCCACGCCTTCCTCAGGGAATCCATCGCCGCCCCCCGGGGACCCGGCCAGCCTCGTCTGGTCCCAATCTGTGCGACCGAGCAGGATATCAGTCGCAGGCGGGCTCTTGACGGAGGGGTCGCTACGGACTGCCCGCGGCTGCCGGCAGGGCGCAGGTCACGCTTCGAAGGCCTGCTTCGGAACCTTCGACCCGCATCTGCCCACCGCTGGCGGTGACGTATCCGTGCGCGACCAGCAGGGCGAGGTACCGCCCACGCCTCTCCCTGGTCTCCGTAGCCTCATCTCGCACCGAGCGCACGCGCCCACGGGCTGCCGCTTCATTGCTCCCCGGCCGGGCTTGAATCGAGATCTCATACGAGCCCTGTGCCTGGCGCCCGGTCACCGTGATCTGTCCGGCACCGCTTGCGGCCCGCTGGAAATACCCGAGCAGGTGTACCAGGGCGCGGCGCACCCTGACCGGATCGACCGCCAGCAGCGATGCGGTGTCCTCAAGGCTGATCTGAAACGTGGCTGGGTAGAGGGCGGCCGGCTGCCCCACTTCTTCCACCGCCCGGTGCACGACTTGCCGGACATCGACGCGACTGAGCGCGGACGCGGCCCTTCCCTGTAGCAGGTCGGCGAGATCGACCAGGTCGCGCAGGATCTGGGAAAGCGCGCCAAGGCGCGTGATCCCACGGGCCATGATGGACAGCATCTGGCGGGCTGACTCGGGGTTGGAGACGATCGCCCGCGGGTCGAGCAGCACCTCCCTGGCGCTCGTCACGGAGCTGAGGCCGGTAGCCAGCTCCTCGGCGATCGCGTGCACGAGCTGGGCGCCGGTTGGCGCCGTCCATTGGGACGAGTGCCAGGGCTGAAGCCTCGATGGCCCCGGCTGCTCGAGCTCATCCGAGTCGACCCCGGAGACGTTTCTTCGTGGCTCCCGCGATTCAGGCACGGGTTGTCGCGGGGCTTCGTGGGCGGAAGGCTCGCCTGCCGATCTCCCAGAGCGTCGTGGCTGCACCTAGATACACGAAACAGTCGCCCGGCGAAACCACCCTCTTCGCAGCGGCGACAGGTATCACATCCGCCAGCGGCCACAGGATCGTGTCCTCACGTGCGAGGATCGCCTGTTTCGGCGCCTTGAGCGAGCGGACTGCCCGGTCGGGCAGCGACCTGGCGGCATCTCCGCCGAGCTCGACGGAATCCGCGGCCGGCCACTGGTATCCCGTGCGCTCGAGGGCGATTGGATCGACAGGCATACGCCAGCCGTTTGCCCCGATCACGATCGCGTTCAGCACCAGGCCGATCAGAAGGAGGCGAAAACCAACGTATCGAAGATTGGCCGAAACCCCGACTACCAAAATTGCGTAGGAACCGGCTATCAGCCCTGCCCTTGCCCAGTCGGGCAGGGGGCTCCGCGTGGCGAGCGCTGCAGCCACCTGGAGAGCGAGGCCAGCCGCCAGCAGCCAGCCCCACCTGATCAAAAAGCCGGATGAAAGAGCGAGGACCGGCGGACTGTCGGGCCGACCGGTCCTCGCAGCAGCGGGATGGGCCAAGAACCTACCCGGGCCACTGCCCGTCGGCCAGGATGGCCAGTGCGGTCGCCACGACCAGGAGCGTCACCACGAAGACGGAGATCTTTCCCTTGAGGCTGCGCATCGCGTTTCCCCCTTGTTCCGCTGAACCTGCGGGAATGGTCGAAGGGGGTGCACACGAAATGCACTCGGATACGAGGTCGAACGGGGAGCGCTGGCGCCCGCCTAGGGTGTCCTATCCCCGAGTAGGGGCGACCGTTCGGGGCCAAGGAAGCTCAGCCAGGACGCCCCGTCACATCGAGACCGATCACGCACCTGGGTCGGGCTGAGTGACCAACCGATGCAGGTGGACTGCTTCGTTGTCAGCAAATTGTTGGCCAGGATGTCGGGCGGGACGTCGGGCAGGAACGGCTCGCGAAACCGATACTACCCGCCGGGGCGATTCAGCTACGAAGCGGCGCCTGAGGTAGTACCACTTTCGACAACTCGCGAAAGTGATATCGGAAGCCGGCCGCTCTCAGATACGAATTCGTGTCTTCCGTGATACCGGTTTCCGCGACGCCCACCGCTCCGATCGCGACGTGCCACTCACCTCGAAGGGCCACGCAGGAAGGGGTGTCGCCCCTACTCGGGGATAGAACGGGCTAGCGAGGCGTGAGCGCCAGCTCGCAGAGCGTCGAAAAGTCCCTGGGCGGCTCGAATCCGAGCTCGTCACGCATTGCCTGGCGGAACGACTCATGCCGCTTGCGCGCCTCTGGGAGGTTGCCGGTGTGTACGAGCAACCTGACGAGCAGTTCCTGATTCGTCACGTCGGTCGGATCGATGTCGATGGCGCGCCCGAGCGTGACGATCGCCGCGTCGATCTCCCGTACTTCGGCCTGGCAGCGGGCGATCTTCGACAGGTTGGAGAGGTAGAGTCCCTCGGCGTCCATTCGAATGGGCGTGATCCAGTCGGCGGTTAATCCGTCCAGGAACTCGCCCGCGTAGAGGCGGTTCGCCTCCGACAGCAGCGCGACCTGCCTGTCGGCCGGTAACCCTGCGGCCTCGGCTTCCCGGGAGATCCTCCGGAACTCGTCGAGGTCGAACCAGAACTCGCCGGCAGGATTCAGGCGGTAACGGCCCTCGTCCAGCACGACGCATCCCTTGTAGAGGGCTCTGCGGCTCCGGTACACGTTGTTGTGAAAGGCATTGCGGCTCAGCCCGACCGAGATGTCGGGCCACAGCACCTCGATGAGCTCCTCGCGGTCCTTGCCCTTCCGGTTGCACATGAGGTGCGCAAAGAACTCCTGGGCCTTCTGGCTCTCCCACTCGACCGCGCCCACCTTGCGCCCGTCGACGCGTATCTGGAGGCCGCCGAACGAGCGGACCTCGACCCGCGGCAATCTCGCAGCGTCTGCCTCGGGATCGCGGATGGACGGCATCACCTTCCCGGATGTTGAGGGCCGTTCACGCAGGCGCGCCCTGATCGACGAGAAAACCGCCCCGCCGATCCGCTTCGATGCGGCGTAGTTGATGACATCCTGAGCATCGCCGGCCTCGCGAACCAGCTGATCGGATGAGTCGAGTTGCTGGACGACCCTGGCAAGGGCGGACAGGTTGTCCCGGAGCAGCCTCCATCGTTTGGTCTTCAGGTAGACGTGCCCCAGCCTGAGGCATGTGCGGACGAGCGGCCGGAGCGCCCCGATCTCCTTGAGGATCTCGGCGCTTGACTCGAGCGATTCACGCGCCTTGTCGTAGTCCCCCAGATCGATCGATAGCTCGCCTTCCACCATGCCGGCTGTGGCGAGCTCGTGGCGGAGGTTGAGCCGCCGCGCTTCGAAGACAGCCTGGTCCAGGTAGAAGCGAGACTTCCGGGGGTCCTTGAGGGCCCGGAATACCGATCCCAGCCCCGTGTTGGCGCAGCAGAACAGCCGGGGCTCGAGGGCGTCGGCGCCCGCCTGGAGCGCTTCCTCATATGCGCGAATTGCGTCGTCGAACCGCCCAAGGGCCACGTGGACGTCGCCCAGGTTGACCGTGGCCATCGACACGGTCCGGCTGTAGTTCGCGGACCTGGCGAGGTCGAGCGAACGCTTGTAATAGTCGAGCGCAAGCTCGTACTCGGCCAGGTTGAAGTGCAGCCAGCCCATGTTTGTTGTAGAGGTCCGCCAGCGCGGCCTTGCTGTCGAGCTTGCCGAATGCGGCGGCCGCGTTCTTGTAATGGACCTGGGCCTCCGGAAGCCGGCCCAGCCGGAAGTAGGCCAGCCCGAGCGCGTTCTGGATCTCGGCCTGAAGGTTCAAGTTCGAGGACCGGGCGCAGTGGCGCAGCGCGCGCTCCAGGTGGTCGATCGCGCCATCGAGTTCGCCGATCGTGGCCAGCGCGATCCCTATCTGCTTGTGGCCCTGGATCAGCAGCTCGGGAGGCGAGGTCTGGGCCTCGAGCATCGCCGTTGCGGCAGATGCGTCCTCGAGCGCCTTCTGCGTGAACCCGCGGAAGCGTGATGCCGCGGAACGGACGATCAGCGCGTATGCCCGAGTGTGGACCGGGAGTTCGTCGGATGCGGAGACGACGCGGTCGACGATCTCGACCGCTCAGTGGGCGTCGCCAGTCATGTAGGCCGCGTGGGCCGACATGACCCATAGCTCCGGCGTGAACTCGGCAACCGGCTCGCGGCTCAGCGCGGCCGCGAGCTCGTTCCACTGGCCGGAATCGCGCAGCCGCCGGGCCGTCTCGACGATTTCCAGCCGACGGCCGGTACGTTCCGTCTTTTCTCTGGTTTGCAATCCAGCGACCTGCCGACAGGTCTCCCCGCTGCAGGCACGATACCACTTCGACGGACGACCGTCATAGCCGTGAGCAGATTCGAGAGCGTTCCGGGAGGCGGCCGGGAGGGCTGTGCGACAGACTCACCGCCGGCAGGTCACACAGGAGGAAATCAATGGTCACGATGGAACGTGGGGTGGCGGACGCCGTCCGCCCGGAGTCGGAGGGCGGCGCCCAGTACCGGGTCATGATCGTCGACTCGCACCCGATCGTCCGGCTCGGGCTACGCGCGTCGCTCGCGGGCGACGCCGGGTTCAAGGTCGTGGCGGAGGCGGACAACGGCGATGACGCGCTCCGGCTCGCCGAGAGGTACCGGCCGCACGTTGTGTTGCTCGAGACACGACTGCAAGGCCGCCGGTCGGGCTTCGAGGTGGCCCGGGCCCTGCGTGGCGTAGTGCCCGAGGTCCGCATCCTGGTCCTCTCGAGCCACGCATCGCTCTCCTACGTGAGGGACATGATCGACGCCGGCGTCGACGGATACCTGCTCAAGGAGGCCAGGCCGGCCGAGATCGTCGACTCGCTCCGCACTGTCGTCACGGCCAGGCAGGTGTTCTCCGGTCGAGTGCGCGAGGCCCTCTCTCCCCCCTGGAGTCAGGGCGGCAATTCGGGCCTGACGAGGCGGCAGCTCGACGTGCTGCAGCGAGTCGCTGACGGGCACGTGAACCAGGAGATCGCCACGGCGATGGGGATCTCGGTCAAGGCGGTTCAGATCCACCTTTCCGGGATCTACTCGAGGCTAGGGGCGAGGACGCGTACCGAGGCAGTGGTGATGGCAGCGAAGAAGGGTCTGGTGGAGATTGCCGGCTGATCCACCCGGCCAGTGGGTCAGATCGGCCGCGCCCGTAGCACCGTTGCCTGTGCCTCGGCGTAGCTGTTCGAGGGGTCAATCTCCAGGATGCTCTCGACTGCCGCCCTTGCGTCGGTGGTGTTCCCCGCGGAGATGTGAACCGAGGCGAGCGCGCTGAGGTTGGCGAGGTACTGAAGCTCGGCCTGCCGCCGGATGTCGATCGCCCACTCCGAGTACACGCCCGGGAGAAACTCACCCCTGTAGACCTGGTTTGCCTCGGTGAGCAGCGCCAGCCTTCGCTGGAAGTTCGCCGCCGGGCACTTCGCGGCATCGCTGGAGACCCGGCGGAAGCCGTCGAGGTCCAGCAAGAAGCGTCCGGCCGGGTTGACGCGATACAGGCCATCGTTGAGAAGTATTGAGTCCCTGTACAGCGCCCGGCGGGCCCGGTAGACGTTGTTGTGGATCGCCTCCCTCCCGGGCGAGCCGTCCTGCTCGGACCACAGCAGATCGAGCAGCTCTTCACAGGTCCTGCCGCCTCGCCGGCACAGCAGGAGGACGAACAGTTCTTGCGCTTTGCGGCTCTCCCATGCCGACGGCGGGACCTCGTAACCATCGATGAGTACGTGGCACGACCCCAGCGTGCGCACCTCCACCAGCCGTGCGGCGGACTCAGCAACATGGTTGGAGCCCGGATGCACGGGGTGCTCGGAATACGACACCGAGCGGCGCAGGGACTCGAGCAGTCCGTCGGGTCGGGCTGCGGGCTCCACCGTTCTGAGGGCGTCGTGTGCCGCTTCCGCGGCCTTGGTCAGCCGGCGGTCGATGGCGACCTTGCCGGGGATCGCGTCGAGCTTGCGAAGGACGGCCACGACGTCGCGATGGCGACGTGTGTTGCGGCAGGCCCCCGCGATGTACAGCAGCGCCCTCGCCATCCCGTGTCCGGAGCCCAGGCGCTCGAAGCCCTTCAGGCTGCCGCGCAGCAGCGCTTCGCCGTCCTGAACGCGCCCGTCGCCAAGGGCGAGGATGCCGGCTTCCAGCCTGGCCTCCGCCAGCTCCCAGCCCAGCTTCAGTCGATCTGCCTCGTAGATCGCCTGCGACAGGTGGAACTGGGCCTTCTGGGTGCGCTTCATCAGGCGATAGGTCACGCCGATGCCGATGTTTGCGCAACAGTTCACCCGTGGCTCCTGGGCCCGGGTAGCCGTGTCGATCGCACTCAGATATGCCGCAAGCGCCGCTTCCAGATCGCCGATCTCCCGGCGTGCATCGCCGACATTGACGAGAGCCATTGACTCCGTCCGGAAAGAGTTGAACTGGCGGGCGACAGCGATGCTCTTTTCGAAGGAATCGATCGCCGCCTCATACTCCTCGAGGTCGTGATGGAGCCGCCCGATGTTGTTGTGGAGGGTTGCCAGCTCGGCTTGCCTGCCGCCCTTCTCGTAGGCCGTGGCCGCACTCTGGTAGTGGACTCGGGCCTCCGCGAAGCGGCCGGAACGCGCATACGCCACGCCGAGCGCATCGTGGATGTCGGCCTCGAGGTTCAGGTCGGCGGCACGCGAGCAGAATCGGAGCGCGGTCTCGAAGTGGTGGATCGCCTCCGGCAGGTCGCCTCGCATGGCGAGCGGTATGCCGACCTGCTTGTGGGCCTGGACGACGAGCCGAGGATCGCAAGTTTCGGGGTCGATGACCGAGAGGGCGGCACGGGCGTCCTCGAGTGCCTCCTCCAGGAAGCCGCGGAGGCGCAACGCCGACGCCCTGATGAGCAAGCAACGCGCCCTCGCGTCCTGTTCGAGGCCGGGCGCCGAACCGAGAAGTTCGTTGGTCAGTTCGATCGCGAGGTGTGGTTCGCCGATATACAGACACGCCTCCGCCCGGTCGAGGGTCGCCGTGGTGTCCGGGTCTCGTCGGGAGGCGAGCGACGTGGACATAGAGGGGCTGAGTTAACCGCGACCTGCGGTCGCCGGTCAATAGGCGGAGGTCTTGACTCCCGGCCTGGGCTGACCGCTCATCAGTGCGTGTCGAGCAGCCAGCGCACGGCGTCTCGGGCGTGATAGGTGATCGTGATATCGGCGCCAGCGCGGCGGATGGCAGTGAGGACCTCGAGGGTGGCGCGGCGTTCGTCGATCCAGCCGTTGGCTGCCGCGGCCTTGATCATGGCGTACTCGCCGCTCACGTTGTAAGCCGCGATCGGGTGGTCGAACCGCGCCCGTGCGGCAGCGATCACGTCCAGGCAGGCCAGAGCCGGCTTGACCATGACGATGTCGGCGCCCTGGGCGATGTCCGCCTCGATCTCACGCATCGCCTCGCGGGCGTTGGCGGGGTCCATCTGATAGCCGCGGCGGTCCCCGAACTGCGGGGCGGACGCGGCGGCGACCCGGAACGGGCCGAAGAAGGCGGAAGCGTGCTTGGCTGCGTAGGCCATGATCGGAGTCTGCACTCGACCGTCGTCGTCGAGGGCCCGCCTGATGGCAGCGACTTGACCATCCATCATCGCTGAGGGCGCGACGAGGTCGGCGCCGGCTGCGACGTGAGACAGGGCGGTGCGGGCCAGCAGGTCGAGGGCGGCATCGTTGTCGACCTCACCCCGCTCGTTCAGCGGGCCGCAGTGGCCGTGGTCTGTGTACTCGCAGAGGCAGACGTCGGTCGCGACCACGAGGCCGGGCTCGGCATCCTTGATCGCTCTGATCGCCTGCTGGACGACACCGTCGCCGTCATAGGCGCCGGTCCCGGTCGGGTCCTTGGCGGCCGGGATGCCGAACAGCAGCACCGACGGGATGCCAAGCGAGGCGATCTCGCGCGCCTCGCGGGCGAGCTGGTCGGCGGAGAACTGGAAGCAACCCGGCATCGGTGTGATCGGCTCGCGCACGTTTCGCCCGTGGGTGACGAACAGCGGGTACATGAAGCAGTCGGGAGTGAGCCGGGTCTCGCGGACGAGGCGGCGCATGCCTTCGCTACCCCGGGTACGACGGTGTCGCTCGAAATCGGGCCTGGGTCCACCGACGTGACGGCCGCCAGGACTGCCGGCATTTGCGACTCCGGCGCCCGACCGTCGCCGTGCCCAGTCAGGGCGGGACGCCGAGGCCGCTCGCGTCGAGCTCACGTTGCCCTTGCCGCCCGTGATGCGCTCACGAGGCCCTCACCCGCTCGCTGCGGGGCTGCTTTGCGACGTGGGCGACGATTGCGCCCACCAGCCCCTCCATGGTCTGCTCCGCTGCCACGATGTCGACCCGGACGCCCAGCTGCCGGGCCCTGCCGGCTGTGATCGGGCCCATGCACGCGGTCACTGCGCCGTCGATCAGGTTCGAATCGCGTCCCAGCAGCTTGACCAGGTTGTCGACGCTCGACGAGCTCGTGAAGGTGACGATGTCTATTCCGCCCTCGTCCTCGGAGAAGAACAGCCTCGCCTTATCTCCCGAGTCCGCCGGCGCCTTGGTCTGGTAGGCCACGACCTCGTCGACATGCGCCCCGAGGTCCCGGAGCCCCTGCGCCAGCACGTCCCGGCCGATATCCGAGCGTACCACCAGCACTCGCTTGCGCTTCACGGGGCGCGTCCGGAACTCGTCGACCACCGACTCGGACACGTACTCGGCGGGAACCAGGTCCGGGCGGATGGCGAGCAGCTCCTGCACGCTGGCAGCCGTCGCCGGGCCTATGGCGGCGACGCTGACGCCTGCGAAAGCCCGTGAGTCGACGCCAAGCGCGTCCATCCGCGACCGCACACCCTTCACCCCGTTTGCGCTCGAGAACGTGATCCAGTCATAGCTCCTGATCGCTTTCAACGCCGAGTCGAGGTCAGCAGGATCGTGAACCGGCACGACCCGGATCGCCGGGAACTCGACGCACCAGGCGCCCTCCTCTTCGAGCAGCGCCCGCAAGCGGCTTGCTTGCGAGCGCGCCCGAGTGACGAGCACGCGCTTGCCGAAGAGCGGACCGGTGTCGAACCAGGCCAGCCGATCACGCAGTCCCGCCACGTCGCCGATGATAGCGACGACGGGCGGCGCGAGGCCCGCTTCGGCGCCCCGCCACGCGATATTGCCAAGCGTGCCCGCGACCGTACGCTGGCGCGGCGCCGTGCCCCACTCGACGAGCGCCGCCGGGCGGGTGGCCGGCATGCCGCCCTCGAGCAGGGCGTGGGCGATCTCGCCGAGGTTGCCGTACGCCATGAGGAAGACGAGCGTGCCCTGGAAGGTGGCGAACTGCCGCCAGGCGACTTGCAGCTCGGCCTTCGTGGTGTCCTCGGTGCCGGTGACGACGGCGAACGAAGCGGCGAGACCACGGTGCGTGATCGGGATGCCGGCGTACGCTGCGGCGGCGGTGGCCGACGTCACGCCCGGCACGACCTCCCAGGGCACCTTCGCCTCGGTCAGCGCGAGCGCCTCTTCGCCTCCGCGGCCGAACACGAACGGATCGCCGCCCTTGAGCCGGCATACCGACCGGCCCGCACGGGCCCTTCCGACCAGCGTCGAGTTGATCTGCTCCTGCGTCATGCGCACATCGCCGCGCGCCTTGCCGGCGTCGATCAGCTCGGCGCCTTCCTTCGCCTCCGACAGCAGCCGGGAGTCGACCAGACGGTCGAAGACGACGACGTCGGCCGCACGCAGGCGCTCGAGTCCCTTCGCGGTGATCAATCCAGGATCGCCGGGGCCCGCGCCGACCAGTGATACACGGCCGGGTGCCTGGCCTGGCTTCATGATGCCTCGACCAGTCGGCGGGCGCCGGACGCCAATAGCGCGTCGGCCAGCCGGCGCCCCAGGCCCGACGCCTCGCGCGGAGGCCCTGAAACTTCGTCGCGGACGACCTCCCGTCCGTCGGCGTCCGACACAAATCCTGCAACGGTGAGGCGCGGCCCGTCGAAGAAGGCGTAGGCCGTCACCGGCACCGCGCATCCGCCGCCCATCGCGGAGAGGAACGAGCGTTCGGCGTCGGCGGCGGCCCTCGACCGCGGGTCCTCGACTGCGGCTACCAGACGGGCAGTCGCGGCGTCACCGGACCTCGTTTCGACGGCCAGGATCCCCTGTCCGACCGCCGGGGTGAATACGCGGGGATCCAGGAACTCGGCGACTGCGCTCAGGCGGCCCAGCCTGGCTACACCCGCGGCCGCGAGCACCCCCCCGTCGTATCCAGAATCCGCCTCGACCAGGCACTTGTTCAAACGGGTGTCGACGTTGCCCCGAATCGGCAGTACGGTCACCTGCGGGGCGGCGGCCAGCAGCTGGGCCCGACGACG
>Ga0233424_10003171_pt1 | contig 10844 bp, 8 predicted proteins | sample Watercolumn_Towu_FD_181011 | JGI IMG/M metagenome (GOLD analysis project Ga0233424, IMG submission 181011) | Freshwater microbial communities from Lake Towuti, South Sulawesi, Indonesia - Watercolumn_Towuti2014_125_MG | ecosystem: Environmental > Aquatic > Freshwater > Lake | place: Indonesia... | reverse complement strand
CAGGTTCCGTCCTTATTCACACGGGTTTGGACCCAGCGCAAAATCCTACGCCGCACCGCGCTTGTGCTTCGGAAGTGTGACCTCCTTCTTCTGCTTGCGGGTTTCGGCCTTGACCTTAGTAAATTCCGGCTCAAGCAGTTTTAACTTTTTGACCAACCCACTAAGATCATATTCATTGCTCGTCTTACCGCGGCCCGGCCGCGTACGTCCGATGCGCTGAACCAATCCTTGCTGCTCCATCTCGGCGATCTGTCTCTGTATCTGCCTTTCGCTCATACCCATACGGGTTGCCAGCAGTTCTTTTGTCGGCCAGGGGCGGCTTCCTGCCTTCCACCAGATATCGGCCAGGTGCATGATGATGTTAAACTGAACCGGGTTAAGCCCCAGACGCGCCTGCGCCTGCATCAGAAGCGACGGAACGATACAGAAGCCGAGATCCATAACCGGCTTGCCATACTTTTGCTCCGACGCACGTCGCGTGTCCTTCGGCTTGATAGCAACCACTGTCGGTGCATCCGGCTTTTTCAATGTCGTGTCTGTTGTGGTCTTGACCATTTGCGTGTACCTTTCGAAAACAATATGCACTTATGCAAAACGGCTTTCAATACATAGCGACCAGCCACATACGTCCTGTCGGGACAAGACGCCAACGTCCGATCGCACCGGTCACCGGCGACCAGTGAAACAGCACGTTGGCTAACCTGCACACCGGATTAACGACATACGGACATAGGATATTAGCCAACCGGTCGCGGATGTCCGGTCGGTCTCTGTCGTTTCACTATGATTTTCGGCAACGGGGGGAACCGTTGCTGAATCTATGGGGATTGAAGGGCTATGGTTCGCCCTTTTGTGCATCGGTTGGACGGGTAGGTGATGGTTCCTTTGCTCTGTCGAGTATGTCTGCAACAGCGGAGACGTCGACGTCGAAGGTCTCTGAAAGCCACTGCGGCGTCACCTCGGCCTGCATAAATACTCGCCCCCATACAACGGTTTCCTGCCCCAAATCGAATGCCTCAAGCCTTGAGTCCGTCCGCTCAAGTTCAATTTCGAGCGGAAGAGGCTTTGCTAGATATGCAATGAGATCCTGCGGCGTCGGTCGATCTCCAGCCCAGAGTGTTTTAACCGGGACACACGCAAGTTCCTCACTTCCCGGCCCGACGTTCGTCGCTACGGACAGGGTGAAGTCCCGCTTGTTAAAAAAGCGCCGCAAGCTGGATGAGTCTGTGTAGTATACGCCGTCAGTTTTCCCCATTTGTGCGTAAGGCAGTGAATTAAGGACGCAGGGAACAACAACTTTCCCTGACAGATCCCATCCTGTTTTAGCTTCCAGCAGTTCACGATACGTCTGCAAACCGCCGGACAGACGCCGGACTTGCCGCCCCGCCGACCTCATCTTTTTTGCAAAATAATATGCCTGCACGGGATTGTGGCCCGACAATGAGTAGTTCTTGCATTCGAAAAGAAATACGTGGTCCTCCAACAGAAGCATAACGTCAAATTGAAACGTACCTCCCGCTGGGTCAACTGTGGGATCTTGTGCGGCAAATCTCTGATCAACGAAGAATCTTAGCATCTCCTTTTCAAACGCCTCGCCCTTACCCTCGAGCGGCTCACTTCCAATGGCAGACAAGGTAACCCGAGCGAAATCGGCACCTATTATTCCAGGTCCGTAGACAACAAAATCTCCAGCAGCCCTCCGGATTAGGGGCTGATCCATCAAGTCCCGGCTAGAGGTCTTCAGACTGGCCAGGTTAATGAAGAGACTGGCCTTATCGTTAGAAAGACCTCCACGAGTTAAGAGCGTTACAAGCTCGACACGGGAAATTACGGAACAGGCACCGTCAGGCTTTTGGGCCGAATACTGTTCATCCGCCCAAGCCTGTAGGCAGGCATATCCTCGGAGCCACTCGACCAGTCGCAGGCCATGCGTCTCGGTCTGATCGTCAATGATCTGATAACCTAGGACTTCGGAAAGTGAGATAACTGAATGCGCCTCCTGCGCACTAATATAGCCTGCGGGCGCAAGCGAAACCGGCTGAGAAATCCCTTTACCCAATGTAGAAAGATTGGTGCTCCGGTACATCTCCCCGAATGTTTGAGCCATTCGAGCATTCATGCGTTGATTTGAGCAGTAATCATATATTTCGTCATTGGAAAGTTCATCGAACTTGAGGACGGTCTTCACATTATCCGAGTAGTCAATTGGCCAATCAACCGGATCGACGGTTTCAATTCGACCTCCGAAATATCGACACCTCTCTTCCAAGTCCTGCCATTGCTTCCAGCGCATTGCCAAAAGCTCAGTAACTCCCGCCTTGTATGCATCCTCCTCACTACATGTGGGATTAGATGGCAAGATCAGATAGCCATCGGCACCAAACCATTTATTCCGATGACCAAGGAGCATCAGGGTCATGCATGCCGCGCCATTTTGTCTTTCTAAGACGGAATCGGGGGAGAACGGCTGGCCGTCTTTTGATATTGCCCGGAAACTCTGTATATTCACAGATGTTTGGCCAGCTAGAGCCCGGTCACACGCCTGCATAACCTCATCGTAGGCCACAACCGCACGTCGCAGTGCGGCGTAGGCCTGAATATTAGCTGGAAGCGTTGCTGACGGCGCAGCTTCCAGTGTCTGAAGAATTTCGGCATATCCCGCCTCAATCAAGCTTATCAGATCATACACTTCATTGAGAGGAGCAAGTCCTGGCGCTTCGACCTTTCCAGCAAGGTACGAGCCAAGTGCGGCCTTAAAGAGCTCTCGCTTCGCCGCCCGGTTCTTGTCGGGCCGTTTGAATAGAAACTCACTGTGTCGGCGAATGAGCTCAGCGATATCCTTCACCGTGCTTTCATCGATATTGAGCCCCGAAAGATGCGCTTCCAGCGCATTCCAATCAAAGCTGGATAATGCGGCGGTCACGATACTTTGCTTTAGACGCGGCGTGTTTGCACTCACGATTGACGATCTCCGGACCTGTTCATGGGGTCAAAGCTTCGAATAGAAAAGTATCAACCATATTTGAAGCCGTGATGTGAACCGCCCTGATTTGCCGGAGGCTCGTTCGCTTAAGCTGCGTGGTCAATTTGGCAATGTCAGCTGTTCTCACAACGAGCGGACCGATACAGATTTGGAAAGAGCCAATTCCAGAGTTGCCGGCCCATGTCCGCTTTCGCGGCGGTAAAATCTGCTCCAATGTCTCTTGAGGGCCAAAACGAGCCGACTGAGTGAAGTCATCTCAGGGCCCGATATGGACATTCGATTGTCGGTTGCCTGCAAGCCCGAAACCGGACATCTTACAGTCCGAGCGATCGTCCGCAGGAAGGGTACCACGAGGATCGAGTATCCTCTGAGCGGCCATCTCAAAGACTAGGGGTAGCGTCGATCCTCACGGAACCTCAGGACGCTCACTTGTCTGTTCCACCTCCCGGCGTCAGGAAACGGCATTCCGGGCAATGGCAGCGTTATAGGCTCATCCTAGCTGAGCGAATGTCGATATGCGCTCTGTACCCATGACGTTCAAGCAAGTGAAGGAGGTTGGCCCCGCTTAGGAGGGTCAGGGGTTTGCCGTTCGCAAAGGAATAGGCATCCGGACCATAATCGGCAGTCGTGACTAAAATTCCCTTCGACGCTCCTTCATTCATCACCGTCCCGTAAAGGTCTCTGACCGCAGACACATCAACAGTCCGCGTGTAGCGCTTTGCTTGAATCACAATCTTGCCACCGCTGATCGGGTCGGGATCGAACGCAACTGCATCGACGCCACCATCTTTACTCGCGCGCGTGACTTTAACCTCACCGCCTCGGGATGAGAACTCTTTCTCGAACAGTTCCCGTACAAGATGCTCAAAATCTTCCCACGACATTGACGCCAGGTTTGTCGTTTCTGTCAGATCGCTTGCGATATTTGTAGCCGCTACAAAGCGTTTATCATCCCGATCAAATTCAATGATCGGCGAGATAGGCGTTAGAGTGGCCAACGTTGAAGCCGACACCCCTTTTAAGCTTTTGAAGCAGGTCTTGGGATCGACTCGACCGAGGTCTATATCCATAAACTTTGACCTCGAGACAATTAACGAGAGTATGCATGATCTGGTATCTCTACCTGTAGCACTATCAATAAAATTGACCATTCCATTGAACAAAACATTCTCGATGTTCAGGTCTTCATCCGCCTCAAATATCTCGTGAACCGTACGAAGACAGATCTGGAAGACAACCGAATCAAAATTGCTTTTTTTCTCTTTTTCGGATATTTTCGTTTCCTGCAGTTCTCCTGTCGCTTTGACAAATTTGACCGCTTTGACCTGTGGCAAATCATCTGGACCGGGCAAGTCGTAGGATAGAAGCAGCGTCTTGTCTTCTGGACGATATTGCAGCGTGTACGTCTTTTCAAACATACCATCGTAGTCCGACTTATCGAGGACCAGTGAAATCTGCTCAACGATGGCTTCGGCATCGCCAAGTTTTACCTGCTGCCTGAAAGCATCCACTTTTGCATGCGATGCGGCCTGTTCGGCATAATGTGCTGCTTCTTTCTCTTTCTCCTCAGCCCAAAAAGCCGCTTGTCGTCGCTCCCAGATTGCCACAGCGTCAGCCAATTGGCGCTGCCGGTCTTCTTCAGTCTGGCTCCAGACCATGGTCGCGTGATGATGCTTCTCTTTGGCACTCGCGAGCAGGGTGGCCTTCTTCCCAAACACTCTATCAAAGAAAGTGACCTTGGGCTCATTGTAAACGGGGGCTGGCGTCGGTGAGGAGGTAGGCTTGCCCTCTGGGAAGCGCTTGGGCATTTGATATGGGGTGCGATCTTTGAGCGCATTCCAGTCGACCGCGTCATTCCGATCTAGCGTGTCCTTAAGTATCGTCTGCAAACGAGCCTGCTGCTTCGTGGCAACGGCTGTCATGTCATCCGCAGTCTCTTTTCCAGATTGGACCGCCCGCTTGTGCTTCAGAACTTCAAACCGCTCATCCCAACCGGCCACCAAAGCGTCAACCTTGCTCTGAAGCATGAAGATGTCAGGTGCGCTGAGTACTCGATAGAGATTTAGCTCTTTGTGGGTCAGGTCCACGCTATAGCGCAGTATCCGATCATAATTGACGCTCCATTTCGCGTCCAAGACACCCAATTCAATTGCCTTGGGAAACCTCGAGTGAACAGTAACGCTAGCCATTTCCCCTCCGTGAGTCCTCGAATTTGCACAACTATAGTTTGCGATTAAACCAGCGCTTAATCCATGCCTTCACACCGCCCCCAAAAATGATAATCGCGGCAACACGGCGTTTCACGCCCTGCACGATAATCTCGCGGACGCGGCGGAAAAGAGTTGGCAGGGTGACGAAAACCGGAAGGCAATAGAAGAAAACGAGCAGAAGGGCTATGACGACTATCGCTAACCATTTCGCGGCTAAAAGCCTCTGATCGGGCTGCGACCAGTCAAAGCCGGGCAGTGCAAAGCCGTATCCGGGGAAGATAGCTACGAGCGCCGCCAAAACAGACCCGCCCATAAGACCAGTCCCTAACAGAATATAAATAGCCGCATGAACATTCTGAGGCTTGGAAACTAGGATACGCACAGTCGTCTGAACAATCGGGTTGTTGCGGTATGTCCAGTATCCATAGAGATATGGCAAAAGTCCCAACATGACGAGGAGCAGAATAGCGCTGGGAACGTCCATAGCGAACAAACCGGTGAAGTAGCGACTGGCGTACTGAAACAGGTTCTCTGCCTTATCGGCCGCGGGGCCGGCAGCGGGCTTGGCGAGGGCCATCATGCCGATAAAAATGGCGGGGCCACCTGTTAAGAGAATATTTTTTTGCACACGTCGCCAGCGCTTGAATTCAATAACCGACTTGATCGAATCCTCGATCTCCTTTTGATTATAGTGCTTGATTTGATCGAGGAAGCTATTGTCCGAGCGGTTCTGATATAGCGGTTTCTCTTTCAACTGTTCGGAATAGATATTGGCGATCTTGGTCAGGGCACTGACGTACGACATCAGGCCCAAGGCGTCGTAATAGGACCGAATGTCGGGGCTGCGTCTTAGGGTGACGATCTTGCGGTGCAGCCGATAATGGGCCTCGCGGATCCAAGTATATTCCTGATCTTCTCGGTGGGCTGCAATGATGGTGTCTGATTTTGCGTCGTGGTGCTTGTGGGTGTGGAATATATCCTTGAGAAAAAAATAGGCCTGATTGGCGGCAAAGCTCATGTCGGCTTCACTCTCCAACCCGTCGCGGACTTCCCGGCCGGTCGAGTGGATGGAGTTAAGCGCGCGCACGGATTGCAGGGCCGTGACATTAGATAACCTTGCCATGCCGTTGCGTTCGATATGGACAGTCACCTTGTAGCTTGAGGTCATATCCAGAACGCCGCGCAAGCGATCAAACTCCGCCTTAATGCGATTTACATCGGTGCGAGTGATACTCTCTGCATCGAGGGTGTCGATTGCGCCTTCAACCTCGTCGCGTAGCAAGGTGGTTCGCCCCGGTATCGGCGCGCGCCAGTGGGAGATCGGCAGAACATATACATCACCCACCAATTGACCAAGGCGATCGCCTTTAGTCGCCTCGGAATGGCATATCAGAACGAATAGATAGGTCGGGTCGTTTTGGAACAAAAAACGGAAATAGGGAACGCTGATCAAGCCGTCGAAGAGTACGCGCTTTTGCGCGCAGAAGATAAGGCGATGCGTCCCCGCTTCCACATTGAATGTGAAGCAGGCGCTGGGCGCGTTCGATATGCCGCAATGGCTGAATGACAGATGACCGGATACATTGGGTATCCAGCCGACAAAATCCCCCCCACTCATCGGCTAGATCATATTGGCAATCGTATCGCGTGGAAGTTTGCCTTGGCGGGCAAGATAGAGGGTGCCGCCCTCCTCCTTGGAACAGAACCCTCGATCGATATCCGATGTTACTCCATCGGCAAGGTCACATCCAACGGAGCCGGTCACGGCGTTCAGTGCTGAGCCGGTCAGGGCCTGATGACGAAGATAGGTGTTGCGGTTGGCGCGCTTAATCTTATGGCCTAAGAATACGAAAAAGCAGCCCGCTCCAAATGTAAGCGCCGCTGGCGTTGCCACGAAAAGGATCTGCATAAAGTCGATGTTCGCCATGGACTGCCGTTTTCTAAATTTTTGGCGGAGGCCGTTCAGCCTTAACTCACAAATAATCACGCTACGCGGAACTTATGAATTGGCCCTTAATGGACACCGGCTCCCGCATCTATCCAGATGTGGGCGACGTTAGATAATCCCGGAAACGTAATTCCGCAAGGAGAATCACGTTTTGATTGCAATGAGGTTTGATCAAACTGAGCGCTCAATCAATGGGGTTTGCATGGAGCATTATCAAGACCGCGCAAAGTTCGAGCACCCTCCCCCGCGACTCCGTTATTTAGCGTGGATTCGCAACGAGATCAGACCGCCAGACGGCGGCGGTATGACCGTCGCCGTCCAAGTACACAAGGCAACCTATTGAGAGGTTTCAAGCAGATCCACCCCAAATTTAGGAAACCGTACGAGGTTACAAGCCACTACGGCGAAGGTGAAGGCCCAACTGACGCGGTCCGTGCCGACTATGGTTTCATTGGATGACACCCGCAATCCATGGTGGACCTGTCGTATACCGTCATTTCGACAGCAATCTGGATCCATCGTTGGCCGTAGTCACATGGATTGAGAAGCTCGATTTCAGGTTCTCTAAAAAAACCTCCGGATCGCGGGTGCTGAAGCGCCCGCCGATCCTCAGTCCCGCCAGTTCGGGATCAACGATGACGATGGGGCGCGGTAAGTAGCGATTGTACTCTTCGACAGCCACGCCGAGGGTCTGGCCATTGAACACCACGGCGTCCTGACGCCAGGCCGTTGTAAAACTGAGATCGCTCTGACTGATCGGCCTGACCCGGGTCTCCGCACCGCTCGCAAGGGCCCCCTGCCCTACCACGACCTTTTGAGCTTCGGAGTCGCCTTCAATCGTACAATCGCCCTTGACGACGGTGACTTCCAGCGCCGACGCGCGCAAACGGACATTCACATCCGCCGCTGTCATGAGGATCGCCCGCCCCGCCGCCGTCACCTTGCAAGGCTTTACTTTGGGAGGAACCGACACACCCAGTTCGCCTTGCTCTAACCAAACCTCACTGCCCTTGCGCCCGGTCTTCCAGGCGATGCGCGTGTCGGTATTGAGTTCAAGGTGAACGCCATCCGACAAGGTCAGGCTACGGCGCTCTCCGACACGGGTTGAGGCTTCGGCACGACTCTGCGTCAAAACCCACGCGCCGCTTCCCACCGAGATGACCAAGGCACCCGCACCGGCTTGCAGCCAATGGCGGCGCGTCAGACCTCGCCACGGTCGTAAGTCTGGATCCTGACTAAGATCAACGTCCTTCAGCGCGTCGATCGAGTCCGCCGTATCAAGAATGCGGGCGTAAGCCACGGCATGATGCGGGTTGGCGTCTCGCCAGGCTTCAAAGGCGCTGACGTCCGCTGTTCCGGCTTCCAATCGTGCATGCCAAAGGGCAGCCTCCTCCGTCAGGGCCGTCCAATCGGTCGCCTCGGGATCATCTACGGACACGGCGCCCTCCGCCCAGCTGACGTGAGGCCAGACACTACGAAAAAATGCATTCAGCGTCTATTCGCTCGCCGCCGTGTCCCGTCGAGCCTGACCGCTTTTCAACCGCGGGAGCTCCTGATCTGCCAGACGGGTCGCGACAATTGCCATGCCCTTAGCGAGGTGCTTTTCGACCATGGACACGCTGATGCCCAGCTCCTTCGCTATAGCCGGTGGCGACATTTCCTTTAGACGGCGCATTTTCATGACTTTGCGGCACTGGGGTGGCAGGGCCTCAATAGCCTCAAGGACAATGCGTCGGCGTTCCTTGGCGGACAGGATTTCGTGTGCGTCAGGGCCTAAATCGGCCTGGTCGAAGGTTTCCATGTTGGCCACCAGTTCAATCGACACGATCTTTGAACGCTGGAACAGGCTTGCCGCGACGTTTCGGATGGCGCGCAGGGCGTAGCTTTTTGGATGGGTGATCGCCCGCCATTTGTCAGCCGTCACGAAGTCCGCATAGATGTCGTGGAGGATTTCGCGGGCTGTCTCGGTGCTCCCCGTCATGCGCCGCCCGACGGACAGGAACAGGCCCTCATGCGGAAACAGGTTTGCCGAAAACCAGCTATCCATCTCACGGCGGGGTGGTCGCTTTGGGCTAGGCGCGTTCCCGCCCTGACCGAACCCCATGTAAAAGTACCGCTCGGGGACGTCGAGCGCCTCGGCGCAAAGCAGCAGTTCGCGATTGCCTATCCGGGCACGCCCCTCTTCAATCTCCTGCAATTGCGCGACGGTGATGCCCAAATGACCAGCCAGCCAGTCTTCCGACATCTGCACCAATTCGCGGCGAACGCGTAAACGCGCGCCTACATGTCTATCAACGGCGTTTAACGGAATGCCATCTACGCTGGGTACTGGAGTGCCTGTCATCTTAACTGCCCCCTTAATGCACACGTCTGGCGTGAAATTCAGAATATGAATCATATTCCATATTTTTAGATGCGCAATATGGAGGGTGATACATGGCGAAAATTCCTCAAGCTGTGATGCTTGAGCCATGGATGTGGACGCACTAATCGGCTGGAATTTCAGACGCTTGCGACAAGAGCTTGGCTTGTCTCAAGATGAGCTGTGGCTCCGATTAGGCACTCTTGATCAAAGTTATATGAGCCACCTCGAGAATGGGGAACTCAACCCGACCAGCCGGACGATATTCCGGCTGGCTGGGGCTCTCGGCGTATCAGAGGGCGAATTGTTCCAACGTGAAGGCGTGCCCGACGCCATCTTGTTTAGCAGCAAGACTGAAGTAAAAAAGACCCGATCCGGACGGAAGCAAAAGCCAAACAAGAAACAGAAAACACCCTGAATATGGAGGGTGATTCATGGCGGATGCCACCGATTCCAAGTTGCATTAGGCATGGACGTGGATCGGCTAATCGGTTGGAATTTCAAGCGCTTGAGGAGCAAGCTCGGGCTCTCTCAGGAGGAAGTCGCCCTCCGTCTTGGAACTTTTGACCAAGGCTATATCAGCCAGTTAGAAGGCGGCGAGCGGAATCCGACTGCACGTACCCTCTACAGACTTGCGAAAGCGCTGAACGCCTCTGTCGGCGAGCTATTCGAGTCGGAAGGGCTACCGCCAGAGATCGCTCAAAGCGAAAGTAAAGCCAGCGGCAAATCACGCGCTGGCCGAGCGCTTCCGAAAAGGAAGTCCAAAACTGGCACCGCGTCAGGGACTTAGGCCAAAGGCTGGAGACCCGCAGGGGCTCCATTCACGACAGGCCCGGTTCGCGCGGACGCGCGAAGACGCCCTCCCCTCCCTCTTCAGTCTTCCCCTCACTCCACCCCCTGCGCCCATAGCTGGGCATAGGCGGGTACGGTCTCCATGAGATCGAGGTGACGTCCGCACGCTTCCAACCGCCCCCCTTTCATAAACAGCACCTGGTCAGCCGATTGCGCCATCCGCAGACGGTGGGTGACCATGACGAGGGTTGTGCGCCCTTCAAAGCTTTGTCGCAGGTCGGACAGGATGCGCGCCTCACTTGAGGGATCGAGCGCTGAGGTGCTTTCATCGAGGATCAGGACGGGAACCTTTATGCCCGCGACGCGCGCCAGTTCGAGCTTCTGGATCTGACCGCCAGAGAGGCGCTCCCCTAGCTCGCCTACGGGGGTGGCGAGATCCAGGTCGCGCCCGGCCTCATAGAAACGCCATTGGGCCAGAAGAGCCACGAGATCGGCTTCGGTGGTGGTGGTCGGCGGGTAAAGCGCATTGTCGCGCAGGGTGCGACAATG
>Ga0233424_10003169_pt1 | contig 10852 bp, 6 predicted proteins | sample Watercolumn_Towu_FD_181011 | JGI IMG/M metagenome (GOLD analysis project Ga0233424, IMG submission 181011) | Freshwater microbial communities from Lake Towuti, South Sulawesi, Indonesia - Watercolumn_Towuti2014_125_MG | ecosystem: Environmental > Aquatic > Freshwater > Lake | place: Indonesia... | reverse complement strand
AGGCGCCCGGCCTGGGCAACACCTACACCAAGCAGGGCGCCTACCTGCGCCTCGACCTGACCCTCGACGACACCCTGGGCAAATAACCCCACCCGACAGGGGAGAGGCGGCCCACCCACGGCCGCACTCTCCCCTTTTTTCCCTCATGAGAACGCACTTTCTGCCGCTTCCTGTAAGGCCCCCGCAAGACCCCGGACGCCACCATACACCCCAGACCCCCGCCCCCCACCCCACCCGAAAGCGAGGCCCCGCATGAGCTCACCCCCCAGACGTCCATGGCCCACCATTCTCTCGTTGATGACCTGGTGCATCTTCTGCCTGGTCAGCATGGCAGAGGCCTACCAGCTGAACGGTACGTTCTCAGCCGCAAACAATACGGCCAACACAGTGGGACCAGTCAGTGCAAGCTACGTTTCAGGCCTGACCGTTCAGGGGCAGACCAGCAGTGCGGCCACCTCCTTTTTCTACGCGGATGCCACCCAGACCTTTCCGCTGACCCGGGTGAATTCCATCGGCAATGCCCCGGCCAGTGCATTTTCGCCGTCCATCGCTGTCACCTCGCCAGCCATTGAACTGGATACAGAATCAGTCGGGTGTGTCGCCGGGGCGCAGGGCGTTGACCAGGTGTGCAGCCGCGGTTCGGTGACGTTCACCTTCAGCCGACCCGTCACCAATCCCGTGATGCACATTTCCGGGATCGGCGGCACCTCGTCCTCGGGTACGAACGGAGCCACCTACGACAACCGCGTGCGTACGCGGTTCACTGTGGCGACGCCAGGCATCAGCTTGGCGTCGGTTGGCGGTACGCCCACCAATCTCGCAGTGACGGCCACAACCGTGAGTAGCGCGGCCCCTGACCCCTCCACCAATTGCCAGGCGCTTACGAACGGCAGGGGCAGCGTTGCAGGCTGCGGAAGCGTGACCCTGCAGGGCACGTTCACTGCCGTGACCTTCAACCTGGACATGATTGTTCGCCGGGTCAACGGTACCGACTCCACGCCTGCCGACGATCCGCTGACCGACGACGGCATGACGCTGGCATTCACCGTCAACGAGGACTTTGGGGACGCACCCGCCGGTTATGATCCCACAGCGGCGGCCAGTCATGTGGTCGGCGACCTGAAACTGGGGAGCACCATCGACGCTGACAACACCGGCACCCAGAACGGCGGGACCGCCGTGACCCCCAGCCCCAACGCGGTAGCCGCGGGAGCCGACAACACCGGCACGAACGGCGACGGTGTGGACGAGGACGCCATCAGCACCTTCCCGGTCTTGACGACCGCAAGTAGCACCTACAGCCTGACCGTGCCCATCAGCGGCGCAAGTCAGCCCGGCCAGGTGTGCGGATGGGTGGATTACAACAGCAACGGGGCCTTCGAGGTCGGGGAGCGCGCCTGCGCGGCTTTTGCTGCCGGTGCGTCCAGTGTGACACTGAACTGGACGGGCCTGAGTGGCCTGACTGGCGGCACGAACTACGTCCGGCTGCGCGCCAGTTACGACACGACCGGTGTGCAGACCCCGACCGGCCGACTGGACAGCGGTGAGGTCGAGGATTACCGCCTGACGATCTCACCTGCGGCCGATCTGAGCGTCACCAAGACCAACAGCGTGACCAGCGTCAACGCTGGTGAGACGACGACCTACACGGTTCGGGTCACGAACAACGGCCCGAGCACCGCCACGGGCGCAGTCCTGACGGACGCGGTGGTCAGTGGGCTGAACGTCACCAGTGTGGCCTGTTCGGGCACCCCGGGGCAGTGCACGGCGGGGACCACGCCGACTGTCGCGCAGCTCCAGGCCGGGTACGCCCTGCCGACCCTGGCCAGTGGCCAGTTCTACGAAGTGACGGTGACGGGCACGGTGACCGGGACCGGCGGCTCCCTGAGCAACACCGCGATTGTCGCTGCGCCCAGTGGTATCACGGACCCAGCCACTGCCAACAACAGTGCCACTGATACGGACACCATCAACCCGCCGTTCGTCTCTACCACGCCCCCCGTGTGTTCTGCACTGCCCGGCAATACCGGCCTGGGCAGCAACCTCGTGACGGACTTCAGTGGCGGCACCTTCGGGGTGAGCAGCAGCGATCCGACCGTGGCCAGCACCGGTACGAAATCCCCGGCAGCGTGGCCGTACCTGAGTACCAACATCCCCAACTACACCTACATTCAGGTCAGCCCGAACAGCCCGAACGACGGCTTCGTCTCGCTGGTCAACCGCCTGAGCACCCCGAGAATCTTCAACGTCTGGAGTTCCACCCTGACCCCCATCACCGTCAACAGCAGCGGGGCGGCGTCTGACGACTCGGCCACCGGACGCTTCCTGCTCGTGAACGGCGCGAACCCCGGCAATCCCGTGCTCGTCTCGACCATCAGCGGCCTCACCCCGAACACCAACTATCAGGTCACTGGCCTGTTCGCTAACCTCTTCGACAACGGCGCGACCGGCGCACTGCTGCCCAACGTCGACATTTATGTCAACGGCGTTTCGTACTACAAGACTGGCAACATCCCGCAGGACCAGGTGGCCAAATGGCGCCGCTCGGGTTTCGTCTTCAACTCCGGCGCTTCCACATCCGTGACCTTCAGCCTCGTGAACAACGTCTCTTCCGGCAACGGCAACGACTTCGCCTTCGACCAGCTGAACGTCAACCAGTGTCAGGGGAACTGGGTGAACACGTTCAGCGGCTACCTGTACGGCGACCTGAATACCAGCAGCACCTTCCAGAACCCCACCGAACCCCAGCTCCCGGCCGGCGTGACCGTGGACCTCAGGTACATCGACGCGAACGGCAACACTGTTACCGTCGCCAAGACCACCACGGGCGTCGGGGCGGACACCGGGAAGTACGTCTTCACGAACGTTCCCCCACCCCCGACCGGTTTCACGTACTTCGTGCACGTCGAGAACGGCACCACAGCCGGAGAGACAAACACCGTACCTGCCGGATATACACTGACCACCCCCAACGACATCGCCCTGCCCGGTACCCCCAACTACACGAACGGCACGAACGCTGCTCCTGACTTCGGCTTCCGCAGCACCGCCGATCTGAGCATCACCAAGACCGATGGTGTGACCAGCGTGAACGCCGGCGGCACCACGACCTACACCATCCGCGTGACCAACCTGGGCCCGAACCCCACCACTGCAATCCTGACTGACGCGGCCGTCAGTGGCCTGAACGTCACGGCAGTCAGCTGCTCAGCCACCCCGGGCCGCTGCACGGCCGGCACCACGCCGACGATCAGCCAGCTGCAGGCGGGTTACGGTCTGCCCATCCTGGCCAGCGGGGAGACCTATGAGCTGACCGTCACGGCCACCGTCACGGCCACCAGTGGGAGCGTCGCCAACACTGCCACCGTCACGGCGCCGGCCGGAACGGTCGACGGCACGAACACGAACAACTCGGCCACCGATACCGACACCGTGACGCCGGTCGCGGACCTGAGCGTCACCAAGACCGACGGTGTCTCCAGCGTCAACGCCAGTGGGACGACCACGTACACCATCCGCGTCACCAACGCCGGGCCCAGCAGCGTCACCGGCGCCACCCTCACCGACGCCGCCGTTGCGGGCCTGACGGTGACCAGCGTGACCTGTTCCAACACGCCTGGTCAATGCAGCGCTGCGCCCACGGTCACGCAACTCCAGGCCGGATACGCCCTGCCTGCCTTAGCCAGCGGACAGTTCTTCGAGATTCGCGTGACGGGCACCGTCACCGCCACCGGCGGCACTCTTGCCAACACCGCTACTGTCACCGCGCCGTCTGGCACCACCGACCCCACCGCAGGCAACAACAGTGCCACCGATACCGATACTGTCACGCCCGTCACGGACGTCGCCGTGAGCAAGGCCGTGAACGTCGTGGCGGCGGGACCCGGCGGGACCGTCACGTACAACATCCGCGCGTGGAACAACGGCCCGAGCCCGGCAGGCAGCGCTACGCTGACCGACACGGTGTCCGCCAGCCTGACGGGGGTGACGTGGACGTGCGCCGGGACGGGCGGCGCGAGCTGCAGCGCGGCCAGCGGCAGCGGCAACGCCATCAGCTTGACCGTGAACCTGGGGACCGACACGGGGTCCGTCACGACGGCCGACACCCGCTACGTGACGCTGACCGTCACGGGCACCCTGGTCAGCAGCGCGACCGGGACGCTCGGGAACACCGCGAGCGTGTCGGACGCGAGCGACAGCACGCCCGCGAACAATTCGGCCAGCGTCAGCACCCGCGTGGTGGACGCCGTGAACGACACGGGGTCCGTGACCTTCAACCAGGGCGCCACCTTCACCATCCTGGGCAACGACACGGTCGGCGGCGCGGCCGCCACTACCACGAACGCCACGCTCCCCACCATCGTCACCAACGGTGGCCTGACCGGCCTGAGCGTCAACGCCAGCGGGCAGCTGGTCCTCGCTGCCTCCGCCCTGAATCTGCCCGGCACCTACACCGTCACGTACCAGATCTGCGACGCCACTCTCACCAGTGCGTGCGACACCGCCACCATCGCCATCACCGTCACGCCCGCCGCGGCCGACCTGGCGATCACGAAAGCGCAGCGTGCCGGCACGGGGGGCACCTTCCAGACCACCGCACTGAGCGTGGTGCAGGGCGGGGCCGTGCAGTACCAGATCGTCGTGACGAACAACGGCCCGAGCGCCGTGACGAACGCGACCTTCACGGACGCCGTCCCGGCCAACCTGACGGGCCTGAGCGTCGTGAGCGCAACCGGGACCGGCACGACCTGCACCGCTTCCTTCACGGGGGGTACCCTGAACGGGACGTTCAGCGGGGCGAGTGGGACGAGCTGCACGGTGACGATCCAGGGCACCGCGACGACGACCGGGACGTTCACGAACACTGCGACGGTGACGGCGCCCTCGGGCATCACGGACGCGACGACCGGGAACAACACCGCCAGCGTGAACACCACCGTCACCCCCGCCGCCGACCTGGCGATCGACAAGAGTGCGCCGGTCGCGGTGGGCAGCGGCCGCGCGGTCAGCTACACCATCCGCGTGTGGAACAACGGCCCCAGCAGCGTCACGGGCGCCACCGTCACGGATAGCCTGCCCAGCGGGTTCACGGTGACCGGCATCAGCTGCGCCGCGACCGGCACCGCCACCTGCGGTACCCAGACCTTCACCGCCAGCAGCGTCACGATCACGACCGGTACGCTGAGCCTGGACACGAACGCGGCGAACGCCACGCCGGACGGGAACTTCCTGACGTACACCCTGACCGGCACCGCGCCCGCCAGCGGCACGCTGAGCAACACCGCCAGCGTCGCCGCGCCCGCCGGGACGACCGACCTGCCGTCCGGGAACAACAGCAGTGCTGCCGCCGTCACCCGCGTCATCGACGCCGTGAATGACGCGGCGGTGAACCTCGCCTTCGGGACGGGCGGCACCGTGACCGTCCTGGGCAACGACACGGTCGGCGGCGCGGCGGCCACCACGGCGAACGTCGCCGTGACCGTGCAGAACGCCGGTGGGATCACCGGCCTGACCGTGAACGGCAGCGGGCAACTGGTCGTGCCCGCCGCGACGCCCGCCGGGTCGTACACCGTCACGTATCAGATCTGCGACGCGACCCTCACGACCGCCTGCGACGCGGCCACCGTGACGGTCGACGTGGGTGCGGCCTCTGCCGACGTGATCATCACGAAGACCGGACCGGCCTTCGCGAAGCCCGGCGAGACCATCTCGTACACCCTGACCGTCACGAACGCCGGTCCGAATGCCGCGACGGGCGTCACCGTGAGTGACACGCTGCCCACGGGCCTCACGTACGTGAGCAGCGCGCCCGCCGCGACGGTCAGCGGCCAGACGCTCAGCTGGACGCTGGGCACCCTGGCGGCCAGCGCCTCGCAGACCATCACCGTGACCGCCACCGCCCCAAGTGAGGCGACGCTGCTGAGCACGCCTGCCACGCGGACCCTGACGAACACCGCATCCGTCAGCAGCGCCACCACCGATCCCACCCCCGCGAACAACACCGCCACTGCCGTCACGCAGATGGTCGCGGCGAAACTCACCAAGTCCGTGCGCAACGTCACGCAGAACACCACCTTCGGCACGTCCGGCGGTGGCCTCCCCGGCGAGGTCCTCGAGTACTGCATCGCCTTCGAGAACATCGGCGGCGCGCCCCTGCCGAACTTCGTGGTGACCGACCACGTGCCCGGCACCACGAACGCCCAACCCGGCGGGTACGACGCGGAGGAAGCGAGTGCGGCGACGGGCTTCGGCGTGAAACTCACGCGCGGGACGACCACGCCGACCACCTCGTACTTCACGAGCGCGGCCGACGCGGACACCGGCGCGCTGAGCAGCAGTGGCGGGTCGTTCGGGCGCGGCACGATGACCGTGAACCTGGGCGCCCTGACCGTGGGTGATCAGGGCAGCGTGTGTTTCCGCACCGCGATCCGCTGACCTCATCCGACTGAACGCGCGGCCCACCCGGTCACCGGGGCGGGCCGCGCCTGCTGGACAGTCCACGCTGGGATGCGGGCGTCGCCGCATAGAATCCCCGTCATGTCGGCCCGTGCGCGTGGCGCCCTCCTGTTGATCGCGGTGACCTGCCTGTGGGGCAGCACCTTCGCGGTGGTCAAGACGCTGGGACAGCTGCTCCCGGCGGCGGACCTGATCTTCTGGCGGTTCCTGATCGCCTCTGTCGCCCTGCTGCCGCTGGTCGCCTGGACGCGCCGGAACGCGGCCCGTGCCCCCCGCACCCCGGACGGCTGGCGCAGCCGCAGCCTGTGGCGGGACGGGTTTCTCCTGGGCGCGTGGCTGATCGCCGGGTACGGCACGCAGACGATCGCGCTGCAGACCACGAGCGCGAACCGCGCGGCGTTCTTCACGGCCCTGAGCGTGGTGCTCGTGCCGCTGTGGCTGGTCGTCGCGCAGCGGCGGCGCATGCCGGGCGCGCTGTGGCTGGCGCTGCCGCTGGCCGTGGCGGGTCTGGCGCTGCTGTCCTGGGAGGGCGGCGCGCTCGTCACCGGGGACGCGTGGGCGCTGGCGTGTGCTGTGACGTACGCGGGATTCATCGTCACCCTGGAGCGCATGGCCGGGCGGCACGCGGCGCTGCCGTTCACGGTCACGCAGGTCCTGAGCGTCACGGCGCTGGCACTCGTGTGGCTGCTCCTGGGCGGCGCGCCGTTACTCCCCCCGGCAGCGGCGTGGGGACCGCTGCTGTACCTCGGGGTGGCGGCCACCGCCCTGACCACGCTGCTGCAGACCATCGGGCAGCGCAGCGTGAGTGCGGCCGAGGCCAGCCTGATCTACGCGCTGGAACCCGTGACGGCCACGGCCTTTAGCTTCGTGCTGATCGGCGAGCAGGTCGGCCTGCGCGGCGCGCTGGGGGGCGCGCTGGTGGTCGTGGCGACCGTGCTCAGCCAGCGGGCGGACGCCCCGCACGCCGAGACGCCGTCCGTGCAGGTGGAGTGACGGCGCTGGCTCGTCAAGAGGGACCCCCGGGGCATTCAGCCTGCCCCGGGGGTCCTCTGCCGTTCGTGCAGGATCAGCGGCGGGTCTGGTCGGGGATCAGCAGGGTCTTCACGGCGGCGTTGCCGGACCACACGCCCCGCAGGCCGTTCTGGAGGGCGCTGCCGCGCACGGCGGTGTACAGCGCGGGCGGCAGGCTGACCGAGGGGTACACGCCGCGTGAGCCGCGCGCGTCCACCTGCACGTCCAGGGGGAAACTCAGGGCCAGCGTGGCGATCAGGACGCCGCCGAGCGCGAAGCCGCCCAGCGCGCCCGCTCCGAGGTGCCAGGGCTGGTCCAGCGGGTTCTGGATGCGGTGGGTGACGGCAGTGCCGACGCCCACGGCGATCACCGCGCCGATGATCAGGGCGACCGGGGCGTTGCCGCTCAGGGAATTGGCCAGGAAGCAGGCGGCGACGCCGCCCAGCCCCCACGCGAGCCCACCCAGGCCGCGCCGGGCGCCGAGGGCGGTCACGGCCGCCCAGAGGGTCACGAGCAGCGCATCGAACCAGGTGATCACGCCTTGCAGTGTACAGGGACCCGCCTGACAAATCTCTGCGGTTTTGCCGTGTGGGGGCTGGGTGGGGGGCGTTGGGGGCTTTCCTCCCGGTGTGGGGCGCGCCGCTGCCCTAGACTGGGCGCATGATTCGCGTCTTGCTCGTGGATGATCACGCGCTGTTCCGTCAGGGACTGCGCAGCCTGCTGGAGTCCGAGGGAATGCGCGTGATCGGCGAGGCCGCCAACGGCCGCGAGGCGATCCGGTACGCGGCGGACACGCATCCGGACGTGATCCTGATGGACATCCATATGCCGGACCTGGACGGCGTGAAGGCCACGCAGAGCATCCTGGAGATCGACCCGAACGCCCGGGTGATCATGATCACCATGTACCGCCAGGACCGCTACGTGTTCGAGGCCGTGAAGGCCGGGGCGCGCGGCTACGTCCTGAAGGACGCGGACGCCGCGACGCTGCTGGACGTGATCCGCCGCGTGGCGGCCGGCGAGGCCCTGCTGGACCCCGAGATGGCGCAGAACGTTCTGGACGACTTCCGCGACAAGCGCGAGGAGCTGCCCAGCGAGAAGCATGCGGACCTGAACGAACGCGAGACGATGATCCTGAAGCTGCTCGCGCAGGGCTTCTCGAATCAGGACATTGCGCTGCGGCTGGACATCAGCGAGAAGACGGTCCGCAACCGCCTGTCGGAGATCTTCACGAAGTTGCAGCTGAACAACCGCACGCAGGCGGCGCTGTACGCGATCCGCGAGGGCATCGCCAACCTTGAGTAAGAACCGCCGCATGGGACTGGGAGCGCCCGTGAAACCGGTGACGTTCCGTGCCGGGTGTGGCCGCGAGTGGAGCCTCCCCAGTGCCGAGGCGGACCTGGCGTACACCGAGCAGGCGTTCCCGGAGTGCCCCACCTGCGAGCACCGGGTGGAACCGGACGGCGCGCCGCCCTTCTGCACGCTGCGCCCGGTGGGCACCGCGCATCCGTTCGCGGCGCTGGCCGGGCTGGACCTGCCGGAGTGACCGGCGGGGCAGGGGAGAGGGGAGCCGGGGAGAGGCTGGCGGCCTTTCAGGCGCATCTGGCAGCGTCGGGCTTTCCCAGCACGGTGGGGCTGCGGGTCACGGACGTGACGGGTGCGGAGCTGATCGCCTGGAACGCGGAGCGGGTGTTCCCGGCGGCGAGTACCATCAAGGTGCCGCTGCTGGTGCTGGCCCTTCAGGAGGCGCAGGCGGGCCGCCTGGACCTGTCGGCCCGGGTGACCATTCAGCCCGGAGACCGCGTGCCGGGGGCGGGCGTCCTGCACGATCTGGATGGCGGACTGGCCCTGACGTGGCGGGACGTACTGACCCTGATGATCGTCGTGAGCGACAACACCGCCACGAACCTCGTGATCGGGGAGCTGGGCGTGGACGCCGTGAACGCGTGGCTGGCGGCGCAGGGCCTGACGGGCACGCGGCTGGTCGGAAAGTTGCAGTTGCCCCCCGGGCAGCGCAACGAGGCGCAGCGCCGCGGTGAGCGCAACGCCACCACCGCACGCGACCAGACGGCGCTGCTGCGCGCCCTGGTGGCCGGGGATGTGCTGGACGAGGCGCATACGGCGCTGGCGCTGGACATCCTGGGACGGCAGCAGTACCGCGATCTGATCGCCCGGCATGTGCCCTGTGGCCCGGACGGGGAGCGCCTGTACAGGAGCGCCACGAAGAGCGGCGAGCTGCTGGGCGTTCACCATGACGTCGGCGTGCTGTTCACGCCCCGCCCCCTGCTCGTGGGCCTCCTCTCCGAGGGTGGGGTGGATCCGCGTGAGCACCCCGAGAACGCCGACGTGCGGACGCTGGCGGGTGCCCTGTGGCCGCTCCTGGCAGCGCTGGGCGGAGACCCGGGGGCCGGGGACATTTAACCGGTCGGTAAGGGGCACCATGAAGGGTGCCGAAGTCTGGCGGGCAGCCCCAAGAAGCGCGGCTGGGCGCATGTTCGGTGCGTGGTATGCTGACCCGTATTAGGCCACCTGAGAGCAGGGTTTCCATCCGCGACACGGCGGGAAATAACTGGCCACTTCATGCTTAGGGAGAGGGAAAGTGGAAAGAAACGACGCTGTCATGCCCTGGGTCGCCATTGTCAGTGCGGCCATCATGTGGATCATCCTGCTGTTCCTGTTCAACAAGGAAACGGCGCCAGAGCCTGTGGTGGTGGACCCGGCGGTCGTGGCGAATATCAGTAAGGAGTGGCCGACAGTCGGGAAGCAGGTCTTCACGACCGCATGCGCCGGCTGCCACGGTGCAGAAGGCCAGGGGGGCGTCGGCCCGAAACTGGCCGGCGACGAGAAACTGACCAAGGATCCCGTCTACGTGCACACCGTCATCACCAAGGGCAAGGGCGCCATGCCCGCGCAGACGCAGCTGGCCGAGAACGAAGTGTACGCCGTGGCGAACTACGTCCTGAACTCCTGGGGCAACAAGGTCGAGGAACCCCTGACCCCGGCCACCGTGGCCGCCGGTCAGACCAAGATCGACCCGGAAGTCCTGAAGAACCGCAGCCGCTTCGTGCCTGACCACATCAAGCTGCCGGAGATCTTCCTGGCGACGTTCGTGATGGTGCTGCTCACGTACGGCCTGATCGGTCTGTACAGCGTATGGGCGGAAGGCCTGGAGCTCCACCCCGGTATTCACAAGGTCCGCTCGACGCCGCTCGCGACGCTGGGCATCATCACCACGCTGGGCCTGACCGTGATGTTCGCGGTGCTGTTCGTCCGGCAGATGGTCACGGACTTCGCAGGCTGGGCCGCTGCCGAGCCTGTTACCCCCAACGTGACCGCCGAGGGCTTCTACGCCGCGATGGTGCTGCTGATGCTGGCCGCCAGCGTC
>Ga0233424_10003168_pt1 | contig 10853 bp, 8 predicted proteins | sample Watercolumn_Towu_FD_181011 | JGI IMG/M metagenome (GOLD analysis project Ga0233424, IMG submission 181011) | Freshwater microbial communities from Lake Towuti, South Sulawesi, Indonesia - Watercolumn_Towuti2014_125_MG | ecosystem: Environmental > Aquatic > Freshwater > Lake | place: Indonesia... | reverse complement strand
GTCGGTGGCGTCCTGGTCGGCGTCCGGGGTCGGGTCCGGGGTGGTGGTCACGGGCGGGGTGGGGGCGTAGCGGGCACGCAGGGCGGGCTTGTCGAGCTTCCCGAACGGCGTGCGCGGCAGGGTGGGCAGCACCTCGACCCGGTCGGGCAGCTTGAACGGCGCGAAGCCCTGTTCGAGCAGGAAGCGGCGCAGGTCCAGCGTCAGGGCTCGGGCGTCCGGCAGGGGCGGGTCGGGGGTCTGTTCGGCGTTCAGGCCGGGGATCGGGCGCGGCTGCACGACCGCGCAGGTCCGCTCGCCCAGCCACGGGTCCGGCAGGCCGATCAATGCCGCCTGGAACACGCGCGGGTGGCCCAGCAGGGCGTGTTCGATCTCCTCGGCGGCGATCTTCTCCCCGCCCCGGTTGATCTGGTCCTTGTGGCGGCCCTGCACGCTCAGGTGGCCGTCGGGGCGGCGCGTGACGATGTCCCCGGTGCGGTAGTACCCGTCCGGCGTGAACGCGCGGGCGTTGTGCTCGGGCGCGCGGAAGTACCCGCGGATGGTGTACGGGCCGCGCGTGAGCAGGTGGCCGGGCGTGCCGTCCGGGACGGGGCGGTCCTCGTCGTCCACGATCAGGATCTCGTCGTGCGGACTGATCGGGCGGCCCTGCGTGCCGTACGTGACGTCATCCGCGCTGCCAGGCCGCACGTAGTTCACGAGGCCCTCGGCCATACCGAACACCTGCTGCACCGCCGCGCCCAGCCGCTCCGGAACCTGCCGGGCGACGTCGGCGGCCAGGGGCGCGCCGCCCACCTGCACGACCCGCAGCGTGGACGCGGGGCGGGGCACGGACATGAACTGCGGGGCGCGCAGCCACAGCAGCAGCGCGCTGGGCACCAGCGCCACGTGCGTGACGCCGCAGCGCTCGATCAGGGCCGCGCACACGTCCGGGGCGGGGCCCGGCGCGGTGACGACCGTCCCGCCCGCGTGCAGCGTCCCGAGTGCACCGGGGGACGTGAGCGTGAAGTTGTGCGTGGCGGGCAGCGCCGCGAGGAACACCGTGTCCGGCGTCAGGCCGCACAGTTCGGCGCTGGCGCGGACGGAGTACAGGTAGTCATCGTGCGTGCGCGGAATGAGTTTCGGCGTGCCGGTGCTTCCGCCGGACAGCTGGTACAGCGCCACGCCACCCGCCCCCTGACTGGCCACGCCGGGCTGGGCCGCCGGTTCCGTCCATGCAGCCGCGTCCGCCGGGGTCAGTGGCAGGGCGGCGTCCGGGTCGCCCACGGTGAGGACCAGCGTGTCCGGATGCGCGGCCTGCACGGCCCGCGCGGCGCGCTGCGCGTCCGGGTGCCCGCCGGTGATCAGCGCGCGGACCTGCGCCTGCGTGGCGAACGCCGTGAGTTCCGCCGCGCGGTGCGCCGCGAGCGCCAGGATGGGCCGCGCGCCCAGCCGCAGCAGGCCCAGCAGGACCTCGAACACGTCCGGGCTGTTGGGCAGGTGCAGGATCACGCGGTCCCCGGCGCGCAGGCCCCGCGCGGCGAGCGCGGCCGCGTACCCGCTCGCCGCGGCGTCCAGGTCCGCGTAGGTGCGGGTCACCCACGCGCCCGGCTGCCCGCCGGAGCCCAGGGCGTGGCCGCGCAGGGCCGTGCGGGACCCGAACCGTCCGGCCAGGGCGCGCAGCCACGCGCTGAACGGCTCGCCGCGCCAGTACCCGGCGGCGCGGTACGTGCGGGCAAGTCCGGGCGGCCACGGCGTGAAGTCGGCGTCCGGTGCACCGGCATCCGGAGCGTGACCGACCGGGACACGGGCGGCGACAGGGGCTTCCGGGACGGTCACAGCACCCCCTCCAGATCAAGGGGCGAGACACCCAGGGCGCGCAGCATCGTCCCGAACTTCGCGGCGGTCTCGGCGCGTTCCCGCGCGGGGTCGGACCCGGCGACGATCCCGGCCCCGGCGAACAGGCGGGCGTGCGGGCCGCGCAGCTGCGCGCAGCGGATCGTGACGGCCCACTCGCCGTCTCCGCGCGCGTCGCACCAGCCGACCGCACCCGCGAAGTACCCGCGCGGGCCTTCCAGCGTGCCGATCAGGTCGCGGGCGGCCGGGGCGGGCACGCCGCACACGGCGGGCGTCGGGTGCACGGCGCTCACGAGGTCCAGCACGTGCGTGTCTGGGTCGCGCAGCGTCGCGTGGATGCTGGTGCCCAGGTGCCACAGGCCCGGCGTCTGCACGAGTCGCGGCGCGTCCGGGACGTGCAGGTCACGGCACAGTGGCGCCAGGGTCTCGGTGACGGCGGCGATCATCAGCGCGTGCTCGTGGCGGTCCTTGGCGGAGTGCAGCAGGTCGTGCGCGCGCCGGAGGTCCTCGGCGGGGTCGGCGTGGCGGGCGCGGGTGCCGGCCAGGGGGCGCAGGCGCAGCTGCGCGCCGCGTTTGCTCAGCAGCCGCTCCGGGCTCGCGCCGACCAGCCACGCGCCGTCCCCCAGCGGGAGGCCGAACACGAAGGCGTCCGGGGCGTCCTGCGCGAGCCGGGCGGTGACGTCGCGCGGGTCGGGCGCCGCGTGCAGGTGCAGGTCCAGGGTGCGGCCCAGCACGACCTTGTGCAGGTCGCCGCGGGCAATGGCGGCTGCGGCGCGCGCGACGTTCGCCTCGAACGCGTCCGGGGCGGGGCGGGACGTGGCGTGGAGCACCGGGCCGCTGGAGGGGACGGCCTGGGCGGCCGAAGTCGAGGTGGCCGCGGGCGAGATGGCCAGGTGGAACGTGGCCGGGTCGCCGGGCGTGAAGCCGATGGCGCCCAGCAGGTGCGTGCCGGTCGGGGCGCCGCGCAGGGCGTGCCGGGCCTGGGCAGCGCTCAGGGGCGCGGCGTGCGGGTCGAGCAGGTGCAGCTGCCGGTCCGGGGCACGCCACGCGGGGGCCAGGGTCGCGGCGCGCGGGTGCGGCGCGCCGGTCTGGGTGGCAGGGGGGGCGGCGGTCTGGGTCATGGGGCCTCCAGGGGGGCGGGGAGCAGCGTGAGGGCGAGGAGGAAACCGTGCGTGTGCACCCAGCGCACCTGAAGCGGGCCGGGCCAGCCCCGGACGTGCACTTCCGCTACGCCCTGCGGCGCGGCGGGCGGGGGCGGCACACGGAAGTGCGCGGGGTCGAGCGGGTGTGGGCGCAGCGGCCACAGGGCCTTGAAGGTGCTCTCTGTGAGGACGTGCCGCCAGAGGCGGGGGTCGGGTGCGGGTCCGGGGAGGGGTTCGAGGTCCAGGCCGACGCGCTGCGGCGCGCGTGTGGCGGCGGCGACGGTCAGGCCGCCGGCGTGACTGAGGCTGCCGTGGGTTCCGGCGGGCCACTCGGGGTGGCCGCCGGGGGCGCGCGGCAGGGGCCGCAGGGCGTGCGGGTGGCCGAGGAGGTGTAGGGCGTGGGCGGCGCAGCGGCGTCCGGCGCGCCATTCGTGGTGGCGGCGGGTGGGGGCGTGGTCGGGCAGCGGGAAGGGGGGGGGAACGTCGGGGAGGTCGGTGGGCTGGGCAGCAGCCTGGTCGCTGAGGCAGATGGCGCCGGTGACGGGCCAGTCGCGCAGGTGGCGGCGCAGGGCGTGCAGGGCAGCGCTGAGGTGGGCCGGGTCGGACGTCATGGCAGACCGGGTGTCACCCCGGTCGGCCTGAATCTGACAAATCCGAGTGGTTTAGTCAAGTAACTTGGCGGCGTGGTTGGATTAACTTGACTAACCCAATCGGATTAGTGCAGGATCGGCGCGTCGGTTTCCCCGGCCCCACCCACCCCATCCCCGCAGACCCGCGCCCACCCGGCACCGGTCCACACCCGCCACACCCCGGAGGCCCCCCGCCCATGTGCCACGGCTTCACGCCCCTGCACGACCTCAGCACCCACCGCCGCGTCCTGCGCTGCACCTGCGGCAACCTGCACGTCATCTGGCACGACCTGAACTTCGCCCTGAACCACCAGGAATTCAGCGACCTGCAGGGCCTGCTGCGCCGCGACGACCCCCAGGCTACCCAGGCCGACTGGGCGCTGCACACCGGCACCCACGGCACCCGCCTGTGGTGCGGCGCGACCGGCGTGACCTTCACGCCCACCGACTTCGGCGCATTCCGCCACCTGATCCTGCACGCCCACCCCCGCACCCTCAACTGAACCCGGCCGCCGTCCGGTTCGTTAACCACCCGGACCGGCACCGGGGCGCTCCCTCCCCGCCCGGAACCCCTCTCACCCCCACGTCCGCCCGGACTGACCGGTTGGTCCCTACCATTCAGCCGGAGTCCGGACGACCCCGCCCGGAGCCGCATGCCTCAGACTGCCCCCGACCTCGACCACATCACCGACCATGTCAACGAGGACCACGCGCCCGAACTCCTTCAGGTGGCCCGCGCCTTCACGGATCTGCCCGCCCCCCGGGCCGCACAGATCCTGACCCTGGACCACACCGGCCTCACCCTGGAGGTCCTGACCGACAGCGGCCCGCTCACCGCCCGCGTGACCTTCCCCGACCCCACCCGCCCCCCGCACGTGAACCTGCGTGCCCTGGTCGCCGACGCCCAGACCCTCCTGAACGAACGTCCCGACACCCGCACAGCCACCTGGACCCTCCAGGCCGCCCGCGACCTCAGCCCCAGCCTGCGCCGCCTGACCTTCCACGCCGACCCGCACGCCCTGCGCGGCTGGCAGCCCGGCGACGCCGTGCGCTTCACGATCGCCGACACCACCCGCGCCTACACCATCCGCCGCGCGCACGCGCCCACCGGGCTGGTCGACGTGGACGTATACCTGCACGGCGACACCACCGGCAGCATCTGGGCCCGCGCCCTCCTCCCCGGAGCCACCGTCACGGTGGGCGCGCCGCGCCGCGAGACCCTCCCGGAGTTCAATGGGCCCAGCCTGCTCCTCGGCGACGAGACGGCCCTGCCGACCATCGCGGCGCTGCTCGAACACTGGCCTGAAGGGGACTGTCCCGGCCCGCGCGTGCTGGTCGAGACGGCCGGGCCGCAGGACGCCCACGCGGCGCTGCACGATGTGCCCCTGCCACCCGGCACGCACCTGAGCCTCGTGCCCCGCAGCGGCCCCAGCGGCGAGGCCCTGACCCGCGCCGCCCTGAGCCTCGACCTGCACCTGCACGCCGTGTGGGGCGCCCTGGACGCCCCGCACGCCCTGGAACTGCGCCGCGCCCTACGCGGGCAACACGCCCTGAGCCCCACCCAGTGCCGCGTCAGCGGCTACTGGACCCCCTGAACCCCCCCACAAGGAGTCCACCCATGCGACCCACCCACACCACCCGCGCCGCCCTGACCCTCAGCCTGCTCCTGGCCGCCCCCGGCGCCCACGCTGCCACCGTCCGCGGCGCCGACGGCGTGAGCGTCAGCGTCACCAGCCCCCGCCGCGTCGTCGCGCTGAACGCCACCACCGTCGAACTCATCTACCGGCTGGGCAAGCAGGGCACCATCGTCGGCACCGACGTCACCGGCACATACCCGCCCAACCGGATCCCCAGCGTCGGCCACTGGGCGCAGCTGCCCGCCGAGGGCATCATCGCCCTGAAACCCGACCTGGTCATCGGCACCGCCGACAACCTCGCCATGCCCGCCAACCAGAAGGTCACGCAGCAGCTGCGCGCCGCCGGCGTGAAGGTCCTCGTGCTGCCCGCCAGCGACACGGGCGGCCTGGACGGCGTCCGCACCCGCCTGAACATGCTGGCGGACGTGTACGGCGTGCCCGGCGCCGCGCAGGCCCTGAGCCGCTCGTTCGACACCACCCTGAAGGCCGCGCAGGCCAACCGCCCGAAGGTCACGCCACGCGTGCTGTTCCTGTACGCCCACGGGCCCGGCGACGCCAGCATCTACGGCACCGACGGCGGCGCCAACGACCTGATCACCCTCGCCGGGGGCCGCAACGTCGCCCCGTTCCGCGACACCAAACCCCTGACCGCCGAGGCGCTCGTCGCGCTGAACCCCGACGCGATCATCCTGCTCGAACGCGGCCTGGACGCCCTGGGCGGCATCGAGGGTGCCCTGAAGCTGCCCGGTGTCGCGCAGACGAACGCCGGACGCCAGCGCCGCGTGTACGCCGTGGACAACTCCATCCGCTGGATCGGCCCGCGCCTGCCGGAATTCGCCCTGAAACTCGCCCGCCAGTGGAACGCGGACTTCCGCTGACCCGCCGGGGCCGCGCCGTCCGCCCCGGCGCGGCCCTCACCCTGACCGTGCTGACGGGCCTGCTGGTGGGCGCTGTCGTTCTCGCGGTCGGCAGCGGCGCTGTGCGCATCAGCCCCGCGCAGGTCCTGAGCATCCTCCTCGCCCCGCTGGGTGCCGGCCCGCTCACCCCGTTCGACGAGCAGCAGGCGGCCGTGCTGTGGGTCATCCGCCTGCCCCGCGTCCTGCTGGGCGCCCTGGTCGGCGCGGGACTGGCTGTGGCGGGCGCGGCCCTCCAGGGCCTGTTCCGCAACCCGCTGGCCGACCCCGGCCTGATGGGTATCACCAGCGGCGCTGCGCTGGCCGCCGCACTGAGCGTCGTGCTGGGCCTGCACGCCCTCGGCACGTACTCCCTGCCTGCCGCGGCCTTCGCCGGGTCGCTGATTTCCACGGCGCTCGTGTCGCTGCTCGCGCAGGACCGCGGGCGCGTGAACGTCACCACCATGCTCCTCGCGGGCATCGCCATCAACGCCCTGTGCGGAGCCGGCACGGGCCTGATGACGTTCCTGGCCACCGACGAGCAGCTGCGCACCATCACGTTCTGGAACCTCGGGTCGCTGGGCGGCGCCACGTGGCCGACCGTCCTGAGCGCCCTGCCGCTGATCCTGCTGGGCGCCTTCGGCCTGCCCCTGACCGCCCGCGCCCTGAACGCCCTGACGCTCGGCGAGCACGGCGCGGCGCACCTGGGTGTCCCCGTCACCCGCGTGAAGTGGCTGATCATCACCCTGGTCGCCCTGAGCGTCGGCGCGGGCGTCGCCGTAGCGGGCAGCATCGGCTTCATCGGGCTGGTCGTCCCACACCTGCTGCGCCTCCTGACCGGCCCGAACCACGCCACGCTGCTGCCCGCCTCCGCGCTGCTCGGCGCGACCCTGCTGATCCTCGCGGACCTCCTGGCCCGCACGGTCGCCGCGCCCGCCGAGGTGCCCATCGGGATCCTCACCGCGCTGCTCGGCGCGCCGTTCTTCCTGTATCTGCTGCGCCAGACGCGCCGCGCGGAGTCCGCATGACGCCCCTGATCGAGGTGACGGCCCTGACGCACACCGTGCAGGGACGTCAGCTGCTGCGGGACGTGCACCTGACCCTGCGCCGCGGCGAACTGCTCGCCGTGCTGGGCCGCAACGGCGCGGGCAAGAGCACCCTGCTGCGCCACCTGACCGGCGAACTCGGCCGGCGTGGCGTGACCGTCCTGGGCGGCCCCGCGCACCGCCCCGGCACCGAACTGGCCCGCCACCGCGCCGCCCTGCCGCAGCACACGCCCGCCCCGTTCGCGTTCAGCGTGCTGGACACCGTCCTGCTGGGCCGCATCCCGCACGGCCCGCGCGACACGCTCCATGACCGGGACGTCGCCCGCGCCTGCCTGGACCGCGTCGGCCTGCGCGGCGCGGCGGGCCGCGACATCCAGACGCTCAGCGGCGGCGAGCAGCAGCGCGTGCACCTGGCCCGGACGCTGGCGCAGCTGCACGGCACGCCCGGCGACCGGGTGCTGCTGCTGGACGAACCCACCGCCAGCCTCGACCTTGCCCACCAGCACGCCACGCTGCGCCTCGCCCGCGACCTGTGCGGGGAAGGCGTCGGCGTGCTGGCCGTCCTGCACGACCTGAACCTCGCCGCGCAGTACGCCGACCGCGTCCTGCTGCTCTCGGACGGGGAGGTCCTCACCTGCGCCCCACCAGAGACCGCCCTGACCAGCGAGCACATCCGCGCCGCGTACGGACACGACGTGCTCGTCACCCGCCACCCCTGCCTGAGCTGCCCGCTGATCGTCAGCGCGGGGTGACGACCAGCGTCCACGGCAGCGTCCAGGGACTCCCTGCGGTCCACTCCATCCGGCCCTGATCCTCGCAGCGGAATTCAGGGGGATCGAGGGACGCCCTCACTGCCCCTGAATCGAGCGGACTCGCAGCGTTGCGGAGCAGCGTCGGTCTCTGAAGAGAGCTGGTTTTCAGCGTGGTCCGATTGCCTGGAGGCGGCCGAGCAGTTCCTCGAGCCGCTCGGGCCGCGCGAGGTGGTAACCCTGCGCGGCGCCGCAGTTGAAGTCCCGGAGCATCCGCAGCATCTCCTCGTCCTCGACACCCTCGGCGACGGTATGCAGGCCCAGGTCGCCGGCGAGACGGATTGCGCTGCCCAGCAGGGCGCCGCGCGTGCCGCCGCGTTCGCTGTCGCGCAGGAACGACCGGTCGAGTTTCACGGTGTCCAGCGGCAGGTCCGCCAGCAGCGCGAGGCTGGAGTGGCCGCTGCCGAAGTCGTCCAGCGCGATCCGCACGCCGGCGGCGCGCAGGTGCTCAAGGTGCCGGCAGGCGAGGTCCACGTCCTGCATGACGCTGGATTCCGTGACTTCCAGCGTCAGCAGGGTGGGCGAGGCGTTCAGTTCACGCAGGATGTCCAGCACGCGCGGGGCGAAGTCCGTGCTGAGCAGCTGGATGGGACTGACGTTCACGTTCACGCGCAGCGGCGCGATCCGCTGGGCGTTCTTGGCGTCCAGCACGGCGCGGCGCAGCGCCCATTCCCCCAGCGTGCCGATCAGGCCGGCACGTTCGGCAACCGGGATGAACGTGCCGGGCGGCACGCTGCCCAGGGTGGGGTGCTTCCAGCGCAGCAGCGCCTCCATCGCTTCCCAGCTGCCCGTCTGGAGGTTCTGGATGGGCTGGTACAGCAGGGACAGTTCGCCGCGCGTGTCGGCGCCCTGCAGGGACGCCTCGAGCAGGTGGCCGTACTGGCTCAGGCGCAGCATCTCCTCGTTGAACAGGCCGATCTGGTCGCGTTCGTCCAGCGCGTGCTGCAGCGCGATGTTCGCGTGTCGGAGCAGCGTGGGAACCGGCACCGCGTACGGGGATTCCACGTATCCGGCCGTGAACTTCAGGGGAATCTCGGCGTCTTTCAAGTGAAAGGGACGTTCCAGTTCCCGCAGGATCGCGCGGGGGTCGGGGGTATTCTGCCCGGTCGTGATGAGGGCCAGGCCGCTCGAGGAGAGGCGCGCCACGACGTGCTGCGGGCCGAGTTCGCTCAGGCGGCCGGTGATCTCGCGCAGCAGGGTGTCCACCATGGCGTTGCCGTACAGGCCGCTGAGTTCCTGCAGGCGCGGCACCTCGACGATCAGGGCGCTGCGGACCGGCGTGTTGTTCAGGCGTTCGAGCAGGCCGCTGCGGGTGAACGCGCCGGTCAGTTCGTCGCGCTGCGAGCGGTCCCGCAGCTGGCCCTCGCGCTCCTGGAGGTGGTCGAGCAGGGCGTTGATGGTGCGGGCCAGCAAGCCCAGTTCAGTGGGGTCGCGGCCGTCCAGGCGGTGCGTGGGGTCGCGCGCGATGCGCTGCGTGTCGCGCTTGTAGCCGCCCAGGACGTTCAGGACCCGGTGGTTCAGGAACAGCATGAAGGCGGTCACGCCGATCAGGGTGGTGATCAGCATGGTCAGGCGCAGCTGCTGGGCGCCGATCAGCCCGGCGGCGTGCACGGCCCGTGGAATGCTGAGTTCCAGCGCAAGCTGTGGCGGGCCGCTGGGCGCACTCAGGGGCGAGGTGGCGCGCACGCGGTCCTCAAGGAAACGCACCTGCGTCTCCGGGACGGGCGTGAGATTCAGCGCCGCGCTGAACACCTGCCCCTGGTACGTGAGTTCCCGCAGCACCTGCGGCGTGAGGGTCCGGGCGAGCAGCATGATCCCGCCGCGTCCCTGCCCGTCGTCGCGGGTGATGGGGCGCGCCGCGACGATGTATGCCTGTTGCCCCCGGCGGATGACGCCGGCCGAGCCGCCCGCGGGCAGGGGGCGCGGCAGGCTGGCGAAGAAGTCCGTGACGATCGGCGTGGCGTCCGTGACGCGGTTGTCCAGCAGCGTCGCGGCGGACAGCAGCCGCCCGCCGGGCGCGGCGATACCCCAGTAGTCCACCTTGCCGCCGATAAACGTGCCGGGCACCAGGTTGGCGGCCAGGTAGCGGTCGTTGCGGCCGGCGGCGTACTCGAAGGTCTCGGTCCAGAGGCTGAAGTTCAGCACGAACAGGCCGACGCGGTCTTCCTCGGTGTGGAGGTTGGCGCGGGCAATGTCACTGAACTGCTGCACCTGCGTGCGTTCGATGCTGTTGAACTTCTCATTCATGAAGGCGGGCAGCAGGAGCAGCAGGATCACGCCCAGGGGGATCAGCAGCGCGGCCAGGAGCGCCAGCAGTTGCAGGCGCAGCGACACCGTCAGGCCGGTCCAGCGGGCCCGGCGGGTCATCGGGAGTCCTGGGGCGAAAGCGGGCGCGGCGGCATGACGGGCAGGGAAGCTCCTTGGTAGGCGAAGAGGAGGTCGGGAACTGGACGGGTGTCTTCCAGTCTCAGCATAGGGCGCGGGCGTTTCATGTGAGCCGCATGTCTCCTTTCTGAATCTGGGGGCAGTGGGGGGGGATGGGACGCAAGTCCCGCTGTGCATTCCTGAGTATGAACTCAGTTATGGCCAGACCCCGACAGATCAGTGACGATGCGATCGTCGCCGCCGCGCAGGAGGTGTTTCTCGAACAGGGCTTCAGCGCCACCACGGCCGCCATCGCCCACCGCGCCGGGGTGTCCGAGGGCACGCTCTTCAACCGCTTCGCCAGCAAGGAGGACCTGTTCGTCGCGGCCATCGGCCTGGACGCCCAGGCGCGTTTCCACACCGAACTGCTCGAGGTGGTGGGCACCGGCGAGGTCCGCCGCAACCTCGAGCGGCTGCTGCTGAACATGCTCGGACAGGCCGCC
>Ga0233424_10003167_pt1 | contig 10854 bp, 9 predicted proteins | sample Watercolumn_Towu_FD_181011 | JGI IMG/M metagenome (GOLD analysis project Ga0233424, IMG submission 181011) | Freshwater microbial communities from Lake Towuti, South Sulawesi, Indonesia - Watercolumn_Towuti2014_125_MG | ecosystem: Environmental > Aquatic > Freshwater > Lake | place: Indonesia... | reverse complement strand
GATCATCCCGGCTGCGAGCACGCGCAGCTTTTCCCACCGAGTCTTCGACGCGACACGGGTTGCGAAAGCCAGAGCCCAATGGTGCGATGCTGAAACTCGTGGCCTACGGACACCGACCCGAGCAGCAGCAGTTCCGGTTCGGGACAGGTGGCGGTGATCAGGCCAAGCTGTGTGCGCTGGCCTTTCGAGAGCGCCTTAACGGCTTGCGCGGGGTCGAGGCGGAAGCGGCCGAGAAGCTCGCGCTCGGTGGCTTTTGTTCCAGCGTTCGCGAAAGGACGCGACGTAATCGAGCACGCCGCGCACGGTCATCCACGGATGGAACGCGATTTGGTCCGGCACGTAGGCGAGGCGTGATTTGACAGCCACTTCCTCGCGCTCGGGGTCGAGGCCAAAGACGCGCACGGTGCCGGACGTTGGCCGCAGCAGGTTGAGCAGGCACTTGATGGTCGTCGTCTTGCCCGCGCCGTTGCGGCCGAAGAAGCCGTAGCATCGGCCCGCGTGCACAGTGAGGTCGAGGCCGTTGACGGCGTCGGTGTGGCCAAACTTGCGGACAAGCTGGCGGACTTCGATGACTGGGGCTCTGTTGCTCATGGCTTCTCCCTTTCGGCGTTGGATTCCTGCTGCTTCTCGAAGTGGTCGAGTCGCTCGCGCACGAGCCCGAGGAAGTCGCCGCGGCTGACCTGCAAGTGGTGCGCGGCAACGACGGCCTGATCAATTTCAGTGGTGAGCAGGTCGTGGCGCGCGGACTTCTTGAGCGGCGACTGGCCGTCCTTGAGGAAGCAGCCCTTGCCTGGCTGCGTCTCGATGATGCCCTGCGCCTCGAGTTCCGCGTAAGCCTTGGCGACAGTGTTGCGGTTGACGCGCAGTTCCTCCGCCAGCGGCCGGATGCCCGGCAGTGGCTCGCCCGGGCGAACCGTGCCCGCGGCCGCCGCGGCCTTCACCTGGTCCACGATCTGGAGATAGACCGGCTTGCCGGACTTGAAGTTGAGCTGCAAATGCATCGTGGCGATTACTGTCCTATGTCTCTAGGACAGATCGGATGCATGTCAAGCGCCGTTCTCGCATCGCGGCTGGGTAGAATGTCGCCGGACCGCCTGACCGTTCACCTGCGCCAAGCCGGGTGAGGCCGGCAAGGAGGGAGCGGGTCAAAAGAATTTTTGAAAAACCATTTGACACCTGATTGCGCGTGAACTACCAGTCTCGCGCTTTCGATGAAAACCTGCGTGAACAATCGAATCGAGAAGACGCCCGAAGGCGTGGTCGCATACGCGACACGTCATGATCGGCGCGCCTCGGGCGGTTTGTTCCGCCTCGTCCCGTCCGCGATGCGTTGGACCCAAGAGAGTCAGCCCACCACGGACGGGAGAAAGGCAGGCAGGTAAGGAAGAGAGGCCAGAACCGATTTCCAAACCCTGCTTGCCGACGCGAGCAGGGTTTTTTGTTTGTCCGAATGAAGACGCAACATCGAGCGAAAGGCTGAAACTGTGAACGAGAACCAAGCGGCATCCAGGTGATGCACACGAACGCCAGATGCAGATCGGTCCGGGATGGCTGCGGCCTGCCCACCGCCGGAGTGTCGCCACACGACGACGCGCGGAGAACCGGGGCGTTCGTCCGGATTTCAAAATCAAAGGGCTTCGCAGGAGGTGTGCCCCGAAACACCGAAACAACCGCCGTGAAACCGCGGGTTGGGATCGAGTAGATCGCCAAGAGGTGTCTGTTCTTTGTTGTCACGGGCCTGGGCGCAATACGGCGTCCCGGCCCGTTCACTTTCGCGGCTGTGGTTCAACAGCAGAATGTCTCCGTGCCATGGAGACGGTCCGGGTGCGATTCCCGGCAGCCGCTCCAATTTCATCGCGCCGTGCGCCAGCTTGCGCAGCCGGGTCTCCAAAACCCAGCGGGCTTGGGGCAGCACCAAGGCGGCGCGCCATTTCGATGGGCAAGGTGCGAGGGACGAGGAACAATTCGCGTCGAGAAATTGTGTTCACTTCGCGGTCGTGTGCGGCTATCAAGTGCGTGCGCACCGCAACGGCGCGCGCGAGGATCGGGGTCGTGGCAGACAAGTAATGCACCTGCTTTGCAAGCAGGACCATGTGGGAGCGTTACCCATCGACTCCACCATTCTTCGCTTGGAACCGCTTGGGTTCCAAGCGAAGGATGATGCCCGCCGAAGCCTTGGCGAAGGAACCGCTCCGTCTCAATACGCTCCACTCCTTCGTCGCCTTTCGAAAACGACTTCACTGCGGGGAACTCGACCAAAGCACAGAGAGAAGCCTCATAAACTTCTTCAGGTGGGTGCGACTCCCACCCCCGCTGCCACTTCGCGCAGCGTCCCGGCTGCTGGCCTGTAAGTCCAGCGTCTCAAAACAAGCCGGAAGCGACGACTGGAGCGTTACCAGCGCTGCCCACCACGGACTTGTAGCTCAACGAGCAGAGCGCCCCGTTGTCTGCGGGAGGGTTAAGGGTGCAAGCCCCTTCAGGTCCGCCAGCTTTCGAATCTCACCGCGGGGCAGGGTCCAGGGACCGTGCGCCCCGCTTCCTCAAGTCCCCGGCTCTGGGTTGACCGGGGCAAACAGCGCGTAGTGTAGAAGCAACATGCTCCGCTTGGGACGGAGTGACCGCAGGTGCAAGTCCTGCCGCGCTGACCAATTTCCTGCTCAGTGGGAAAACAGTAGTCCGCCTGTTTGTTAAACAGGACGGTGCTGGTGCGAGTCCAGCCTGAGCAGCCACTGCTCGCGTAGCTCAATCACAGAGCGCGGCGCTTCTGACGCCGAAGATGAAGGTGAGAGCCCTTCCGCGAGCGCCACTTTGGAAGGCAGGCCGATACAAGCTGGCGGCACCTGTCCCGAAAACAGGATCGGTTCACCCGAGGTCGGAGCATTACCGACGCCTTCCGCCCGTCCCGTAGCTCAAGAGCAGAGCGGCCGCCCGATAAGCGGCAGACGCAGGAGCGTTACCTGCCGGGACGACCACTCTCCTGAAGTGCGGAGTTCCAGTTCCGCGTGAAGCAATTCCAGTCAGTGAACCCCAAACCCGAAAGGAGTCCGCCATGAAGAACCCCATCCGTCTCCAAAGCCAGTTGCTCGTGCGCCGCGCCTACAAGCCCGGCCGGCGCGTCGTCGTGAAGTTCAGCCCGGCGCGCGTGCGGCCCGTGCCGCTCGTGCAAGCGCGTCCGGCGCCGTCGTTCGCGCCGGAAAACCTCGAACCCGCCGAGGCATTCGCGCAATGAACTCCGGGCCTGCGGGACACCCGCTGGATGGTGTAGTCAGTCTGCACGCCGGTCTGAAAAGCCGGAGGTGTCGGCGCAATCCCGGCTCCAGCGGCCACTCCGTGAATGCAAAGCAGCCCGAGCGCCCGCCCTTTCAAGGCGGCCCTAGCCGGTGCGAGTCCGGCCACGGAGACCATCTGCGGAAGTTGATGGTTGATGGATGAGAGTTGAGGGAAGCGGCACGACTGCGGACAGCGAGTCCGGCCATCAACCATCCACTCTCAACCATCAACCAACGACGATCTCAAGGTGTAAGAGTGCTGCACGTCTCCCTGCGAAGGAGAAGGTTCGTGGTGCAAGTCCACGTGAGATCGCCAGTTTCATTGCGGAATGCGGAATGCGGAATCTCGGATGAACGCGCCGTCCCCTTACCGCCTCATTCCGCATTCCGAATTCGTCATTCCGCATTCGCGACGCCGGCGTGGCTCAGCAGCGACAGCAGCAGTTTCGTAAACTGCCGGGCATTGCCCCACGAGAGTGCGAGTCTCTCGCCGGCCCCATTCGGCATCCGTGGTGAAATTATCATCACACTCCGCTTCGAACGGAGAGTTTGCGGGTGAGAGTCCTGCCGGATGCGCCATTTCGCCGCGTTAGCCCAACAGCAGAGGCGTCCCGCTCAGAACGGGAAGGTTGAGGGTGCGAATCCTTCACGCGGCACCAGCTTGGAAGGTCAACCGGCCCAGCGCGCCGGGCCGGTGTGCTACACCGTGCGTCCCTCGCGGGATGTGGTGCAAGTCCACGGCCTTCCGCGCTTTCGAAATCACGAATGAACACCAACGGACACGGATGCGGAGGAGACACGGATTGCACGGATTACCACGGATTGAGACCACTGCCACTATTGAAACCGACTTTCGCAGAGGTCTCGGATTCAGTTCGCCTTCAGACTCCGCGTCCAATCCGTGCCAATTCGTGAAATCCGTGTCCTCTGATTCGTATCCGTGAGTGGTTCTCCCCGGAGCCGAAGCCACAGGAGACCGGCAGCGGCGGCCAATTCGATTGCGGATTGCGGATTGCGGATTGCGGTCTGAAAAGAACTCATTTGCTGCTTTCAAGTTGAGCCGCGGGCGCGTGTCGGCTTGAGTGGGCGCGTGCTCCTGCTGCGTGAACAATTCGCGGCGCGGCTGCGGCGTCTCGCGGCGCGGGGCGTGTTCCTCGGCACGTCGTCGTGGAAGTATCCCGGGTGGTTCGGCGCCATCTACGACCGCGACCGCTACGTGTGGCGCGGGCGCTACTCGGAGGCGCGCTTCGAGCGCGATTGCCTGGCCGAGTATGCGCTTGTGTTCCCGACAGTCTCGGTGGATGCGACCTACTACCGCTTCCCGTCGGCGGATTCACTGCGCGCGCTGGCGGCGCAGGTGCCGGAAGGATTTCGGTTTGCCTTCAAGGTCACGGATGAAATCTCCCTCAAGCGCTGGCCGCGCGTGCCGCAGTCGGGTGACCGCGCCGGCATGGTGAACCCGCGCTTCCTTGACGCCACGCTGTTCGCCGACGCCTTCCTCGCCCCGTGCGAGGACATCCGCGCAAAGGTTGGCCTGCTGATGTTCGAGTTCTCGCGCTTCGGACCGGATGAGTTTGCGGACGGCGACGAGTTCGTCGAGGCGCTCGATGAATTTCTCGGCAAGCTGCCGCGCGGCTGGCCGCTGGGCGTGGAGTTGCGCAACCGCCACTGGCTCGGCCCCGACTACTTCGCGGTGCTCGCGAAGCACGGCGTGACGCACGTCTTCAACGCGTGGGCCGACATGCCGCCCGTGTGCGAGCAGATGGCCATGCCCGGCAGCGACACGAATCCGTCGCTGCTCGCCGCGCGTTTCCTGCTGCGCGAAGGCCGTCGTTACGAGGAGGCGGTGAAGCAGTTCAGCCCGTATCGCGAGTTGAAGGAAGCGAACGAGGACGGCCGCGCGTCGGCGGTGCAGCTCATCCGCCGCGCGCTCAACTCGCGCGACAAAACCAAGGTGACGCTGTTCGTGAACAACCGCTACGAAGGCCACGCGCCCGGAACGATTTCAGCGATGATGGATGCGGTGGAGGCGGAGGAGTAGTCGAGGAGGGCGCGGTTCCACCCGCGCCATGACTCCCAACACAAGCGGGCTGGGGTGGAACCCAGCCCTCCCGATTTACTTCGCCGTGCCCTTGGTGAAGTGCCCGCGGCTCACGCGCCAGAGCTTTTCCTCCCACTCGGTCTTGTGCGCCAGCGGGTCGGCGTCGGTGCCCCAGAGTTTCTTGACCATCTCGCGCTGCGGCACGAACGGGCATTTGGCCTTCGGGTTTTCATGGGCCTTGTCCACCTTGCGCAGCGCGAGCTGCGAGCCGGACATCAGCGCCGGCTTGTCCGCGCGGCCGAAGCGCGTGTTGAGCTGATACGCCGCCTCGTCCAGCGCGCCGAGGCGCTCGGCGTCGGTCCGGCCCCAGAGCGTGGGCTGCGTGTCGAGGGGCGAGAGGTTCCACATCGCGAGGCGAAGCTGCCGCACGGGCTTGACCTGCCGGCTCATCAGGTCGCGGAACATCGCCTCGACGATTGCGTTGATGATCGAGTTGCGGAACTGGGCGTGCTGGAAGCGATAACTGCCGCCCGTCTCGGTGAAGTCGTTGAAGCGGATGCCCAAGCTCAGTTCGCGCAACTGCAACTGCTCGCGCCGGAGCTGTCCCGCGAGCCGCGTCGCCTCGCTCAACGTGAACGTCAGCGCCGCTTCGTAGTCCGGCTCGTCGCAGGGCAGGGTGGTGCTGCTCGAAATGGACGTGCGCGCCTTCACGTCGAGCACGAGCGGCTCGTTCCACTGGCCGTTGGCAAAGAGCCAGAGCTGCGTGCCCCAGATGCCAAACTTCTGCTTCAGCAGCGGCGACGGCAGCTTTGCCACGTCGCCAAACGTCTTCGCGCCGAGCGCCGACAACGCGCGCTCGCGCCGGCCCGCGATGCCCGACATCTCGCGCACGGGACGGTCGCGCAGGAATTCCTTCTCCGTGCCGGCGGGGATTTCGAGGAAGCCCGGCTTGCCCGCATCGGTCGCCAGCTTCGCCAGCTTCGCGGAGTTGCCGAGGCCGCCCGAGACCGGCAACCGCGTCTCGCGGCGGATGCGCGCGCGAATGCCCTCGACGTAGTCGCGCGGCGTCGTGTCGCGCCACACGTGCGCGTCCATCGTGCTGAGGTCGAGGAAACCCTCGTCAATCGAGACGGGCACCATCGTCGGCGCGAACTGTTCGAGGATGCGGAACATCTCGCACGAAAGGCGGCGATACTCCTCGTAGTGCGGCCGGCACAGCACGCCCTTGGGGCAGAGCCGCGCCGCGTCGTGGCACGCCATGCCGGTCTCGATGCCGAACTTCTTGGCGATGCGATTGGCCGCGATGACGATGCCGTCGCCGCGCCGTCCGCCGCCGACCCACACAGGACGCCCCTCCAGCTTCGGCTCCAGCGCGATCTCGCAACTGGCGAAAAAGCTGTCGCCATCCATGTGCAGGATGCGGTTCCGGTTCATGCGGCGTCGGGCAACCTAGCGCGAAGCGGAGCGGCAACAAGAAACAAAGTTTGAAAGAATTTTCCGGCTCGGACCGTCGTTGTCCGGCCGCGCAGGAGTGAACGACGACAACAAGGAACGGACACCGGACCGAGGTTGATTGGTTGAATCGTTACACGGTTGCAAGGGCAACGCTCCACTCCATGTAACGATTCAACCAATCACGACGTAACGAACATGACGGACATCCTGAACCGACCGACCGTGCTGGTGCTCAACCGCCACTGGCAGGCCATCCACGTGCACACGCCCGCGCAGGCGTTCTGCCAGATGGCCGCCGGTGCCGCCACCGCGCTCGACATTGAGGGCGGCGAGTTCATTCGACCCGTCGCGTGGGACGAGTGGATCACGCTGACCGTGCGCGAGCGCGACCTCGGCGTGCGCACTGTGCGCGGCCCCGTGCGCGTGCCGACCGTGGTGGTGGCCGTGAACTTCGCGAAGGTTCCGAGGAAGCGCCCGCGCCTCTGCGCGCAGGCCATCCGCGAGCGCGACGGCAACCGCTGCCAATACACCGGCCGAGCACTGCGACCCGAGGAAGGCAGCCTCGACCACGTCCTGCCGCGCTCGCGTGGCGGCGGTGACACTTGGGAAAACCTCGTGTGGGCCGCAAAGCATGTGAACCAGAAGAAGGGCAACCGCCTTCCGCACGAAGCCGGCCTGCGCCTGCTCGCGGTCCCGCGCGCGCCGAAGGAACTGCCGGTCTCGGCACTCATCCGCAACGCGCACGGCATCGAGGAATGGAAGCTGTTCCTGAAATGAAAACCGGGGCGGGGTGGTCGCGCTGCGACCGCTCCGCCGCGCACTCCTGGCACGTCATTTCCCAGGCACCTTGTGCACGGTGCTGTAAATCTCGCTCGACATCGCGGTGCCGTCGGCGGACTTGAGGTTGTATTTGATGCGCATCTGGTTCGCGGGGCGGACGGGGAACTCGAGCGTCACGGTGCGCTTGTCGGGGCTGAGCTTCGCCGCGGTGACTTCGATGCGGTCGCGCTTTTTCTCGGACGGGTTTTCCACCGAGTAATCCGCCGAGCCGTAGGCGCCGGAGTAGAGGTAGTTCCAGCGTTCGAGGCTCCAGCTTCCGGGGTCGCGCGCGAGTGATTCGTCGAGCGCGCAGGTGAAGGTGATGGCGACGCCGTTGGGCCGCACGTGGAAGTCGAGCGGCGCGAGCACGGGCTTGCCGGTGAAGCGCACGCGCTGGAACGCGCCGTCGCGCACGCCGCTGGTCTGCCATCCGCGCAGGCCACAGGTGTAGAGCTGGCCGTCCTTGGGATTGATGCGCGCGCGCATGGTGCCGCTGTTGAACTTGAGCGGGAACTGCCACGCCGCCGCCTGCACCGCGCCGCCGACTGTCTCGTGCATCACGTGGAAGAGCGTGCCCTTGCCGTAGCTCATGAAAAGCAGGTGATTCTTGAACGGCCCCCACTTGTCTGAAGTCGCCCACGCCTGCCCGCCGCTGGAGTTGTCAGCGTTCATCGGCAGCCAGAGCATCGGCTGGTCGTAGGTGGTCGGGATGGGCGCGGCCTTGTCGAACGGCGCGACGTTGTTCGTCTTGCGCAGCGCCGGGTCGCTCGGGTTCACCTTCAACTCGGTGCCGTCGGATCGGCGCATCGTGAGTTCGCGCTGGGCGGCGGGCATCATGCCGTAGAAACCGCCGCGCGTGACCCAGTTCAACTTGCTCGCCGGCATCCAGTGGCCCTGGTTGTCGCTGACGGTCAACTCGTCCTTCGGGCCCATGCCCATGCCGTTGGGCGCGCGCAGACCGGTGGCGAGGATGTCCATCCGCGAGCCGTCCTTCGTGACGCGGATGATCGTGCCTTGATGCGGCGAGGTCACATCCGGCGTCCACGGCGAGCCCTTGGCGTAGTAGAAATTGCCCTTCGAGTCGGTGTGCAAATCCATGCTGAACTCGTGATAGTTGGGCGTGACGATGGAGTCGTTGTTGAAGTTCTCGTAGAAGTCCGCCTCGGCGTCGTTGTTCAAGTCGTGCAGCCGCGTGATCTGGTCGCGGCCGAGGACGTGGATTTTTCCATCCACAATTTTCAAGCCGAGCGGCTGGAACAGTCCCGTGGCGAAGCGACGCCACGAGAGTTTGTCCAGCTTGTCGTCAATGCCGCTGACGATCCACACGTCGCCGTGGAAGGTGCAGATGGCCGCGCGTCCGTCGGGGAAAAAGTCGAACCCGCCGAAGTAGGTCTTCGCGTTCCACGGATTCGGCACGGGCTCGGTGATGGTGTCCACGACGTAGGGCGCGTCGCCGGAGCCGAGCGTGCCTTGCGTGGTCACTGCGTCGGGCCACAGCGGCTTGCCGCCCTTCAACAACGGTGTGAGTTCTTCGACGACCGGCAGGGTTTGGATCGCAGTCGCGACCTTCTGCGCGGGATTGGTCGCGTCGGCGCGCCACAGCAGCACCTTGAAGCGCGCTGCGCGAACCAGCTTCGGCAAATCCAAGAAGTAGCTCGTCCCCTCGTTTTTCATCGCCGCGACTGCCGGCAATCCGTTCGACCGCACGTTCACGAAGGCGACGTAGAACGAATCGTTCTCCGGCAGCTTCTCGCCCGGCAGCGCGCGCGGGTGCTCCGCGAGGTAGATGCGAAGCGGCTCTCGCGTGGGGCTGATGGAGAACGTGCGCGTGAAGTAAGTCACGCCGCCGCGGGATTCGAGGCCGGGCATCTCGAGCACCTTCGCGCCGCCCACGGTGTATTCGAGCACCACCTTCTCGCCGTGGACGTGAATGCCCTCGTGGCGGGCCCACGCCTTTGGCAAGGGCCCGATCTGGTTCGGGCGAGGGTCTGCGAAACTCCCGGCGAGCGACCAACCGGGGGCGACCTTCGAGTCGAACGCAATCTGGCCCTTCGCGACAGGCGGCGGCGGCCATTCGATGCGCTCCTGCGTCTTGCCGAACTCGAGATAATCCCCGCTCCAAGCCATCGACACGCGCATCGTGTCCAGGTCGTAACAGATGTAGTGCCGCTTGTCGGGGCCGACCGTCACCACCAAGCCCTTGTTCGCGGTGGCCGCCTTGCCGCCCTTCTGCATGATGGTGCCGGAGAAGAACGGCCCGCGCACGATGCCGTCTGCGGAATTGCCGGGTGCGGCGCGCAGCGAAGTCGTGAATGCGGCGACGCAAAGCAGGGCGATGGAAGTGCGCTTCATGGAATTCGTTGATCCGGTTTTGGGCTGGTTCGACGCCGGTGGCAACCGGAAATTCGGCGGGTGGTGGAACCACGGTAGACACGGAAGACACGGAATGATGCCTCTGCCGCTTCGGAGACTTCAGTGTCTTCCGTGTCTTGCGTGGTTGATTTCCCTACGGCCAGCGCCCCTTCGCGCCAATCATGCCGCCGCCGTCCACGATGAGCGTCTGGCCCGTGACCAAGTCCGCCGAAACCAGAGACAGGATTGCCTGCGCGGTGTCCTCCGGCCGCGAGACCTTGCCGAGCGCCGCGTTCTTCTCACGGTTTGCCTTCGCTGCCTCGTAGTTCTGCCCGAGTCCCTGTTGCGCCACTCGCCTGCGATGAAGCCCGGCGCGACCGCATTGACCCGCACCGCCGGGCCGAGTGCGCGCGCCAGGCGATGGTCATCTTGATGAGCGCAGCCTTCGACGCGCAGTATGGGATGGAACTGCCCGCTCCCACAAACCCAGCGACGCTCGCGCCGGTGATGAGCACTGATTTGCCGTGGGGATTCCTGGACGGGAGGTCAACGCAATCGCCGCGCGACTGCCACACGACGCCGGATTGAAGTGGTCGGGGCGGTGAGATTTGAACTCACGACCTCTTGGTCCCGAACCAAGCGCGCTACCAAGCTACGCTACGCCCCGCAGAGGGAGTGAAGGTGCAGGCAAGGCGCGTGAATTTCAACTTTTCTTTTCTCGCGACCACCGCCGCGGGCGCATCTCAATTTCTTGCACGTTCGGATTTGCTCTCATTAGCACCCGGCTTGAGCCGGGTGTGGAGAGCGGTAGAGGCGGAAACGGTTTTAACCGTTTCGCGTTGGCCCAGGGGCCAAAGCCGTTGAAACGGCTTCAGCCTGCGCCATCGCTGACACCGGGCTGAAGCCGGTGCTAATGAG
>Ga0233424_10003166_pt1 | contig 10856 bp, 9 predicted proteins | sample Watercolumn_Towu_FD_181011 | JGI IMG/M metagenome (GOLD analysis project Ga0233424, IMG submission 181011) | Freshwater microbial communities from Lake Towuti, South Sulawesi, Indonesia - Watercolumn_Towuti2014_125_MG | ecosystem: Environmental > Aquatic > Freshwater > Lake | place: Indonesia... | reverse complement strand
TGTTGGCGTGCTGACATGTTGAAGACCTTTCTGGCGATCGTGACGGCGGGCCTGGCACTGTCGGCCACCGAGGCGAGGGCCGACATCGTGGTCTTCAAGAACGGGCGCACCATGTCGGTGAAGTCGTGCAAGGTGTCCGCCGACACCGCCGTGATGCGGTTGCGCGAGGGCGGAGAAGCGACGTTTCCGGCCTCGATCATCGCGCGCGTCGACCCGGACGAAGTGCCCTTCGACTCGCCGGACGCGCGCGAGTTCGCGCGCATCCCGCTCGCTCAGAGCGAGCCCACCGAGTTGGCGCCGGCCAGCTCTGTGGGCATGGCCTACGCGCCCGTTCCCGAAGCGGTCCTGAAGGCGCGCCCATACGCCGATTTGATCTCGACCGTCGCGGCGGCGCATCAGCTGGATATGCGGCTGATCCACGCCGTCATCGAGCAGGAATCGAACTATCAGCCGCGCGCGCGCTCGAAGAAGGGCGCCCGGGGCCTCATGCAGCTGATGCCGGCAACGGCGCGGCAATACGGCGTGCGGAACTCCTACGACCCGAAGTCGAACCTGGAGGCCGGCGTTCGTCACCTCAAGGATTTGATGAGCCGGCTCGACCTGCCGTCGGCGCTCGCCGCCTACAACGCCGGCGAAGCGACCATCAAGCGCTACGGCGGACTGCCGCCCTATCCCGAAACGCAGCACTACGTCCGCAGCATCACGCGGCGGCTCAACTAGCGAGGTCCCGCCTCGGATCCTCGTAGCTGCGCCTCGCCGGGCAGTATCTCCTCGCCCCGCTCCGCGGGGCGGTCCCGGCCATTTCCGACGCCCGGATCGTCTAACGAGTGAGGAATACGTGTGGGACTGCGTGCCCTGAAACCCGTATAATCCCCTGTGGGTCAATCTTTTAGGGATGGAATTCCGCTGCCGCCTCGGCACCACGTCGGGTGAGATCATCGAGGGCGTTTACATTGCCCAGGACGAAGCGGCTCTCCGGCGAGAGCTCGAGGACAAGGGCTTGCACGTCTTGTCACTCAAGCCGCGACTGGGCTTCGCAGGGCTGAGCTTCGGCGGCAAGACGCGGAAGATCGCCCGCCATGAATTCCTGGTTTTCAATCAAGAGCTCGCCACGCTGCTGAAGGCCGGCATGCCGCTGGTGCAGTCGCTCGACATTCTGCGAACCCGGATGAGTAATCCGGTCTTCAAGTCCGTGCTCGACGATGTGCACGAGAAGGTGCGAGGCGGCACGGCGCTGTCGGACGCGTTCATCGCGCACGGCGACCTGTTTCCGTCTGTCTATACCGCCTCGTTGATGGCGGGCGAGCGCTCCGGCAACCTCGACGCGGTCCTCCGGCGCTTCGTGGCCTATTCGAAGACGGTTGACACCGTGCGGTCCAAGACCATCTCCGCGATGATCTACCCGCTCATCCTGGTCGCGCTGGCCATCGTCCTGGTCAGCATCATCGTGATCAAGGTCGTGCCGACTTTCGCCGACTTTTATGGCAGCTTCGAGGCCGACCTGCCGTTGTCGACACAGGTGATCGTCGCCATCTCGGATTTCGTCCGCGCGCAGTTTGTGCTGATCGTCGTGGCGCTTGCCGGGAGCATCGCGGCCTGCTCTGCCTGGCTCAGGCAGCCCGGCCGCGGCGCTCAGTTCGATCGCATCATCCTGCGGCTGCCGGCCATCGGCGCCAGCTTCCACAAGTTCTCCACCTCGCAGCTGGCTCGAACGCTGGCCACGCTGCTGAGCGGCGGTATCCCGCTGGTGAATGCGCTCGAGATCGCGGCGCGCTCGACCGGCAACCGGCACATGGGCAGGGAGCTCGAGGTGGTGGCGGTCCGCGTGCGCGAGGGCCAGGGGTTTGCCGCCACGCTCCTCGAGCGGAGGACCGTGCCGGATGTGGCCATCAAGATGATCGAAGTCGGCGAGTCCACCGGCGCGCTGACGGAAATGCTCAACAGCCTCGCGGACTTTTACGACGAAGAGATCGACACCGAGGTCGCTCGCTTCGTCACGCTGATCGAACCGGCCATGCTGGTCTTCATGGGCGTGGTGATCGCCGGCATCGTGCTGGCGCTCTACCTGCCGCTGTTCCAGCTCACGTCGGTGATGAACCGGTAGCCGTCCATGGATGCAACGCCTGCTACACCCGAGCACCTCGATCTCGAGGCGTTGGTCGCCGATACGCCAGAGGTCAGCGCCGAGGATCGGTCCGCGGAAGAAGCGGCGGCCCGGCGGCTGGCCGAGCGCTACCGCCTCGATTTCCTGGACATGCACGAGTTCCGGATCGATCAGGAGCTGTTCCGATCGATTCCGGCGGATCTGATGCTGCGCTACGGCTTCGTGCCGTACCGGCGCGACGGCAAGTCCATTGTCATCGTCGTGTCCGACCCGACCGACTTGCCGATGATCGACGAGCTGTCGGTCATTCTCGGCACGCCGGTGCGCGTCATGGTCGGCGTGCAGTCGGCCATCGACGGCATGCTGAAGAAGAGCGAGAGCTCGCAGCGCGTGCTGGATGAGGCCACCGAGGAGTTCCAGATCCAGGTCCTCAAGGAAGAGGAAGTCAGCGACGAGAATCTGACCGTCGAAAAGCTGACCGGCGACAGCAGCCCGATCATCCGCCTGGTCGACTCCACGATCTTCACCGCCATCCAGCGGCGCGCCAGCGACATTCACATCGAGACGCAGGACGATGCGGTGTATGTGAAGTATCGCATCGACGGCGTGCTGCAGCCGGCCATGCGGCCCATCGCCAAGCGGTTCCACAGCTCGATCCTGTCGCGCATCAAGGTCATGGCGGAGCTCGACATCGCCGAGAAGCGCGTGCCGCAGGACGGCCGCTTCCGCCTGCGCGTGCCCGGCAAGACCATCGATTTCCGCGTGTCGGTGATGCCGAGCGTGCACGGCGAGGACGCCGTCATCCGTATCCTCGACAAGCAGTCGATGAGCGAGCAGTTCACCGAGCTGCGGCTCGACATTCTGGGCTTCCCGGACGAGGAGCTGAAGCGGTTCCGGAAGTACATCCGCGAGCCCTACGGCATGGTGCTCGTGACCGGGCCGACCGGCAGCGGCAAGACGACGACACTGTACGGCGCGCTGTCCGAGATTCGCACCATCGAAGACAAGATCATCACCATCGAGGATCCGGTCGAGTATCAGCTCAAGGGCATCACGCAGATCCCCATCAACGAAAAGAAGGGCCTGACGTTCGCGCGCGGCCTGCGGTCCATCCTGCGTCACGATCCCGACAAGGTGATGGTCGGCGAGATCCGTGACCCGGAAACCGCGCAGATCGCCATTCAGTCGGCGCTCACCGGTCACCTGGTCTTCACCACGGTTCACGCCAACAACGTTTTCGACGTGCTCGGCCGCTTTTTGAACATGGGTGTCGAACCGTATCAGTTCATCTCGGCGTTGAACTGCGTCATGGCGCAGCGCCTGGTGCGCAAGATCTGCGAGAGCTGCAAGCACCCGATGGTCCCAGACGCGGCGCTGCTGGCCGAGTCGGCCATCGAGCCGTCGTTGCTGGCCGGCAAGACGTTGTACGAAGGCACCGGCTGCATCGAATGCGGCGGCACGGGATTCAAGGGCCGCATGGCGATCTGCGAGCTGCTCGATCTCACCGATCACATCCGCGAGATCATTCTCGACAAGCGGCCGATCTCGGAAGTGAAGCGTGCCGCGAAGGAACAGGGCATGCGGCTGCTGCGCGAGTCAGCGGTCGGGCGCGTGCTCGAGGGGCTGACGACGCTTCGCGAGATCAACAAGGTGACGTTCGTCGAATGATGCTCAGGGACCTGTTCCAGACCCCGGCGCCCGACGTCGCCGTGGAAATCGATCACACGCACGTGGCGGCGGCGCGGTTGTCGTGGCGGGTCAGCCAGGCCACGGTGTCGGCGCACGCCAGCGAGCCGCTGGCTGCGGGCCTGGTGACGCCCGGCCTGGCCGCGTTGAACATCGCCGACGTGCCGGCGGTGTCGAAGGTCCTGGCCGGCGTGCTGGCCCAGGTCGGCCGGCCGTCGCGGGTGTCCTTGATGGTGCCCGACACCGTCGCCAAGGTCTCGCTGCTGCCGCTCAGCAATGTGCCGTCGCGCGCCGCCGACCTGCAGGAAATCGTGCGCTGGCAGGTCAGGAAGACGGCGCCGTTTCCGATCGAGCAGGCGGTGGTCAGCGTGGCTCCCGGCGCGCGCGGCGCCGACGGCGGCACCGAGTACGTCGTGGCGCTGTCGCGCGCCGACGTCATTCACCAGTACGAGCAGGCCTGCCTGATGGCCGGCGCACAGGCGGGACTCGTCGATCTGTCGACCTTCGGCGTCATCAACGGCGTGCTTGGCGCCGACGCGGCGCCGGCAGGGAACCCTGCGATGGGCTCAGCGTCGGCCCGGGCATCGTCAACGGCCGATTGGCTGCTCGTACACGTCACCGACACCTACCAGACGTTGGCGGTGATGCGGGACAGCACGATGCTGTTCTTCAGAAACCGCGGTGTGGACGAGGGCGCGCTGGCGGACCTGATTCACCAGACGGCGATGTACTACGAGGACCGCCTGCATGGCTTCGGTTTCGCGCGCGTGCTGATCGCCGGGGCGGCCCGCCTGCCTGGCGGCGCCGATCAGGTCCGGCGCGGTCTCGAGGATCGCTTGCGCTCGACGGTCGAGGCCGTCGACCCGCGCCACGCCGCCGCCCTGGCGGATCGGATTGGCGCGTCGGCGGAGCTGCTCGATGTGCTGGCGCCGCTTGTGGGAACGCTGGTGCGGGAGCGGAAATCGCGCGCGCGGCTTGCGGAGGCGAGCTAGTGCTCCACACGAACCTCTCCACCCGTCCCTTCTACAACGAGCGGGCGGTTCGCGTGGTGCTCGGCGCGCTGGGACTGCTGGCCGTCGGGTTGACGCTGTTCAACGCCTTTGAAATCGTCCGGCTGCGCGGCCAGGACAGCGACGCACGGCAGACCATCTCGCAAAACGACGCGCAGGCGCGCCAGATGCGCGGTCAGGCGGCGGAGATCCGCCGCGCCATCGATCGCACGAAGCTCGACGCGGTGCAGGCCGCGGCCAGCGAGGCCAACGCGCTGATCGATCGCCGGACCTTCTCCTGGACCGAACTGCTCAACCAGTTTCAATCGACGCTGCCGCCAGACGTCCGCATTTCAGGCGTGGTGCCGCAGGTTGAGCTCCCCAGCAACCGCATGCTCGTGCAGATCTCGGTGCTGTCGCGCAGAATCGAGGACCTCGAGGAATTCATGGACGCGCTCGACAAGACCGGCGCGTTCACGGGCGTGCTGTCACGCGCCGATCGGCCTGACGACAACGGGATTCTGCAATCGGAGATTCAGGCGTACTACGACCCGGCGGCCGTTCGGCCCGCTCCGGCGTCTGAACCGGCAGCGACTCGGCCGGGTAACGCGAGGCCGGGCAACGCGAGCCCCGACGGGCGGGCTCCGGCGGCAGGTGCGCCATGAAGGCGCTGTTTTCATTCGGCGCTGACGTGCCGGCCAGCCGGGTGATCGCCGAACACCGGCGGTGGCTCACGCCGATCGGCGCGCTGCTGGTGATCAACCTCGTGGTGCTGGTGGCGGTGGTGCTGCCGCTCAGGCGCGCCGTGGCGTCCGGCGCGTCGCGCGCCGCGGAGTCAACCGCTGACCTCCGCGCCGCCATCGCGGACTTGCGGGATGCCGAAGCAACGCGCGACGGGCAATCGAAGGCCGCGATCGATCTGGAGCGGTTCTATGCGGACGTGCTGCCGAAGGATTTCACGTCGGCGCGGCGCATCACGCACGTCAAGCTGGCGCAGCTGGCGCGGGCGCACGATGTGACATTCGAGAGCGGCGCGGCGACGCCCGAGAGCATGCGCGACTCGCAGCTCGAGCGCCTCCACGTGAACTATTCGTTGAGCGGTGATTGGGACGATATCCGGCAGTTTATTTTCGAGATCGAAACGGGTCCGGACTTCGTGATCATCGACAACGTGCAGCTGGCCGAGAGCGGCGACAACGCGCCGCTGGTGTTGACGCTCGACATGTCGACGTACTACCGGACCGGCAATGCCCGTTAGGCAGCGGCAGCTGATTCTGGGCGCCGCTGCGCTGGTGGTGCTGGGCCTGACGGCGTGGACGTTCTGGCCGTCGTCGCCGGCGCCAGCCGCGCCGTCGGCGACGCCGGTGCGCCGGCGCGCACAGCCGGCCACCTCCGGGGCGGCGGGGCCGGTGGCGGGGGTGAAGATGGACGCGTTGACCGCCGAGCGCCAGGAGCCGGGCGGCGAGGCGCGCAACCCGTTCCGGTTCAAGCCCAAGGTCGTGGCGCCGCCGCCGCGGCCGGCGGTCGCGCCGCCGCCGGCGATTGTGGAGCCGCCGCGGCCGCCGGCGCCGGCGCCGATTCCGCTGAAGCTGATCGGCGTGGTCACGCGCGAGACCGGCGTGAAGTGGGCGGTGCTGAGCGATGGCAAGAACGCGCTGTTTCACGGCAAGGACGGCGATATGATCGATGGCCGCTACCTGATCGTGAAGATCGGGATCGAATCCATCGAGATGACGTACGCAGACGGACGGGGACGGCAGGTGATCAGGCTGACAGGACAATGAAAGTTGGAACTTCACGGTTGACGGTTGACGTTTGAGCGGAAAGTGAGCCGTTGCCGTTACCGTTGGCAGTCCGGTCACAAAGGGCATCGATGATCAGTCGCGTCGTGAAAATCGCAGTGGGGGTGGTGCTCGCCGGCGTGATGGCGGCAGGCTGCGCTACTGGCCGGGCGTTCGCGCGCGGTGAGGCGGCGGGCCGAGCCGGGGACTGGGAGGCCGCCGTCGGCTTCTACCGGCAGGCTCTGCAGGACGATCCCGATCGCCCTGACTACAAGATCGCGCTCGAGCGCGCCATGGTGGCCGCCGCGGCGATGTATGCGGAGCGCGGCCGCCAGCTCGAAGAGGCCGGCCAGCTCGACGAGGCGCTGCGTTCCTACCGCAAGGCCCAGGAGTTCGAACCGTCCAACCGCCAGCTGGCCTCGCGCGCCGCGCAGCTCGAACGCACGTTGCGCGATCGCCTCGAAGCGGCGCAGCCGCGTCCCGACATCGATCGGCTGCGTCAGCAGGCCCGGCGCGCCACCACCGAGCCGATTCTCAGCCCGACCAATCCCGAGCCGCTGATCATCAATTTCGTCAACACCGGCATCCGCGACATCCTGACGTTCGTCGGCAACGCCACCGGCATCAACGTGACGTTCGATCGCGACTTCCAGGATCGCACCATTACCATCAAGCTCGACGACGTTTCGCTCGAACAGGCGCTGCAGCAGATCATGATCGCCAACGGCCTGTTCTACCGCGCCCTCAACGAACGCACCATCATCGTCGCGCAGGACAACACCCAGAAGCGCACGCAGTACGAGGAGCAGGTCATCCGCACGTTCTTCGTGTCGCACGCCGACGCCACGGAGCTGTCGCAGCTGCTGGTCGGCCTGATCCGCGTGGCCGGCATGGCCATCCAGCCGCAGATCGTCGCCAACAAGACCACCAACACCATCACCATCCGCGCCACCGCGCCGGTCGTGCAGATTGCCGAACGGGTGATCGAGGCCAACGACAAGCCGCGCGCCGAGGTGATGGTGGACGTGCAGATCCTGGAAGTCAGCCGCGAGCGGGCCAAGAACTACGGGCTCGATCTCGGCAGCTACTCGGCGGCCCTGCAGTTTTCGCCCGAAGCCGCGCCGGCCACCGACGCCAAGCCGTTCAACCTGAATACCATCTCGCAGGGCGTCAGCACGGCGGACTTCTACCTATCGGTGCCGAGCGCGGTGGTGCGGTTCCTCGAGAGCGATTCGCAAACCAAAGTGCTGGCCAAACCCAACCTGCGCGGCGTCGAAGGCCAGAAGCTGTCGTTGAACCTCGGTGAAGAGGTGCCGGTGCCGAGCACGACGTTCACGCCGCTGGCCGGCTCTGGCGTCGGATCGAGCCCGCTGACGTCGTTCGCCTATCGACCGATTGGCGTCATCGTCGAGATGACGCCTCGCGTCACCTACGACGGCGACGTCATCCTGGAGATCACGATCGAGAACAGCGCGCGCGGCCAGGATACCAATATCGCGGGCCAAAACCTGCCGTCTTTTTTCTCGCGCAAGGTGCAAACCAAGCTGCGCTTGCGCGACGGCGAATCCAACCTGCTCGCCGGCCTGCTGCGGGAGGACGAGCGCAAGTCACTGACCGGATTTCCCGGCGTGATGCGGCTGCCGATTGTCAGGCAGCTGTTTTCGAACAACGAGAACAACATCCGCCAGACCGACATCGTGATGCTGTTGACGCCGCGCATCATCCGCACGCACGAGTTGCGCGCCCAGGACCTGAGCCCGATCTACATCGGCACGCAGAGCAACATGACGCTGACCGGCCCACCGCCAACGCTCGGTGGCGAGCCGGACGCCGTCGCGTCGCCTGGTGCGCCGCCGTCGCCGGCCGCTCCCGCGACGGCGAGTACGACTCCGGGCGCTGTGACGGCCGGTGCGGCAACCCCTGGCGCGGCGACGCCGCCAGCTGCGGGGAATGTGCCGCCGATTTCGCCGACCATCCCGGCACCGGCCGCCAGGCAACCGGCCGCTACACCGGTGCTGCCGACTGGCGCGACGACACAGCCGGTCGTGCCACCGGGTACGTCGCCGATTCCAGGACTGACGACGCCGCCAGCGGCGCCACCGACAACGCCGCCGAGCAACGTACAGGTGTTTCCGCCGGCGCCGGCCACGCCGCAGGCTGCGCCGACGCCGGCCGTCACGACGCCGGTGCCACAGCCGACGCCAACGCCGTCGGCCGCCACCACGCCGCCCGCCACCGCGCCCGGTGCCACACCGGCTCCGGCGGCGCCGGTATTGCCGCCCGCGCAGCCGGCGCGGATCACGCTGAGCCCGCCAACCGAGATGCGAGTCGGCAACGGCCCATACACCATCCCGATCTCGATTGCGGGGGCGACGCGCCTGTCGACCATCACGTTGTCGATCACCTACAACCCGGCGCTGATGCGCGTGCGCAGCGTCCAGGAAGGCACGTTCATGCGGCAGGGCGCGGTCACGCCGGCGTTCAGCAGCCAGATCGACGAGAAGAGCGGCCGCATTGACATCGTGGTGACGCGGCCAGGCGACACGACGGGCGCGTCGACGGCGGGCCTGCTGGCGGCGATGCTCGTCGAAACGTTGAAGCCCGGCACGGGGTCGCTCGGCATGTCGGGTTCAGCGTCGGTGCCGGGCGGCGCCGCGGCGGCGCTGCAGTTTCTGCCGGCCGGTGTCACAATCAGATAGGGTTGGCGGTGAGTGGTCGGTGGTTAGAGGGCAGTCGTGAGAATTGTCACGCAACGCGGGTTCACGTTTGTCGAACTCCTGGTCGTTACGACCCTCGTGTTGATTCTCGCCTCGGCGGTGCAGCCGCTGGCGAAGATCACCATCCAGCGGACCCGCGAGGCGGAGCTGCGCCGCGTGCTGCGTGAGATGCGCACCGCCATCGACAAGTTCAAGGATGCGGCCGACCTGGGCCAGATTCCGACCACCGAGCTGAAAGCCAACAGTGAGGGATATCCCCCGGACCTGCAGACGCTGGTGGACGGCGTGTCGGTGGCCAACGACGCGACCGGCCGCAAGCTCAAGTTCTTGCGCAAGGTTCCAATTGATCCCATTACCGGCGACGACGACTGGAGCCTGCGCGCCTATCAGGACAAGCCCGACTCCACGTCGTGGGGCGGCCAGAACGTCTACGACGTCTACTCGAAGAGCCAGGGGACAGCGCTCGATGGCACGAAATACCGCGATTGGGAGTGATCCGGGCACCGGGCAGTCCGGCTTTACCATTATCGAATTACTGATCGTGATGACGCTCGTCGTCCTCCTGGCGAGCATCGGCATGACGCAGTACCGCAACAGCACAACGCGCGCCGAAGAAGCGGTGTTGCGCGAAGACCTGTTCCGGATGCGCGACGCCATGGACCAGTTCTACGCCGACAAGAACAAGTGGCCCACCGATCTCGCCGAGCTCGTCTCCGAAGGCTACATCCGCGAGGTGCCGGTCGATCCGATGACCAAGTCGAGAGACACGTGGATCACCAAGCCGGCCGAGCCTGATGCCAACAATCCCGCATCCGCGGGCGGCATCGACAACGTGCATAGCGGCTCGGATCGCACGGCTCTCGACGGCTCGCGATACGCGGATTGGGAGTAGGCGGGGTAATTGGGGCATCGGCCGGCCTTGCGCGCAGCGTCGACGATCTGCCGCTTGGCTCTCACCCCATGGGCAATTCCGACTTCTTGCCCCCTCACCTTGAGCCGCTCTGGTAGGGCTGGCGGAGGAAAAGAGAAACGGGCCGGCTGCTTTCGCAGGCCGGCCCGTTTGTGTTCGGGCGTGGCTCGTTACCTGACCACCAGCTGTGCGATTCCGGTGTTGCCGGCCGAGTCCGTCGCGGTGGCCGTCAGGATGTCGCCGGCCGTGACGCGGGCCGCGAACGAACCACTACCGGTCGCGTTGTAGAGCACCTCGCCGTTCTGGCGAGTCACCACGATTGACCGCAGGGTGACGCCCGTAGCCGTGGTCGCCGACACGGTGAAGGATTCAGGCACCGCTGTCGTCGCCGGTGTAGAGACGTCGCTGGACTGCGTGAAGGTCACAACCGGAGAGGTCGCGCGGCCGACGACGACGCTGCATGATGCCGAACCGCGCTGACCCACGATGTCGGTAATCGTCGCGACAGCTGTATAGCCGCCCTCAGCGCCGTACGCTTTGGTGAAGCTGGTGGCCCCGGTCGGTGCGCCCAGGTTCCGCGATGTGCCATCGCCGAAGTCGACGGTGATGTTCGAAATCTGGATCGGCGGGCTGCTCGGCGGAGTCACCGTAAACGAACACCCGACGCCA
>Ga0233424_10003165_pt1 | contig 10859 bp, 11 predicted proteins | sample Watercolumn_Towu_FD_181011 | JGI IMG/M metagenome (GOLD analysis project Ga0233424, IMG submission 181011) | Freshwater microbial communities from Lake Towuti, South Sulawesi, Indonesia - Watercolumn_Towuti2014_125_MG | ecosystem: Environmental > Aquatic > Freshwater > Lake | place: Indonesia... | reverse complement strand
GCCCATTGACGAGGCTGTCCCAGAGTTCTGTTGCGCTGCCCCCTGAGCACGAGATCGCGCCCAGACCCGTCACAACAACTCGTCGAAGCGTAAGCGTCCGCACCGAAGCGTCCAGCGAAGTTCAGCTGGCCGTCTTGGCTGCGTCGCCCTTGGGACCTGCGCCGAAGTTTGACTTGATGTACTCGATCGCGGCGCCGACAGTCTTGATCTTTTCACCCTGCTCGTCGGGGATCGAAGTGCCGAACTGGTCCTCGAACTCCATGACAAGCTCCACGATGTCGAGGCTGTCAGCATTCAGGTCGTTGGCGAAACTGGTTTCACGCTTGATCTCGCTCTTGTCGACCCCCATTTGCTCGGCAACGATGGCGATCACCTTGGTTTCGATCTCAGCTTCAGTCACGGGTTAGCTCCTCAGTAGGCCTTGTTTCGAGCGGGTTCAGACGGGGAACATTCGGCATTCGCCGACCGACGAGTATAGCGATTGTGAACGTTCGCAACGCAGCGCCAGGCGGGGAGGGTAGGCGCTGCGGGCGGCAGAGCCGCGTTCGTTGCGCAGTTATGATCCCGCACCAATAGAAAGGGAGGCTGTCATCGATAAGAGAGTCGCCATCGTTACTGGAGCCAGTCGGGGAATCGGGCGCGCCGTCGCGCTTCGGCTCGCCCGGGACGGGCGGCATGTTGTCGGGATCGCGCGCAATGCGGAGCATCTCGCCTCGCTCGAAACGGAGATCGCGGCCCAAGGTGGAACATGCGAAGTGGTCGCGTGCGATGTCGGTGATGGAGCAGCGCTCGCCGCCGCGATCGACGCCGTCGCCGAGCGACATGGCCGTCTAGATGTAATCGTCAACAATGCGGGAATCACGCGCGATGGGCTCATTCTGCGCATGAGCGATGAGGACTTCGACGATGTCATTCGCGTGAATCTGCGCAGTGCGTTCGTGGCGTGCCGTGCGGCTGCGCGGCCGATGATGCGCGGACGGTTCGGCCGCATTGTGAATGTCGGATCCGTCTCAGGAATCACGGGAAATCCCGGGCAGGCGAACTACTCCGCTGCCAAGGCGGGACTGATCGGCCTCACCAAGTCGATCGCGAAAGAACTCGGCGCAAAGGGGATCACGGCCAATGTGATCGCCCCCGGTTTCATTGAGTCAGACATGACGAGCGTGCTGCCAGAGGCGTTGCGCCAAGCAGTCCTGCCAGCGATCGCGCTTCGGAAGTTCGGCGTCGGCGAGGACATCGCCGCTGCCGCGTCTTACTTGACATCGGACGGAGCCGGTTATGTCACCGGCCATGTCCTTCAGGTCGACGGCGGCCTAGGAATGTGATCGCTCGTTTGAGCGAGCGTTAGTTCCCGCCCGGCGAAGGACCTTCCGGGCCGCGCACCGGCGGGCCAGTCGGCCGCTTGCGCATTGGCGCACCGCCACCACCGGCGCCGCCGCCGCCTTCGCCACCCGCGGGCTGGCTGGGCGGAGGCTCGTCGCCCTCGGCCAGTTGGACATTCTCTTGCGGGATCTCCACTTCCTCGTCGGGGAGGTTGGCGTACTTCTCGAAGAGTCCGTCCACATACTTCTTCCACGCTTCGATCCAGTTCTCGCCGCTCAAGTGATCGAGAATGTCCGGTGGGCCGGGGAATGCTGTGAATGTCGCGGCATTGGCATCGCTGAGCGTCGCATCCCACAAGAGCGGCTGCTCCGCATCATCCACCGTAAGGACGCCGAGCGTTGAGAATCCGGTGCCATCATCGGCGCACTGCACTTCGATCCGCTCGATGCGAGTCGTCGCGGCAGACCACTGACCTGACTTCTCGAGGGCTTCGAGAACGCGCTTGTCCGCGGGGCACATCTGCGTCGCTGCGTACTGCGCGTCGCTCTTGGCGAATGCGTTCCAGAAGAGAAGCACGGCGACGCGCGCCTCAGTCGTCTCGGGTGCGCGCTCCTCGGGCAACTCGACCTTCGGGTCGATGTTGAGTTCCGTCATGAGTTCGGCGATCGACTTGACCGTCGGCTCGGGCGGTGGCGGAGGCGGCGGCGGCGGAGGGGGGGCGACCACGACCGGAGGAGGTGCTTCCTCTTCTCCGCAACCGCTCACGAAGAGGACGCTGCCAAGGGCGATCGCGCTTGCGATGGCCAACCTAGTGGGACGGCGATCAGGCCGGTTGGGCTGGTTCAACTTGTTTCGCTGGCTTGTCTGGCTTATCTGGCTTGTCATGGCTTGTGATCTCGCAACTCTTGTCGATCCGACGCATCAGGCCCTTGAGCACACTTCCAGGAGCAAGTTCGTGGAAGGCGGGGCGCGGGTTGCGCCCTTGAAGCGACGCGCCGAGCGCCGCCATGCTCTGGCTCCATCGTACGGGGCTGACTATCTGCTGCACGAGGAGTTTGCGAAGCGTTGCGGGGTCGTTACGCGCATGCGTCGCTGCCGTCACATTGCTCCAGACATCGTGCTCTAGAGGGTGCAGCGCCACCGACTCGAGCACCTGCGCCATGCGATCTGCCGCGGGTTGCATCAAGGGGGAGTGGAAGGCTCCCGCAACCTGAAGGCGAGTGGCGCGGCAGCCCGCGGCGGAGGCGGCCTCGAGCGCGCGATCGCATGCCGCGGCAGCTCCGGAGAGGACGATTTGTCCAGGCGCGTTGAAGTTTGCGCAGACGAGCACATCTCCCTGAGCGGCTGTATCGCAGACCTGCTGCGCCTGCGATTCATCCGCGCCGATGAGCGCGACCATGCCTCCGCGGCTCGCTTCGGCGGCCTCTTGCATGAAACGACCACGCTGCGCGACCAACTTCAGGCCATCCTCAAATGAAAACGCTCCTGCAATGTGGAGCGCGGTGTACTCCCCGAGCGAGAGTCCCGCACTGCACTCGATTTGCGCGATCTCCCCGGTCGCCTGAAGCGCGGCGAGCGACGCGATTCCACACGCGAAGAGCGCGGGCTGGCTGACATCCGTTCGATTCACGACCTCTGCTGCGCCGCCAAAGCAGATCGAGGAAAGCGATCCACCTAGGTGTGTGAAGTCGATGATCGCGTCGGCGGCTGCGAACACCTGCGCTGCGGCGGGCGAGCCTTCGCGCCACGCTGCTCCCATGCCGGACGCCTGCGCGCCCTGCCCTGGACAGAGAACGATGGAAGAGTTGCTCATGTTGCTCCTAAATGCGCCAGACGCTACTGGCCCAAGTCAATCCGCCGCCGAACGCAACCATCACGAACGGCCGATCGCGTTCGATGCGTCCCGCGCGCCAAAGTTGATCTAGGCAGAGCCCGACGCTTCCCGCCGAACTGTTGCCGTAGCGATCGATATTCACATAGACCTTCTCGTGCGGGATCCCGAGTTTCTCGCGGGCCGCTTCGATGATGCGGGCGTTCGACTGGTGGCAGATCACCTGCCCAACTGACTCGGCAGTGAGGCCGGTTTGCGCGAGCGCGTCCTCCATTACCTCGCGGAACTTCGTCACCGCAAACCGGAAGACTTCCTTGCCATCCATGCGCAGGCATCCGAGGCGATTGCCCCCCGCGCGGTCGCGCTCGGGGATGTCTTGCTCGCGGCGGGGGATGTAGAGCGATTGCCAGTTGGTGCCGTCTGACCCCATCGTCTGGTAGATGCACCCCACACCCGGATCGTCGTCTCGTCGAAGTATCGCCGCCCCGGCCGCGTCGCCGAAGAGAATGGCGGTCCCCCGATCTTCCCAATCGACGAGCGAACTCATCGTCTCGGATCCGATCACGCCGACCGCCCGCGCGCGGCCGCAGCGGATCATCGAGTCCGCAACGGTCATCGCGTACACGAACCCGCAGCACGCAGCCGTCAAGTCAAACGCCGCTGCGGGAACGGCCCCGACCTCTGCGCAGACGCGAGCCGCGGTCGACGGGCATGTCATCTCCGGCGTGACCGTCGCAACAATAACTAGGTCAAGATCCGATCCCTTCATCGCTGCTGCATCAAGCGCCTGGCGAAGCGCATCTCGCGCCATCGTGAAGGTCCCCTCGCTCGCAGGATCACATACGCGTCGTTCGCGGATGCCGGTGCGTTGCTGGATCCACTCGTCGCTCGTATCCATCTGACGCGCGAGCTCGTCGTTCGTCAGGACGCGCGGCGGAACAACGGACCCAGTGCCGACGATGCGGACGCCGCACGCCTTAGATGCGCAGTTCATGCGACGAGATGACTCGCCGCAGCTAGCCGCTGCACGATGGTCTCATTGACGCCAAGATCGATGAAGTTGTGCGCTCGGAAGATCGCGTTCATGATCGTGCGCGAGACGCTCGATCCGTGGGAGATCAGACAGACGCCGTTGACGCCAAGCAGCGGGGCGCCGCCATACTCGTGATAGTCGTACTTCGCGTAGAGACTCTTCACGACAGGCTCGAGTCGCGATGCGAGCGATGGGTCGATCGCGAAAACTTCCTTGGCGAGTGCCTTGAAAATGCCTGCGGACAATCCCTCGGCGAGTTTCAGCATCACATTGCCGACGATGCCGTCGGTGATGACGACATCGGCTTCGCCGTTGAAGACCCCGCGACCCTCAACAAATCCCGTGAAATTGAGCGAATCGGTGGCGCGCAGCAGGTCGCGCGCGTCGCGCACTTCCTGGGTGCCCTTCTGCTCCTCACCGCCGACATTCATGATCGCAACGCGGGGGTTCTGGATGCCGAGCACGCGGTTCGCGTAGACGCTCCCCATGACACCGTACTGCGCCAGGTGCGCCGCCTTGGGCTCGATGTTCGCGCCGACATCGATCAGCACGATCGGACCGGCGAATGTCGGCACCGTGACAGCGATGCCGGGGCGGATCACGCCCTCAAGGCGGCGCATGTGGAGTTGCGCTGCGGCAACGCATGCGCCGGTGTTTCCCGCCGAAATCACAGCGTGCAGACGACCATCGCTCTTGGGCGACGCCATGCGCGCCATCTGAACGATTGACGAATCTTTCTTGGTGCGAACCGCGTCGACGGGAGACTCATCCATCCCGATCACTTCGGTGGTCGCTACGACTTCAACTTTGGACCGGTCCACGCCACGCTCCGAGATCGCCTCCGAAATGAGCGCGCCATCCCCAAGGAGCACCAGGGTGTCGTCAGCGCCGAGTTTTGGGAGCGCAGCAAAGCACCCCTTCAGGATTTCATCGGGGGCGTTATCGCCACCCATGACATCGATGCCGATGCGCATCGCGATCGACTCAGCCGTTGGACTGCGAGATTCCCTTGAGCTGGAGCCCGGGGCGCACATATCCGCAGGCTGAGCAGGCACAGTGGGGGCGCTTGGCCGCGCCGCAGTTCGGGCACAGGGTGGTCTGCGTGGCCTTCAGGGCCTGATGGTTGCGTCGACGACGGGTGCGCCCAGGGGAGGTTCGGAATGCTGGATTCATGGCTGGAGAATTCCTCGTTGGCCCGACTGGGCAGGGGGAGAGAGTCTACCGATGCAGGATCTCCTGTCAAGGAACGCGCACGGGGGTTGCCTTTGTGGAGCGGGTTCGGTATCGTCGCCGACCCGACATCGGGTCTATCGAAATGCCGACAATCAATCAACTCGTTCGCAAACCCCGCCGTGATCCCGCGACTAAGAGCAAGGTAACCGACCTTGCCGCATGTCCGCAGCGGCGTGGCGTGTGCCTGCAGGTCAAGACCGTCACGCCGAAGAAGCCGAACTCGGCGCTCCGCAAAGTTGCCCGTGTGCGCCTCTCGAATGGGCGCGAAGTCACGGCGTACATCGGTGGCGAGGGGCACAATCTCCAGGAGCACTCGATCGTGCTCGTTCGCGGAGGTCGTGTGCGCGATCTGCCCGGCGTTCGCTACCACGTGGTTCGTGGAACGCTCGACTGCCTCGGCGTCGACGGCCGCAAGAAGGGCCGCTCGCTTTACGGTGTCAAGAAGAAGGCCGCGACCGCAGCTAAGAAGAAGTAATCCATACTCGTCGCGCGCGGGATGTTCCCGCGCGCCGGCAGTAATCGGGCCGCGCAACTCCGGAGCTTCAGCCTCCATGCGGTTCGGTGAAACCCCCCGTGCGAAAGCACGACAGCCCCCAAGGAGTCCCCAGTGCCAAAGCAGTTCACCGCTAGCGAATCACAACTCAAGCCTGACCCCCGCTATCAGGACTTGATGGTGTCGAAGTTCATCAATTGCCTCATGTACGGAGGCAAGAAGGCGACCGCGCAACGCGTCGTGTACGACGCGTTCGACATGATTCAGAATCGCCTCGACAAGGAGAAGTCCGAGGCGCTTCCCAAGACCGCGATCGAAGTCTTCCACAAGGCGTGCGACAATGTTCGGCCTTCAGTCGAAGTGCGCTCCAAGCGCGTCGGCGGAGCCAACTATCAGGTGCCGATGCCGCTCAACCGGCGGCGCGCGCAGAGCCTGACCTTCCGTTGGATCCTTGAGGCGGTGCGGTCGGAGAAGGGCAAGCCAGTCGCTCTGCGTTTGGCCAAGGAACTCTTCGACGCCGCTAAGAACGAGGGTAAGGCCGTCACGACTCGCGAGAACACGCACAAGATGGCCGACGCCAACAAGGCGTTCGCCCACTTCGCGTGGTAATCGAGGGCGCGTGAGCGGCAGGGTCCCGCGTTTCCATCGGCAGATGATCCTCCCCGGCTTCTCGGAGGAGGCGCAGGCGCGTCTTAGGCGTTCGCATGCCGTGGTGGTGGGGTGCGGTGCACTCGGGTGCGCGAGCATCGACTTGCTAGTGCGCGCGGGCGTTGGGCGACTCACGCTCATCGATCGCGACGAGGTTGAAGAGTCAAACCTGCAACGGCAGTCACTCTTCACAGATGAGGATGCTCGGCGCAGCGCTCCCAAGGCGGAGGCGGCCGCACGCCGCGTGCGCGCCATCGATCCTTCGTGCGAGGTGCGCGGATGGGTCGATGACTTCAGAGCGGAAAATGCTCGGATCTACGCCGAGGGAGCGTCGGTTCTGATCGACGGGCTCGACAACTTTGAGGGGCGTTACCTGCTGAACGATGTCGCGCTCGAACTGAAGTTGCCGTACATCTACTGCGCGGCGGTTGGGTATGAAGGGATCTCGTTTCCAGTGATTCCTAGCGAGGGTCCCTGCCTGCGCTGCATCTTTCCAGAGCCGCCGCCCGTCGGAAGCGCGCCGACTTGCGATCGCGCTGGCATCTTCGGGCCAGCGATTGCCATCGCGGCAGGTCGAGCGATGGCGACAGCGATCCGCCTGCTCGCTGGCGTGCGCTGTATGGAGGACCGCGCGCTCGTGCGCTTCGACCTCGCATCGGGACGAGAGTCGCGCATTGCGCTCGATAGCGCAACGCGATCGCGCGAGTGTCCCGCGTGCGGCCGAGGACTCCGTGAGTTCTTGAGCGGTGGTAGGGCTGCGCGCACAGCGACGCTGTGCGGTCGAAATGCCGTGCAGGTACTGCCAGATCGCCTCGGGGCGATAGATCTCGCCGACTTGGCCGCGCGACTTGCACCGCATGGCGCATTCACAATCGACGCGGGGCGCCTTCGCGGCGAACTCGCTGCCGAGCCGACGGTCGACGGGCAGTGCTTTGAACTCACGATCTTCGATGATGGCAGAACGATCGTGCGCGGCTCCCCGGATCCAGCTGACGCGCTTCGCATCTACTCGCGATACATCGGACATTGACTTGATCGCACGCGTGAGCGGTACGCTCTATCGCGTGACGCTCAGGCCACTTGCGCGGCTCGCGTGCGCCTTGTTCGCCGTCGCGGCGACGGCGTCCGTATGCGCTCAGGGCCCGACGGGAACATTCGCAGAGGCGATGACCCTCGCAGAGCTCGGGCAGTTGCTGGAGAGATGCGGCGTGGACGCTCGCGGTGAGTGGAGTGCGATTGAGGCGCTGCACACGGCGTACGCTGACGAGGCGGCGCGACTGCGCGCCGATGAGTTGGAGCCGATTGAATTGCGCATGCGCGACTTCGTGGAGGGGGCGAACGCTAGCGCACCTGCGAGCGCGGCGGAGGCAGCAAAGTGGGTGCGCGCGTACCTCGCCGGTCGCCGCGCGGCCGCGGAGTTGGATGGAAGACTCTTCGAGGCAGTTCGCGCGAAGCTTGGCGAGACATCTCGTGAGCGTGTCTCGCGCGCTCAGGCAGTGCGCGAACGGGAGGCGCTGACCGCCGGACTAGCGCGTGGATCCGCGCCGCCGAGCGTGCTAGTGGATGTCCCGGCCGTGGTTCGCGGACTCGAGTTTGGAGCGGATCGTGCTACAGCGCGGGCGACACTCGAGGCGTGTGAGAGCGCGCTCGGTGACTACGACGCGCGTCAGACGCGCCAGTTGCGGGAACTCGCCGACGCCGAGGCGAATGCCTTCGCCACGATGCGACGAATCGTCGAGGAAATCGCCGTGCCTCAGGCGGGAGCCTCCGACGAGGAGATACTCGCCTACTCCGAGAAGACACGGCAGGCAATGGCCGAGGCGCTAGCCGGAACGCTGCGCCCAGCCAAGTTGTTGCGGGAAAGCAATGCGCGCGCGGCGAAGGCTGTTGCCGCCGCGTTGGGGCAGCGCGACGCTGAACTCGCGCGTCGATTCGTGCTCGCGCACACTGCGCTTGCCTATCCCTCTATTCGCGATCCGGCATGGTTTGGCGTCGAGACGACAGGAGTGCGGCTACTTCGCATCAAGGCGCTCAGCGCGGCTCAGCGCGATTCGATCCGGCAGGAGTTCATGCGATGGGAAGCCCTCGACACGCGGCTGATGGAGCAGCAGGCTGATGCGGAGGATGCGTACGCCGACGCATCGAATGGGCGCGGCGGCGCGGTTGATGAGGGGGCGCACGCGGTCCTCACTGCCAAAGTCGAGGAGTTGCAGCGACGGCGAGATGAGGCGGCGATGCTCGCGCTTGAGCGGTTTGCTGCGGCTGTCGGACCCCAGGCGGATGAGTGGCTCAAGAAGATTGGGACGCACGAGGAAGCAGATGGATTCCTGCCGGAAGGGCTCGTCCGACTGCGACCGCTTCTCGCGCCGCCATCAGCGGAGGCGAACGCTGCCGTGCGAGATGAGGCAGCGGTGGCTCCGCCGAGAGGAATGACCGCGGGTGAGAGTCTCTGGGTCAGTTCGCCCATGGGTCGCGAGTGGGTCGATCGCATTGCGATGAGTGTTGGCGCGACAGAGGCGCAGCGCGCGATCGTCGAGGGGCTGATGCGCGACTACGCCGATGCCTGGGAGCGCGAGGTGCTTCCACGCGTCGAGCCGATGCTCACGATTGCGCAGATTCGTGACCGCGTATCGCCCGCCGACGGCAGTGAACCCCTGGGCGAGGAAGCCTTGACAACGATGTTCGCATCCGCGGCCGCTGCTCGGCGCGCCAAGCGGGAGGTCGATGGGCGGTTCTTCGCGGGGCTCGAAGCCGCTGTCGACAGTGACGAGCAGAGGCGCGTGGTCGGGCTGCTTCGCTGCGCTCGCGAGTGTGGCGATCGCCTGCCGGAACTTGACTCGGTGTTCGATCAGCGCAGCGGCGGAGAGGAGAGCGCGAATGTCGCGCTAGCGCTGATCTCGGTGCGGCTTGCCCCAGCGAGTTGCGCGAAGGCAGCGCAGGCGATTGAGGGGCAGATAGAGCCGCTTATCCGCACTGCACACAGTGTCGACTCCGTGCTGATGAGTCTCTGGCGCGACCGCGCGTTGAACATGCTCATGGAAGCCAACCTCGCACGGCTCAACGACGCATCGATATGGACGCAGGCGCAGCGTGATGCGGCGAAGAGGCGCGATGCCGTCATCGGTGCGGGACTAGCCGCCGCGCAAGCCAAGGCCCGCGCGCAGCGAGCCGCGCTCCACGCAGCTGTTGCGCCGCTCGATGCATCCGAGCGGCGCGCAGTCGAGCGCGCGTACCTGCGCGACGCGTACTTCACGGCTTGCACCGAATCGGAGCCGGCTGGGGAGGCGCTGGAGCTCGCGCTCGCACTTCCTGGGTTGACGGAGGCGCAGCGCACGGCTTTGGCAATCGCGCGCGAGGAGTATTCCCAGCAGCGCGAGGCGGCTGTCGAGTCGATGGTGAAGGTGATGCAGGCGGAGTCGGTCGCACCGCCCGAGGGAGCGGTTTCCACATCGAGCGCGATCGTTGGGCACATCGAAGACTTGCAGCGGTACGCGATGGCCCGCGACGCGGCGCGCGATCAGGTGATGGAACGGATGAAGGCAACCCTCAGCGAGGCGCAGCAGCGCTCTGTCGGCATCAAGTAGCGAGCGCGCATGACCGATCCCGTTGTGCTCGTACTCGATGAGGGAACAAGCAGCGCTCGAACGCTGGCGGTGGCCGCGGACGGAAGCGTCGTCGCGCGGGCGCAGAGAGAGTTTGCGCAGCACTTTCCGAAGCCTGGGTGTGTGGAGCATGACCCTGAGGAAATCTGGCAGGCGCAGGTGTCGACGCTCACCGAAGTGGTCGCCTCTCTGCGCGGCCGCTCTATTGCTGGGATCGGCATCACGAATCAGCGGGAGACGATCGTCCTCTGGGAGCGTCGAACCGGAACGCCTGTCGCGCGCGCGATCGTCTGGCAGGATCGGCGCACGGCTGTGACGATGAACGAGCTGCTCCAACGCGGGTTGGCAGCCGAGGTCGCGCAGCGCACAGGCCTCACGCTCGATCCATACTTCTCCGCGTCAAAGCTGGCGTGGCTGCTCGACAGCGTTCCAGACGGGCGCGAACGCGCGGCGCGAGGGGAACTCGCGGCTGGAACGATCGACTCGTGGCTGCTGTGGAAACTCACAAGTGGTCGCGCTCATGCGACGGATGTGTCGAATGCGTCACGGACGATGCTCATGAATCTTGATTCGCTCGCCTGGGACCCGTGGCTGCTCGGCGCGCTGCGGGTCCCGCGCGAAGTGCTGCCGACCATCGTCTCGACGAGCGGCGTCGTCGCCGAGGCGACGGGCGATGCGTGCGTGTACGGGTGCCCG
>Ga0233424_10003162_pt1 | contig 10861 bp, 9 predicted proteins | sample Watercolumn_Towu_FD_181011 | JGI IMG/M metagenome (GOLD analysis project Ga0233424, IMG submission 181011) | Freshwater microbial communities from Lake Towuti, South Sulawesi, Indonesia - Watercolumn_Towuti2014_125_MG | ecosystem: Environmental > Aquatic > Freshwater > Lake | place: Indonesia... | reverse complement strand
CGGTGAGCGTGGTGAAAATGTAGGCCTGCAAGAAGCCGACGAGCACCTCGAAGACGGTGAGGAAGATGAGCATCGCGAACGGAAGGACTCCGACGGGGATGAGGATGCGGTCGCGGGCCTGGAAGAGTGCCTCGGAGAGCAAGGCGAAGATGACGAGCAGCAAGTGGCCGGCGAGCATGTTGGCGAAAAGTCGCACGGCGAGCGAGAACGGCCGCACGAGAATCGTGGAGATGAACTCGATCGGGGTCACGAGCACATACAGCGCCTTGGGCACGCCGGGCGGGAAGAGCACCGACTTGAAGTAACCGACGGGTCCTTGGTGCTTGATGCCCGCGGTGTTGTACACCACCCACACCAAGAGCGCAAGGAAGGCGGGAATGCCCATGCGGGCCGTCGCCGGCATCTGAATGAGCGGAATGATGCCAGGCACGTTGCAGAGATACACAAAGATGAACATCGTCGTGAGGAACGGTGTCCAGCCGAGCCCGGTCGGCCCGAGTGTCTGCATCACGATCTGCTTCTCGATGAACTCGACGATCGTCTCGGCCAGGTTGCGCACGCCTTTTGGTGCCGCTTTCGGGTCTTTGCGCGCCGCACCGAGGAAGATGCCCATTCCGATGAGCGCCGAAAGGATCGAGATGATGACCACCTTGTTGACCGTCGGCAACACGTCCTGCCAGCGCAGGAGCACGTTGATCGGCGGGAACTCGAAGGCGACCAGTGCGGCGAGGGACATCAGTGAGACCTTTCTGCGTCACGCGGCCGCAAGCCGGGGAAAGCGAGCGTCGCAGAGACGAAACGAAGTTCGTAGAAGAGCAGACCGAGGTGCAGCACGATGAGAGTCAGGCCCATGGTGAGCAGGTCGACCCATGCCGCGTCGCGCACGACCATGATCGCGACGGCGACTATCGCGAGGCGAAGCAGGTAGCCGAAGAAGGAACTGGCGAGCATCAGCGCGTAGGAGACGCGCGCAGTCAACGCAACGAGACCGGCTGCGATGACGTAGTTGCAGAGCACGATGAGCAATGCGTACGCGCTCGACCACGCGCCGTCTGCACCACGCACGACCCACGCGAGACCAAAGACGAGCGGCGACACGATGATCGCATGCTTCACCATGTCCCGCACGATCTCGGTTTCCGGCGCCGGCTCGTTGGAGCGCATCTGCAGCAGGTTGCCGGCTTGGGTCTTCACGCGCGGCCTTGACTTACGCTGCGACGCTGCGATTCCAACTCATCCATCTGCGCGGTGTAGGCGAAGTAGAGCTTGGCGAATTGCGCGAGGAGCGCGACGACGGTGAGCGCGATCATGAACAACGGCTTCGTATCGAGCCAGCGATCGACGAAGAACCCGAGCGCAAAGACGACGAGGGTCGTGCCAGCAATATCCATTCCTCGCGTCATCGAGTCGGGCTGCGTTGCCAACGTAAACACCTTTGTTTGTCGTGCGTGTGCGGCTCACGGGGCTTGTGAACCGTAGAACAATCTAGGCGTGTGGTTCGCTCTCCACCAAATCCGACTCGTGTGATTGTGCGTCATTGCGGCGGATTCTCGGGTGCAACACGGTGAACACCGACATCGCGATGCCGAGGATGATGAGCACGACGAGCGCCGAGCCCGTGGAGTACTGCACCGACACCAAGACGGCAGTCGACAGCAACGCCGCCCACCCCCACAAGATGACGACGGCGCGTCGCGGGCCGTGGCCGAGCTGGATGAGCCGGTGGTGCAGATGCCCCATGTCGGCTCGTGCGATGCTGCGGCGGCTCGCCGTGCGCCGCACGATGGCGAACAACACGTCGACGATCGGCACCGCGAGCACCAAGAGCGAGATGAAGATGGGCGCGAGGAAGAAGTACGTCTGGCCGTTCGCCGACTGCGTGCCCGGGTCGGCGCGTCCGCCGACCACGCTGGTCGAGATGGCCATCAAGAGCCCCAGCAACAACGCGCCGGAATCCCCCATGAATACGCGCGCGGGGTTGAAGTTGAACGGCAAGAACCCGACGCAGACACCGACGGCGATGATGGACACGAGCGGCCCGAGGTTGGGTTGCGGCAGCAGGTTGCCCTCGGTGAGGTCGCGCGCATAGATGAAGAACGCGCCGGCGCCGATCGCCACGATGCCGGCCGCCAGACCGTCGAGGCCGTCGATCAAGTTGATCGCCTGCGTCATGCCGAGCAGCCACAGCACCGTGAAGAGCGGCACCCAGTCGTCGGACAAGACGAACACGTCGAGGAACGGCACGCGGAACTGGAACATCGTGACGCCGAACCACACCAGCGCCACCGCCGCCACGACGATGCCGGTGACTTTGGCGGGCGGCGAGATGTCGCGAATGTCGTCGACGATGCCGAGTGCAAAGATGATCGCGCTCGCGACGAGCACGCCGACCACCTCGGTGGAGTCACGGAAGAGCGGATCAAAGTCGCCGATGAGGCTCGCGCTCACGACGCCGGCGAGGATTCCGGCGAACATCGCGATGCCGCCCACGTCGGGCGTCGCCACCGGGTGCATGCGCCGCTCGTCGGGTGTCGCCATCCAGCCTTGACGACGTGCGAGGCGGATGACGAACGGCAAGAACGCGGCGGTCACCACCGCCGAAATGAGCCCGACGATGAGGTACGAGCCGAGACCGATCACCTGGCTACCTCAGTGGACCCGTTGCCACGGGTGCCCGTGCGCACAGATGTCGGGCGCCCACGCGCTCAACGATAGGCCGCTCAACGATAGGCAGGGTACGCGGCGCACAACGCCGCCACTTTGGCGCGCACGTCGGCGATGATGGCCGGGTCGTTGCGGCCCTTCAGAGTGGTGACGATGAAGTCGGCGATGGTCGACATCTCGCCCTCTTCCATCCCCTGTGTCGTGACCGACGGCGTGCCGATGCGCACCCCGGAGGTGACGAACGGACTGCGCGGATCGTTGGGCACCGTGTTCTTGTTGAGCGTGATGCCGGCTTGGTCGAGCACCGCTTGTGCTTCTTTGCCGGTGAGTTCGGCGTCGAAGGGCCGCAAGTCGACCACCATCATGTGCGTATCGGTGCCGCCCGAGACCAAACGGAAACCCCGCGTCGCGAGCGCCTCGGCGAGCGCGGCGGCGTTCTTCACGATTTGATGCGCGTACTCACGGAACTCAGGCTGCAGCGCCTCGAAGAATGCGACGGCCTTGGCAGCCACGGCATGCTCGAGCGGGCCACCCTGCTGACCCGGGAACACCGCTTTGTCGATCGCTTGCGCATGCTGCTTGGACGACAAGATGCATCCGCCGCGCGGGCCGCGCAGCGTCTTGTGCGTGGTGAACGTGACGACGTCGGCATACGGCACGGGGTTCGGGTGCGCGCCGCCGGCCACGAGACCCGCGAGGTGCGCGATGTCGAACATCATGTACGCCCCGACTTCGTCGGCGATCTTCTTGAACGGCCCAGGCTCGATGCGCCGCGGATAACTCGTCGTGCCCGCCACGATCATGCGCGGGCGGTGCTCGTGCGCGAGGCGACGAACTTCTTCGAAGTCGATGCGCTCGTCGTTGACGCCCACCTTGTACGAACGGAAGTCGTAGAAGATGCCGCTCGCATTCACCGGCGAGCCGTGCGTGAGGTGCCCGCCGTGGTCGAGGCTGAGGCCCAGCACCACGTCGCCAGGTTTCAGCATCGCCTGGTACACCGCCATGTTCGCGCTCGCGCCCGAGTGCGGCTGCACGTTCGCATGCTCGGCGCCGAAGAGTTTCTTCACGCGCTCGATCGCCAGCGCCTCGATCTCGTCCACCACCGCGTTGCCGCCGTAGTAGCGCTTGCCGGGGTATCCCTCGCTGTACTTGTTGGTGAGCACCGAGCCCGTCGCGCGCATCACCGCGGGCGACGTGAAGTTCTCGCTCGCGATCAACTGCAGGCCGGTCGTCTGGCGCACACGTTCTTTGTCGATCAGCGCATCGACCGCCGTGTCGGGAGTGTGGTCGGACGGGAACGGCATGTGACCTGGCTTTCTCAGCGAGCCGATTCCTCGGCTTCGATCTCCCCCAATTGTCCCACACGCCGCGCGTGTTTTCCGCCCTCAAACGGCGTTTCCAAGAACTTTTTGACGATTTGTTCAGCAAGTTCGGGCGTGACGACCCGACCGCCCATCGACAACACGTTCGCGTCGTTGTGCGATCGCGCCATCTCCGCCAACCACAGGTCGTTGCATAGAGCGGCACGCACGCCGCGCACTTTGTTGGCCGCGATCTGCTCGCCCTGGCCGCTGCCGCCGAGCACGATGCCCACGTCGGCTTTCGCGTCGCGCACCGCGCGCGCGACGCCGGCGCAAATGTGCGGATAGTCGGCGGCTTCGGCGGAGTGCGTGCCGTGGTCTTCGACGCGGTAGCCGAGCGACTCGAGCAGGCCGACGAGATGCGACTTCAACTCGAAACCCGCGTGGTCGGAGCCGATCGCGACGCGCTTGTGCGACTTGGCGACGGGTTCGGACTGCATCGTTGGCGGCATTGTTGGCGACACTGTGCGCCAGCCTACGTGTGCCACCGACGCCAGTGCGTACTCTTGGTGCGCATGACGCTCGACCCGCGCACGCCGGCGGTCGACCCGCGCACGCCGGTGCTCGTCGGCCAGGGTCAGGCGCTCGAGCGCGACACGAACGCGGCCACTGCTCCGCATCCCGTCGCGCTCATGGCGCAAGCGGTGCACGCGGCGGCAGCCGACGCCGGCATCTCGCTGCCGCGCGATGTCGACGCGGTGCGCGTCGTTCGATTGCTGTCGTGGAAGTACGGCAACGCGGCGTTTTCCCTGGCGCGCGAATGCGGCGTGACTGCGCGCGAATACGCGGGCACGCCCCACGGCGGCAACATGCCCCAGACGCTCGTCAATCTCACCGCCCGACAGATTGCGAACGGAGAACTCGACTTCGTGGTGCTGGCGGGCGGCGAATGCTCGCGCACGCGAACGGCGGCAAAAGATGCGTCGCTGCTCCCCTGGCCGCAACCGGGCTCGAATGCCGACGCCCCGCCGACGGCGCACATCGTCGACGAACTTGCTCTCGTGCACGAAGAAGAGTTGCGCCTCGGCATCGTGTTGCCGGTGCAGCTGTACCCGCTCTTTGAATCGGCGCTGCGCGCCAACGCGGGTCGCAACATCGACGACCACGAGCGGCGCATCGCCGAGTTGTGGTCGCGGTTCAGTGCGGTCGCGGCGCACAACGACTATGCATGGTCGCGCACCGCGCTCTCGCCCGACGACGTGCTGCGAGTGTCGAGCGACAACCGCATGATCGGCCTGCCCTACCGCAAGGTGATGAACTCCAACAACCAGGTGAACATGGCTGCCAGCCTCATCATGTGCTCGGCGCAGCGCGCGCAGTCGCTCGGCATCCCGCGCGAGCGCTGGGTGTTCCCGCACTCGGGCGCCGACTGCCACGAGCACCAGTTCGTCTCCGAGCGTTGGTCGTTCGCCGAGACGCCGGCCATCGCACGCGGCGGGGCGCTCGCGCTCGAATTGGCCGGGGTCGGCATCGACGACGCATCGCTCGTCGACTTGTACTCGTGCTTTCCGTCGGCGGTGCAGTTGGGTGCCGCGTCGCTCGGTCTCGACATCTCTCGCACGCTCACGCTCACCGGTGGGCTCTCGTTCGCGGGCGGACCGTGGAACAACTACGTGATGCACGCGATCGCCACCGCGATGCGCCGGCTGCGCGAGTCGCCGACGGAGAAGGCGTTCATCTGGGCCAACGGCGGATACGCCACCAAGCACGCGTTCGGTGTGTACGCGATGCGGCCGCCGCGCGACGGATTCCGTCACGGCTCGCCGCAGCACGAGATCGACGCACTGCCCCGCCGCACGCTCGCCGTCGGTGACGACGCCGCCGGCGAAGCCACGATCGAGGCCTACACCGTGATGCACGACCGCGACGGCGCGCCCGAGCGGTTGATCGCCTCTGTGCTGCGCCCTGATGCTCGGCGCGCATGGGTGTCGAGCACCGACCCGGCAATCGCCGCGTCGTTCGCGCACGGCGAGCACGTCGGCGATCGCGTCACGCTGCGCGGAAGCGGAGAACTGGCGGGCTAGAGCTTCAGACGCAGGTGAGGCGAGCGTCAAGCGCGCGCGATTATGACGCGGTCGCGGCCCGCCAAGTCGCGGCGCACCTCCACATCGCGCAAGCCCGCCGTCGCGCACATCTCGCACACCGCATCGGCCTGGCGATGGCCGATCTCCATCACGAGCGTGCCGCCAGCGCGCAGCCATTCGGGTGCGCCGACGACGATGGTTCGCAGCGCAGCGAGCCCGTCGTCGCCGGTGAACAGCGCAGCGGGCGGTTCGTGGCGCGCGACCACGTCGTCGACTTCAGGGTCGTCGTGCGCGATGTAGGGCGGGTTCGCCACCACCACGTGCAGCGAACCGCGCAACGATTCGGGCAGGGCCGAATACCAATCGCCTTGCGCGACCCGCACGCCCGCCCCGGCACGCCCGATGCCGGCGAGATTCGCGCGCGCGACATCGAGTGCGTCGCTGGAGACGTCGGTGATCCACACGGTGGCGTAGTCGGGCGGCAGTTCAAAGGCAATCGACAAGCCGATCGCACCCGAACCCGTGCCGAGGTCGACGACCACGCAGCCGGGCCCCGCTGCGCGTGCGGCGTCGAGCGCCGCTTGCGCGACGAGTTCGGTCTCTGGCCGCGGGATGAGCACGCGCGGGTCGACGAGCAGGTCAAGGTGCCGGAACGCCCAGCGACCCATCACGTATTGCAACGGCTCGCCCGCCAGCCGTCGGCGAAGCATCGCCTGCAGGTGCAGCGCCATGCGCTGTGGCACCGGCTCGTTCATCGCCGCGGCGAATGATGCGGCGTCGAGACCCGCGGCTTGCTCGCAGAGCAGCCGGGCGTCGCGTTCGTTCGAGAGCGCTGCGACGGTGTCGGCCAGCACCTCGCGCCAGGTGCTCGCGTCGCTCATCGCACGGTTACCAAACTCTTGAAGGATTCGCGGCGGCCCGCCGCATCATTCGTCGCCGACCTGCTTGGCGAGCTGCTCGGATTGATACTCGAGCGTCAACGCGTCGACGACCGGGTCGAGGTTGCCGGCCAGCACGTCCTGCAGTTGGTACAGCGTGAAGCCGATGCGGTGGTCGGTGATGCGGTTCTCCTTGTAGTTGTACGTGCGGATCTTCTCGCCGCGTCCGCCCTTGCCGACTTGGGCACGACGCTCGGCCGACATCTTGGCTTCTTGTTCGTCGTGCAGGCGCTGCAAGAGCCGCGTGCGCAGCACGGCCATCGCCTTGATGCGATTCTGCAATTGGCTGCGCTCGTCTTGCATGGCGACCACCACGCCGGTCGGCTTGTGGGTGATTCGCACAGCGGAGTCGGTGGTGTTCACGCTCTGGCCGCCCGGGCCGCCCGAGCGGTACACGTCGATCTCGAGGTCGCGCTCGTCGATGTGGATGTCGACTTCCTCGGCCTCAGGCATCACCGTCACCGTCGCCGACGACGTGTGGATGCGTCCGGCATTCTCGGTCACGGGCACGCGCTGCACGCGGTGCGGCCCGCCCTCGAAGCGCAGGCGGCGCCACGCGGTCTCTCCTTTCACCAAGACCGCCGCCTGGTTCACGCCGCCCATCGGCGAGCGGTCGTAGGCGAGCACTTCGAAACTCCAGCCGTTGCGTGCCGACCATGCGCGGTACATCTCGAGGAGTTCGCCGGCAAAGAGGTTGGCTTCTTCGCCGCCCTCGGCGCCGCGGAACTCGAGCATCACGTTCTTGCCATCGTTGGGGTCGGGCGGAATCAACAACACCTTCAGCTCCGCTTCCAACGCCTCGATGCGCTGCTCGTCGGCGCGCATCTCGGCTTCGAGTGACGCGCGCTCTTGCGGGGTGGAGAGTTCGATGAGTTCTTTCGCGGCCTGCACGTTGCCCATCGTCGACTTGTAAGAACGGATGCAGGCGATGAGCGGGCCCATCTGCTTGTAGCGACGCGACGCATCGCGCAGCTTGTATTGGTCGCCGAGCACTTCGGGCGTGGTGAGGCTCAACTCGAGTTGTTCGAAGTCGGCCAAGATGGCGTCGAGCTTGGCTAACACGAGGTTCAGGTTACGCCGACACGAAGTACGCCGGTTCGCGCAACGTGCCCGCGATGCGTTCTTGCAGCGGCACGATGTTGCGCGACGGTGCGACGATGAGCAGTTGCGCACTGCGCGAATGCCGGTCGCGCGCGTCGGCGGCGAACGGCACCGAGTCGAGGTCGACTCCGGCAACGAACACCGCGACGACGTCGGCGTCGTTCAGGTCACGGCCGATCGCGCAGCACGGCACGCTGTCTTTCACGTTGGTGCGCGCGACCGGCGGCTCGGCGACGGCGAGCGAACGCATGCCGATCGACTGCGGCTCAGCGATCGCGCGACTGCGCATCGCCCGCTCAGGAGCCAGCAGGTTGAGCGGGTGGCTCGGCGCACCGACACGACGGTGGCGTGCGACGGTGCTCGCCACATCGCGCAACTGCTCGCGCGTCGCCGTGTTGCCGTGCAGCATGCGGAACGTCTCGCGGTCGTGCGCACCGACGCCGATGCTCAGCGTGCTGCGGCCGTCTTCGTCGACCACTCGCGCCACCTCGAGCCCGACGACTTCGAGCGTCACCACCCCGTGCTCCACGACGATGTCGATGCCCGGGGTCGCAAATGCCATCGCGCACTCGAGATGCTCGCTGCGCGGTGCGATCACCGCGGCGTGGGTGGCGGGTGCAACCATGCTGTGCGCGCTGCGCGTACCGTGCCCATCGTGCGCACCGTGCGCATCAAGCCCGCCGAGCACGTCAATCGGGAGGTTGAAGTACGCCGCTCGACGTGCTGTGATGCCCGCACGAGCCTCGTCGTGCGCGTCGACGACGACCACGCGCGACGCGCCATCGGCACTCGAGCGCGTGACGTACGCAAGAGCGGCACCGAGCGCGCTGGGTCGTGCAGCATCGGGTAACACCGGCACAGCCGACACCCACAAAGACGAGTCGAACATGACTGCGGCGTAGTTGCCGAGGTCGACATCCGTCGCGTTCGCCGCCCGAGCACCAGCCGAGTGCCGTTCGTGGGCGGCGCGCAACGCGATGCGCTCGCGACGTGCCAAGAATTCGCGCGTTTCGGCCGTCATGTCGGTGCGCTACGCGAGATCCGCAACGCTGCCGAACCCGCAACGCTCTCGCGTCAGGCGGTCGGCTGCTTGGCGATTTCGGAGAGGAACTCCTCATTGGTCTTGAACGACTTCAGACGATCGATCAGCAACTCGAGACCCGGCGCGGCGTTGCCGTCGGCCGCGAGGCCCGAGAGCACGCGGCGCAGCTTCCAGACCATCTGCAATTGCTTGCGGTCGAACAACAACTCTTCGTGGCGGGTGCTCGACGCGTCGACGTCGATCGCCGGATAGATGCGGCGCTCGGCGAGACGACGATCGAGGCGCAGCTCCATGTTGCCGGTGCCTTTGAACTCCTCGAAGATGGCTTCGTCCATACGGCTGTTCGTCTCGACGAGCGCGGTGGCAAGAATCGTGAGGCTGCCGCCCTCTTCGATGTTGCGGGCCGCACCGAAGAACTTCTTCGGCGGATACAGCGCGCCAGCGTCGATACCACCCGACATGATGCGCCCCGTCGCCGGAGCAGCAAGGTTGTAGGCGCGAGAGAGTCGCGTGATGCCGTCGAGGATCACCACGACGTCTTCGCCGGCCTCGACCAGGCGCTTGGCTTTCTCGATCGCGAGTTCGGCGACGGCGGTGTGCTCGTCTGACGGCCTGTCGAACGTGCTCGCAATAACCTCACCCTTCACGGTGCGGCGCATGTCGGTGACTTCTTCGGGTCGCTCGTCGATGAGCAGCACGATCAGTTTCACTTCCGGGTGGTTCTTCTCGATGCTGGTGGCGATCGTCTTCATCACCGTGGTCTTGCCGGCTTTGGGCGGCGACACGATGATGCCGCGCTGGCCCTTGCCGATCGGCGAGATCAAGTCGATGATTCGCGCGGTCATGTTGAGCGGGTCGCCCGAGGTGGACAAGCCGAGTTTCTCGTCGGGGAACAACGGCGTGAGTTCTTCGAATTTCTTGCGGTTGCGCGCCTTCTCGGGGTCGCCGCCGTTCACGGTGTACACCTCGAGCAGCGCAGGATTCTTCTCGTTGCGACCGGCGGGGCGGGAGAGCCCGGTGATGTGGTCGCCCTTGCGCAGGCCGAACTGGCGGGTGAAGCGCACCGAGACGTACGCGTCGTTGCGAGTCGGCAGGTAGCCGCCGAGGCGCAGGAAGCCGTAGCCCTCGTCGCGCAGGTCGAGGTAGCCCTCCACCTTCACGGGCTCGTTGCTGGCGGGCTCGTTCGACGCCGCTTGGTCGATCTCGAACCTGTCGTCACCCTGCGGGCCTTCGTCGCGTCCGCCGCCACGGCGACGTCCGCGTCGGCGACGGTTGCGCCCGCCGCCGTCGTTGAAGTTGCGACCGGAGTCGCCGAAGTTGCGGTCGCGATACGGGCGGTCGCCGCGGTCGCCACGTGAATCGCCACGTGAATCGCCGCGGTCGTTGCGCTCACCGCGCGTGTCGCCGCGCTCGCGGCGCGAATCGCCTTCGACGCGCGCGTCGGGCGCAATCGGCGTGCCCTCATGCTCGGCCAGTTCGATCTCCCACTCCGACAGCGGATGGCCGTCGGCGCCGAGCGGTGCCGCGGTACTGGCGCGCGAGTCCGAGCTCGAGTCAGCACGCTTGGACGCCTTCGGTGCCGAAGCGCGCGGGGTGGATTCTTTGTCTTTTGGTTCTGGTGCCATGGTTTCCTCCAGGATTTTTTCGATCAGCGTCGACTTGTCGGCCTTCGCCACGCCTCGCAGCCCGAGGGCCGACGCAATCTGCGCCAAGTCCTCGCGGTCTTTTTCT
>Ga0233424_10003161_pt1 | contig 10866 bp, 7 predicted proteins | sample Watercolumn_Towu_FD_181011 | JGI IMG/M metagenome (GOLD analysis project Ga0233424, IMG submission 181011) | Freshwater microbial communities from Lake Towuti, South Sulawesi, Indonesia - Watercolumn_Towuti2014_125_MG | ecosystem: Environmental > Aquatic > Freshwater > Lake | place: Indonesia... | reverse complement strand
CGGCGCCCGGGAGCTTCACGTCCCGGGCATTCAACTGCTCGATGAACAGTACCGGCATGTGGTCACCAACCACTATGGCGTCGCTCCGGCGGGTTCCATCGCGGTTGTCATACCCCTCCAGCTCTACAGTGAGGGCCGCCTCAATGGCACTCCGTGGACGAGCGGACAGGTGTGCGTTTGGGACACGGATCGTGAGTTCAACGCGATCTCACCGCCAGGCGACTTGCTGGTGGTGATCGTCGATCGCCAGCTCCTGTCGGATTACATCCGGCAAACAGAGCATCTAGACCCCCTGCCGGCCCTGCGCGGCGGCAGCTTGGTGTTCGAAGCGGCCGTCGGCCCGCTGGCCGCCAGCCTTCTCCCACTGATCACCGATGGCTTCGATCCAGCCGACGAGAATGCCTCGCTCGCATCTCAAGAAGCGGTGCGTCAGCACGTGCTGGAGACGCTGGCACCGCTGCTGGTGGATCGAGTCGTCGATGCGTGGGCTTCGACGACACACGGCACTCACCTGGCGAACGTCAGGCGGGTACGCCACCTCGCAATGGCGCAACCGGATTCCCCACTGCAGGTGCAGGACCTGTGTCAGGCGCTCCAGGTGTCACGCAGTTCGCTGCAGGCCAGTTTTCGGGCAGTGCTCGGCATGAGCCCGCTCAACTACCTGCGCACGCTGAGGCTCGATGGGGTGCGACGGGACCTCATCGCCGGCGCCAGCGTGAAAAGCGCCGTGGAGAAGTGGGGGTTCTGGCACTGGAGCCGCTTCAGCCACGACTACCGGCAACTGTTCGGCGAACTGCCGTCGCAAACGCTGCGCCGCCGCGCCACCAGATAGCTCGAAGCAAGTTCCGGATAAAAGGAGGACAGATGGGACGCTACGCTGGTCGTCCGGCTCCGCAGCACCTCGAAAGCGGCAGCCCGCGAACGATCCATGAGTCCACGTCTCCACCTATTCCAGCCGCCGCACGACCATCACCAAGCAGGGCAGAACGGTCTGGGGGCAGGCCACTTCGTGCAGCTGTCACCGGGCAGGTTGTCGGGACTGTGGCGAGAACGTCGACTGCCCGACATGCGGGCGGTGGTTGCCTCTTACCGGAACGCCAGCACGTACCATGCGGGCACCACGCCGCCTGACCTTTGGACGTTCTCCTTTCCGCTGCGAATGTTCGCGTCAGGCCGCCTCAACGCCAGACCATGGCTCGGTGAAGCGTGGCTCTTCAAGGGAGGACAACCCTTCGACGCGTTGTTGCCTCCGATCGATCTCTTGATCCTGCAGGTCGATCCGGCCATCTTGGCTTCTCGCTGCGACGCGCCCGGTCGCGCTCAACTGGTCCGGTGGTGGGAGGCGGGGGGTGCCACGCTTCCGAGCAGCGAGGCCCGTCTTGTTGCGAAGGACACCTTTCGCAGTCTGCTGCGCGCGATCGACGTCCACGAGGATGCCCCGACGGCGCTCCTCGCGCAGGCCATCGGCAGAGGATTGCTGCGACCGCTCGAACCCTCTCACGATGAGGCACTCACGGTGGTGCGACGCACTCGGCAGTTCGCCGTCGCACATCGACACAGGCCGATTCAAGTCGCCGAGCTGTGCGAGGTACTGGACCTCCCTCGCCGCAAGCTGCAGTACTGCTTCCGCACCGTGCTGGACACCACGCCCTTGCACTACATGCACGCACTGCGGTTGGGCGGCGCCCGCAGGTCTTTGCTGCAGGGTGCTCCTACGGTCCGGGTGCGCGCTGCGGCCCTCGAATGGGGGTTCGCCCATCTCGGTCGGTTCAGCGACGACTACCGGCGACTCTTCGGAGAACTGCCGTCGGAGACGGTACGTCGCGCCCCTACGATTTGCTAGATGACGTCCAGGCGAAGTGCAGGCATCGTGTCAGCTCCTGCACCAGCCGAGGGCGATGGCCTTCAAAGACGAGCATGAAACCCACGACCACCCTCTATCACAACGCGAACATCCTCACTGGCGCCCGCTCATCCCCGCGCGCGACGGCGATGGCCGTGACGGGTGGCCGGATCAGCGCCATCGGCGATCTCTCCACGGTCGGCAAGACCGTCAGTCCCGATGCCCAGCAGGTCGACTTGCAAGGCGCCCACGTCATGCCGGGCATGATCGACATCCACAACCACCACGAGATGGCCGGCCGGTCCATCCTCTACGAGACGTTGTTCCCTCCCAGTCTCGACTTCGACGGCATCCTCTCGTTGGTGCGCAAAGCCGCCGAGACGACGCCTGCGGGCCGATGGGTGGTGGGTGAATCTTTCGGCAGCCACCATCTGCCGCGCATGGATTCGCTCGAGGCGCTGAAGCAGCTGGACGACGCCGGCCTGGGCCGTCCCGTGCTGCTGCGAGACGATTCCCATCACAACCGCTGGGTCAACACCGCGGCCATGCGTGCCGCCGGTGTCGACGAACAGACGCCGTTCAGCGGCGTCGGCGGCATCGCCAAGGACGCCGCCACCGGCCGGCTGACCGGGGTCTTCATGGAGGACGCCACACAGCTCGTCGACAGGGTGATGGAGGACACGAACTACGCGGATCCCGCACTGCACCTGCGTGCCGTGCAGGAGGGCATCGCCGTGCTCAACGCCCACGGCGTCACGGCGATACAGGATGCGCAGACCTTCCACGACATGCTGGTCGCCGTCTCAGACCTGGACCGCCAGGGCGGCCTCAATGCATGGGTGGTGGCCTCCTTGCCCATCAAGGTCTTCATGTACCAGCCGGGCCCCATCGGCATCGAGTTGTTCGAGATGAAGGAACGCTTCCGGACCCGCCACGTGCGACCGGACTTCGCCAAGTTCGTGCTCGACGGCGTTCCGACCAATCGCACCGCCGCACTGCTGGAGCCCTACCGGCCGACCCCTGCCACCTGCTGCTACCGCGGCGGCGCCACGTTGACCCTGCCCCAATTCGCCCGCCTCCTGGCGGAGTGCGAGCGCCATGGACTGGCCGCCAAGATTCACTGCGCGGGCGATGGCGCAGCCCGTCTTGCGCTGGACGGCATCGAGGTGGTGCGCAACTTCGAAGGTCGTCGTCCAAGTCAGAAGCGGCACCAGATTGCCCACGCCACCCTGCTGGGGGCAGGCGATGTCCAGCGCATGGCGGCCCTCGATGTGGTCGCAGACATGTCGCCCGTGCTCTGGTACCCCGGCCTGCTGGAGCAAGCCCTGCGACACACCCTTCCCGACGAACTCGTCGACAACCTGTCTCCGATCCGCGACATGGTCGAAGCAGGCGTGCTCGTGACCGGCGGAACGGATTGGCCGGTCTGTCCCTTTCCGAATGTCTGGGATGGGTTCGAAGGCATGGTGACACGGGCAAACCCCGAAGGCAGCGCGGACGCGACGCTGGGCAAGCACCAAGCCATCGACGCGGCCACCGCGCTGCAGGTCTACACGCTCAACAGCGCAGAAGCATTGGGACTGGACACCGAGACGGGTTCGCTGGAGCCCGGCAAGTCGGCCGACTTCATCATCGTGGACCAAGACGTCCTGGCGATCGAACCTCGCAAGATCGCCAAGACCCGGGTCTTGAGCACGTGGTTCGAGGGCCGAAAGGTGTTCGAGCTGTGACCCCCGCCGCCGCTCCGCTTCCCGTCACGCTGCTGACCGGTTTCCTCGGCAGCGGGAAAACGACGCTGCTGAACCGCCTGGTGCGCCAACCGGCGTTCGCCGACTGCGTGGTGATCGTCAACGAGTTCGGCGAAATCGGACTCGACAACCTGCTGATCGAACATGTCGAAGAGTCCATGCGCATCCTCGACAATGGATGCGTGTGCTGTTCGGTCCGTGGAGACCTCATCGACACGCTGGCCGACCTGGCCGAACGCCATGCTCGCGGCGAAATGAAGTTCGCCCGAGCCGTGATCGAGACGACCGGTCTAGCCGACCCGGCCCCGATCATCCACAGCCTGACCGTCGACCCGGTGCTGTCCTCGAAGTGGCAGCTTCAGGCCGTGGTGACGACAGTGGACGCCGTGAATGGCGCCGCGACGCTGGATGCGCACCCGGAATCGGTCCGCCAGGCCGGCATGGCGGACGTGATCGTCCTCACGAAGACCGACCTCGCCGTGGCGGCCCGTATCGAAGGACTGCGTCGCCGAGTGAGATCGCTCAATCCGCAGGCCCGGTTCTGCCAGCCCGTCGATGGTGAACTGGCGAAGCTTCTCGCCAACGCTTCGTTCGCCCAGGGCTGGAAGGAGCCGGAACTCCCGGCGCAGGAAGAACCTTGCCATGACGACCATCACCATGATGGTCACTCTTCGCACGATCACCACGACCATCGGCATCACGAGAACGGCTTGGTCGCACACTGTCTGGTGTTCGACGAGCCGCTCGAGGAGTCGGCCTTCCTCGAGTGGCTCGATCTCCTGGCCGCCATGCGCGGAGAGAACCTGCTGCGTGTCAAGGGAATCATTGCGGTGGCCGGCGATCCCGATCGCCCGCGCGTCGTGCAGTGCGTACAGCATGTCGTGCACCCGGTGGTGACGCTCGCGAAATGGCCCTCCGAGGACCATCGAACCCGGATGGTGTTCATCGTGCAGAACACCGACGTCGAGGTCATCGAACGCACCTTCAGGCGGTATGGCCTTGGAAGCACGTCCGCAACGAATTGATCTCGACCGCTGGCTGTGGCGAATGAACGCAGCCATCGATCGATCGCTCCGCATCCTCTTGTCCACCACGGCGACGCCTGCGCGCCAGCTCGCTCATGATCAACGTCGAAACCCCTACCTACTACACCGCCACCAAGAAGTACGACCTGCGGTTCCCCACCCTCGAACAGGACATCGACGTCGACGTCGCGGTGATCGGCGGCGGGTTCAGCGGCGTGAACACTGCACTGGAGTTGGCCGAGCAGGGCGTGCGAAGCATCGCGCTGCTTGAAGCCAAGCACCTCGGCTTCGGCGGTACGGGGCGCAATGGCGGCCAGATCATGGCGGGCATCGGCCATGATCTGAACAAGATCCGCAAGGACGTGGGAGAAGACGGCCTGAAGACCATTTTCTCGATCAGCGATCTCGGCGCCGACATCATCAAGGAACGCATCCAGAAGTACCACATCGATGCGGACTTCCAGCACGGCTACGGCTATCTCGGGTTCAATGGCCGGCAAGCCGGCACGCTGCGCCAGTGGGAGCGCGAGTTCCGCGAGTTGAACTCCAAGCATGAAATTCGCTTTCTCGAGGGAGAGGATGTCCAGCAGATCATCGGCTCGGACGCCTACCAATGCGCGCTGCTGCACATGGGCGGTGGGCATGTGCACTCCCTGAACCTGCTTCTCGGTGAAGCGCAGGCGCTGCATGGGCTCGGCGCGCGCATCTATGAGTTCTCCCCTGCCCTGGAAGTGACGTATGGCCCACGCATCCGCGTGCGCACTGCCAAAGGCAGCGTGACCGCGAACAAGCTGCTGTGGGCGTGTGACAGCTTTCTGAATCGCATGGAACCGGAGTTGCATCGTTCGACGATCAACACCTACGCGTTCCAGTGCGTGACGGAGCCGCTTTCCGACGACCTTATCCGGCGCATCAGCCCCATCCGCGGCGCCTACAGCGACATCCGGCCGGTCATCGACTACTTCCGCGTGACCCGTGAGAACCGTCTGCTCTTTGGGTCCGCCACGCCGTACATCGAACACATTCCCAACGACCTCAAGGAATGGAATCGCCGGCTCATGCTGAGGATATTTCCTTATCTCAAGGACGTGAAGATCGATCTCGCGTGGGGCGGTCCGATGGCGTGCAGTCCGAACCTCTTCCCCCAGATCGGATCGCTCCCGGAGCACGACAATGTCTTCTTCGTACAGGGGTATACGGGGTTCGGGGTGACCCCGAGCCACATCATTTGCAAGATCCTCGCCGAAGGCATGCTCGAGGGATCGGCGCGTTACGACCTCCTGCGCTCCATCCACCGAGCGAGCGTCATCGGAAAGGACCAGGCCCGGCCGTTGATCGTCAGCGCCGGCAAGACCTGGCACCAATTGTCCGGCTTCTGGACCGGACGTCGTTGAAACGAAAGAGCGAAAGGAAAAGCATGAGTTTGATGACCATCGAGACCGACGTTGCACTCCCCGGCATGCACGCGATCGGATCCGTGTCGAACCTCGGCTCGGAGGTCCTCGAGGGAGACGTCCAGGCCTACGCACTGGGAACCCATGGAAGCCCCGGGGATGCCGTGACCGCGGGTTACTTCGCCGTCACTCCCGGCTCGTTCCGTATGGTCTATCCATTCCATGAACAAGCCAGTGTCGTGCAGGGCAGCGTCACGCTGACCGACGTCGCCAGCGGCACCTCCCGCCATTATCGTGTGGGAGACAGCTGGTTCGTGACGAAAGGCACGGAGGTGATCTGGAAGGTCGAGGGGGGTGTCTTCATGAAACACTACCTCGCGGTCGCCTGACGACTCACAAAGCAGTCATGCAAGAAGAAGGGCCGACACGGCGTGTCGGCCCTTCTTTTTGTGCGTCAGGTTCAGGCTGCAGAGACCATCCTGCGCACGGGTATCGCCCACAGCACCGCCAACCATCCGCAGACGACCGCCGCCGCCAGAATCCAAGGCGTGTCCATCGCCAGCAATGCGAAGAACACTGGCGCGGACAGCGCCGCACCGAATCCGCCGATCTGGGCTGAGAGACCGGCTGCCACACCGGATTCGCCTGGGTGGTTCAGCAGGCGCGGAAGCACGCTGAAGCAAAGAGCCAGACCGCCACCGCCGGTCAGTTGCATGACGACCAGGCCGGCAGCGACCACGGACGCTGGCAGGCCAGGCGTGAAAGTGGCCGCGGCGCCGGCCATGGCCAGCATTCCGAGGAGGACCGCAATGCGCATGGCGCCCCAACCCCGGTTGAGCAACGCACCGATGACGATGCTGCCGATCACACTGGCAAGGCTCGCCAACGCCAACAGCCGGGCACCCAATGTGGGCGCCATCTGCAGACGTTGCTCAAGAAACAACGGCAGGATGGCGTTGGTGCCCAGCCCGGTGAGGTTGATCAACGCCATGGCGGCACCCAGTCGCAAGACGCGTGGATTGCGCAGCACGCCCGCTGCCGAAGGCGGCCCCTGGGGAGCTTCTGCGGCCCGCACCGTCGGCCGCACTGCGGGCATCCAATACGACGCCAGGAGGAGCAGGCCGCCCAGCGCCGCGTGCAACAGGAAGACATCGCGCCACGCCGGCGTACCCGCGAACCCCGACACCAGCAACAAGCCCACGCCGTATCCCATCGGCGGCGCGGTGGCCCACAGCGACATCGCCTGCACGAAGCGTTGCCCGGTCAAACACAGCATGAGGATGACCTGCCCCGTCATGATCATCGCGACGAAACCAGCTCCCTGCAGCAAAAGCGTGAAGCGCAGTCCCAGGAAACCGGGAACCCAGTGACTCACCAAGGCCGTCCCGACGAGCACGACGAGGCTCAGCCTCAACATGATTGTCGTACCCCATCGGTCGACCAGCCATCCGATGCCGAACCCCGCCAGGGCGAGCGGCAGCAATTGACCGCCAATGGCGATGCCGACGTCCTGCGGGGTGACACCGAAGTGTCGCGAGAGGTCTGCCGCGATGGGACCGAGCACGCCAAGGCTGGCGGCTGCGCACAGCCCGCAGAGATACAGGAGAACGATGTGAAGCCAGGTACCGGCTCTCATGACGATCCTTCGAGGGCGAACTGCGGCGCGGGTCGATGCTGCCGGGCCGCAGGGAAGAGGAAATAGGCGAGCGCCGGCAGCAGGATCAACGCGCCGAGCATGTTCCAGAGGAACATGAATGCCAGCAACAGGCCCATGTCTGCCTGGAACTTGATCGGGCTCGCCACCCAAGTCACCACGCCTACGGCCAAGGTGAAACCGGTCAGCATCACCACCTTGCCGGTGAACCGCAGCGCCCCGCGGTAAGCGTGGACCAGTGGATCGCCGCGGCCGAGATTGGCCAGCATCGCCGACAGGATGTACAGGGCATAGTCCACCCCGATGCCGACGCCGAGCGCGATCACCGGGAGCGTGGCCACTTTGACGCCGATGTTCAGCCAGACCATCAAGGCTTCGGCCAGGATGGAAGTCAGCACCAGCGGCAGCACCGCGACCACCACTGCCCGCCAGTTTCGGAACGTGATGAAGCACAGGAGCACCACCGCGCCGTACACCATGAACAGCATCTGCCGCCAGGCCTCCTTCACGACAATGTTGGTGGATGCCTCGATGCCCGCGCTGCCCGCCGCCAGCTGGAAGCGAACGTCCGGGGTGTTGTTTTCCTTCGCAAACTGTTCGATGTGGTCGACCACCTGCTTCAGGGTGGTGGCCTTGTGGTCACGCAGGTACGTGTACACCGTCAACAGGCTGCACGACTCGTTGTAGAACGCGCGCGGCGCAGACGCCGTCACGGTGTTGAGCATGTTCTGGTTGGGCACGAAATCAAACCACTTCGGGTTGCCTTCGGCCAGGCCCATCACCGCCCGTCGCACGACCGACGCGAGCGAATTGGTGCTTTCCACGCCTTCGATGCGTTGGAGCTGCCATTCCAGGGCGTCGATCTTGTTGAGCGTCTCGTACGCGGAGCACGCTCCTTCCGGCGTTTCCACCATCACGGCCAGCACATCGCTCCCCGCGCCGTACGCCTTGTTCATGTAGGCCACGTCGCGGTTGTAGCGGCTGTCCTGTCGCAGCTCCGGCGCGCCCTGATCGAGATCGCCGATCTGCAAGCGCTGGCTCACAAGAAAGCCGCCGATGCCGAGTGCGACCGAACAGGCCAGCGCCGCGCCCGCCCACCGAGGACTGGCAAAGCGCGACAAGAATCCCCACAGCCCTTGCCCCTCCCCTCGCGCTGCCCGCTCGTCCGCACGCAGGCTGCGCGCCGCAGCACGCGCGCTGACACCGGTGTAGCTGAGAAGGATGGGCAGCAGAATCAGGTTCGTGAACACCAACATCGCTACGCCGATGGACGCCGCGATGGCAAGTTCTCGAATCGCCTGGATGTCGATCACCAGCAGTACCGCAAAACCGACGGCGTCGGCCATCAGCGCTGTCAGCCCCGCCAGGAACAGCCGGCGGAACGTGTACCGCGCCGCCACCAGCTTGTGCGTGCCGCGGCCGATGTCCTGCATGATGCCGTTCATCTTCTGGGCGCCGTGACTCATGCCGATGGCGAACACCAGGAAGGGCACCAGAATGGAATAGGGGTCCAGCGAGTACCCCAGGGTGGGCAACAAGCCGAGCTGCCATACCACCGCGACGACGGAGGCCGCCACGACCAGCGCCGTTGACCGGACGCAGTGGGTATAGACGAACACCATCAACGTGGCGATCGCCACGGCCACTGCAAAAAACAGCAGCACGTACCTGACGCCGTCGATGAGGTCACCCACGATCTTGGCAAAGCCGATGATCTTGACCTCGACGCCCTGGGCCTCATACTTGGCACGCAGTTCTTCGAGAGCCGTGGAGAATTGCCCGTAGTCGAGCGACTTGCCGTCCACCTCGGCGAGCAGTGGCAGGTACACCATCGACGACCGGGCATCCGTGGCGACAATCTGGCCGATCTCGCCGGAACGGGAGACGTTGACCTCCAGTTGCTGCAGACTCTGTGGGCTGCCGTCATAGCCATCCGGGATCACCGGTCCACCTTCCAGGCCCTCCTCGGTGACGCCGGTCCACCGCGTGGAAGGCGTCCAGAGAGACTTCATCTGGTTCCGGTTGACACCCGGGAGCAGGAACGCCTCATCGCTGAGTTGCCGAAGCGTCTCGAGATAGTGCTGGTCGTAGATCGTCCCCTTCGGATTGGCGACGACCACCCGAACGGCGTTGCCCAGCCCGGCCAGTTCGTTCTGGTGTGCAATGAAGTGAACGATGTAGGGGTGGTGCGTCGGGATCGTCTTCTCGAAGCTGGCATTCATGCGCAACTTGGAGGTCTGCCAGCCGAGCACCGCAGTCACCAGCACGCACAACAGCACCACCCAGCGGCGATGGTTGAACAGCACCCGCTCCATCCATGAGCCCGACTGGCGATCGAACTGCTCCAGACGGGTGATGACGGGCGCTTCCTGACGGCCTTGTGGAATGCTCATCGAACCGCTCCAATCTTGACCACTACCGGCCCCTCGAAACCCAGCACCAGCCATTCGTCTCCCTCCAGCCAGAGGAGACCATTCGGCAGTTTCAGTTGGCGTGCCACTACGGAAAGCGAATCGTCCTTCGCCGCCAGCAGCACGCCCGCCTGACTGGCGAGGAGAACATCGCCGGCGCCGTTGACGGCGGACGCCGTGACGCTGACCGGCACTCCACCAGAGAGCGCCTTCCACGTCGCCCCTCCGTCCAGGGTCCGCCAGACATTGCCTTTGAGTCCCGCCACGAGGAACTCTTGTTCGCTGCGGATCTCGCCGGTGAAGAAGCTGCCGCGGTACGGTGACGGCAACCGGCGGAAAGTCCGGCCCCGGTCCCAGGAGAGCAGGAGCAGCCCTTGCTCCCCGACGATCAACAGCGAATCTCCCCGAGCCCTCATCGCGTAGAGATGAAGGGCCTTCGGATTGTCCAGACGCGACGACACCGACTGCCACGTGGCGCCGCCGTCTTCAGTCACGAAGGCCGCGTTGTAGGCACCGATCACCCAACCGTGCCTCTCATCTTGGAAATACAGGTCGAGCAGCGGCTTGTCCGCCCCCTCCTCCACCATTCGTTGCGCTTCAGCGACCGCTTTGGCGTCACCGCTGACGGTCGCGGCTTGCAGCTGCAACTTCGCGGCAGCCACGCAATCAAAGCGTCGCTGCCACGTCTCGCCCGCATCGGTGGTGGACAGCACCACGCCGCCGTGGCCCACCGCCCAGCCTGCCCGATCGCCCACGAAACGCACCGCCGTCAGCCCCGCGCTGGTGGGCGC
>Ga0233424_10003160_pt1 | contig 10871 bp, 13 predicted proteins | sample Watercolumn_Towu_FD_181011 | JGI IMG/M metagenome (GOLD analysis project Ga0233424, IMG submission 181011) | Freshwater microbial communities from Lake Towuti, South Sulawesi, Indonesia - Watercolumn_Towuti2014_125_MG | ecosystem: Environmental > Aquatic > Freshwater > Lake | place: Indonesia... | reverse complement strand
TCACTCGGCCACGGCGCGGACCATGTACGAGGTCGACTCGGTGACAGCCGACCAGCGTCGCATCGCCAAGATCCTGAACTTCGGCGTGATCTACGGGCTGTCCGCCCACGGCGTCGCAGTCCAGACCGACCTCACCCGGGAGCAGGGGCGCAAGTTCATCGAGATGTACTTCTCGAAGTACCCGGGCATCAAGGGGTATCTCGATGGCGTCGTAGCGAAGGCGCGGCAGGTCGGATACGTCGAGACGATCACAGGTCGCCGCCGGCGGTTGCCGGAACTGAACGCGCCCAACTTCCAGGTGCGCGCGGCCGCCGAGAGGATGGCCGTGAACATGCCGATCCAGGGCACGGCCGCCGACATCATCAAGATCGCAATGATCGACATCGACCGCGAGCTCGGCCGGCGCCAGCTGCGGTCCAGGATGCTGATCCAGGTGCACGACGAGCTGATCTTCGAGGCGGCGCCCGGCGAGCTTGAAGACCTCAAGGGGCTGGTCGGCGAGCTGATGCCGAAGGCAATGACGCTTGCGGTTCCGCTCACGGTCGAGATGAAGACGGGTCCCACCTGGGGCGACATGGAATAGCCGGTCCGGCCCGCCTTGCCCGAGCTTCCCGAAGTCGAGAACATCCGCAGGTACCTGATCGCCAGGAGGGTTCCCGGCCGACGGATCACGGGCGCAGAGGTCCGCTGGCCGCGACTCGTGAAGGCGCCGGATCTCGAGGGGTTCGTCACCGGTGTGATCGGACGCCGGGTCGGCGCAGTCATGCGGCACGGGAAGTACCTGCTGCTCTCGCTGGACCGGGGTGTCCTGGGCCTGCACATGGGCATGACCGGCAGCGTGAGGGTCGCAGGTCCCGACGATGCCGCCGAACGGTTCGTGCACGCAACCCTGCGCTTCGACGACGGCCGCCGCATCGACCTCAACGATCCCAGGAAGTGGGCGTCTCTCTGGCTCGTCGATCGCGCCGACCAGATCGTCGGCGATCTCGGGCCCGACGCAGTCGACCCCACTTTTACGGTCGACGACTTCGTCTCCCGGGTCGAACGGCGCAGCGCCCCGATCAAGTCGGTCCTGCTCGATCAGGCCGTTCTGGCCGGCGTGGGCAACATCTACGCCGACGAGGCCCTGTTCAGGGCCGGCATACGCCCCACCAGGCCGGCCAACCGGATCTCACGCCCACGCCTCGAGCTCCTTCACCGCGCCGTCCTCGATTCCCTCGCCCATGCGGTCGAGTACATCGGTGGCCATCCGCTCGCCGATGGCCGCCCGTTCGTGGTCGACGCCTACGACGGCCGGATGGACCTGCCCCGGCGAGGGGGCGGACCGTGTCCGAAGTGCGGTACCCGAGTGAGGACGCACGCGTTTGGGAACCGGACTGCCTACTACTGCCCTCGCTGCCAGCGCTGAGGGTCTGCTGAAAGGGTGCTGGCAGGGAGCCGGCCGGACATCCCGCCTAGCCCAGAAGAGCCGGCAGCTCCTCGAGCGAGGAGATCTCGAACTCGGGCGACGGTCCCGACCCGGAGGCGAGGCCGCGGCGCCGGATGAGGACCGACCGAATTCCCGCGTTCCTAGCGCCCTGGATGTCCCGCTCGAGACGGTTGCCCACCATGACAGCGTCCTCCGGTCCCACCGCGAGGCCGTCGAGGGCGGCAATGAAGACTCTCGAATCCGGCTTCCCAAAACCTACGTCGCCAGACACGACCACACGGTGGAAGTAGCCTGCCAGGCCGGACGCCTCGAGCTTCTCGCGTTGCACGAGGGGCGCTCCGTTCGTAACGAGGCCGAGCCTGTAACCGTCGTCGCGCAACCTCGAGAGGACTGTCGCTGCGTCGCTGAAGGCCGCCATCCTGGCCCGGCGCTCTTCCTGGAAGGCGCGCCCGATCCCTGTCGAAAACGCGCCGTCACGGATGTCGTGCCTTAGCAGCGCGCCGCGCCATGTCTCGCGCCGGTACGCCGGGATCCAGTCACGCAATGCCCCCAGAAATGGATCCGCGGCGTCGAACCGGCCCCACAGCCCTTCGAGATGGCCGAGCCCGATGTCGCGAGCCTTAGCCGGTACGGGGTTGGTGCGCCACAGCTCGACCGCGCGCCGGTCCGCGGTGGTGGCGAACTCCTCCGCCCGGACGCCGAAGCGCTTCCTGACGCGCTCCGCGACCGCCAGCAGCGCCTCCCGGTCCGGCATCTCCTCCGGAATGAGCGTGTCATCCAGGTCGAACAGGACTGCCTTGATCGGCACGACGCCCCTCCCCGAGTTACGCCATATATGGTGTATGGTAACGTCGAGGCATGGAGAAGACCACGCTCTACCTGCCGGAAGACCTGCATCGCGAATTGCAGGAGGCCGCCATTCGGACAAGCCGCTCGCAGGCCGAGCTCATCCGAGAGGCAATCCGCAGATACCTCGCCGCCCAGTCGCGCCCGGAGATGACGTCGCTTGGGCTTGGAAGCGATTCGGGACTCCGCGGCAGGGATAGCGAACGCTGGCTCGAACGGGAGTGGGCAAGGCGGTGATCACCCTCGACACGTCGGCGATCTTCGCACTCCTCAATCGAAGCGACCCGGACCACGAGGCGGTACGGTCGGCATTCGCCGGTGACGGCGGCCCCTACATCGTCCCGGCGGGCATCCTGGCGGAGATCGGGTACCTGGTGGAGCGCCGCCTCGGCATCAAGGTACTGGACGCCCTCCTCGTTGATCTACAGCAGCGTGCCATGACCGTCGATTGTGGTGGCGAGGACCTCGCCCGCATCCGCGAGCTGGCGGCTCGTTACGCCGACCTGCCGCTGGGCCTTGCCGACGCGGTCGTGATCGCCTGCGCCGAGCGGAACGGGGGGAGCGTGTTGACCCTCGACTTCCGCCACTTCCGGGCGGTTGCCAGGGAAGGCAAGATCAGGCTGCAGCCGGCGCGTTGATCCGGCAGGGCTCGACTCTTGCGCCTGTGAAAGAATTGAGGCACGGAGGGGTGGCCGAGCGGTTTAAGGCGGCAGTCTTGAAAACTGCTGTGGGCGCAAGTCCACCGTGGGTTCGAATCCCACTCCCTCCGCCACCTGCAGGCGCTTCCCCGCGCCGTCGCCCCACGGTCGTCACGTATCCGTGGGCGCCGAGCGCCATCGCCGCCGCGCGCGCGTCGCCCTCGCCGAACGCGGTGACCATGATCACCGGCATGTCCATGGTGAGCCTTCCGACTCGGCCCACGGCAGTACACTTCTAGCTCCGCCGGCGTCTGTGCGCCGGCGACTGTGTGTCCGATGAATGGGGTTGCGCCAAGCTTTGAAGCTCCACGAGTACCAGGCGAAGGGGATTCTCGAGCGCTATGGCATCCCGGTACCGCGCGGGGACGTCGCCGCATCGCCGGCGGAAGCACGGGCAATCGCCGAAAGGCTCGGCGGGAAGGTCGTCGTCAAGGCCCAGGTGCACGCGGGAGGGCGCGGGAAGGCCGGCGGCGTAAAGCTGGTCGAGAGCGCCGCGGCGGCCGAAAAGGCGGCGGGCGGCATGCTCGGACGGAATCTGGTCACGCACCAGACGTCGGCCAGAGGCGTGCCCGTCCGCAAGGTGCTCGTGTCCGAGACGACTCCGATAGCCAGCGAGCTCTACGTGGCGGTGGTCGTCGATAGCAACGCCAGCGCGCCGGTCGTGATGGCGAGTCGTGCGGGCGGCATGGACATCGAGGAGGTCGCCGCCAGCCGGCCGGGCGACATCATGCGCGTGCGTTGCGATCCGGTGTACGGACTGTGGCCGTACCAGGCGCGCGACCTGGCCCGCGCTCTCGGCATGCCTCAGAAACTCGTGCGGGACACGACCAGCCTCATCGTCAACCTGCATCGCGTGTTCGTGGAGAACGACTGCTCCCTGGCCGAGATCAACCCGCTTGTGATCACCACCGACGAACGGGTCGTGGCGGTCGACGCAAAGCTCACGATCGAGGACGACGCCCTGTACCGGCACCCGGACCTGAAGGCGCTGGCGGACCCGGAGCAGGACGACGAGCTGGAGCGCCGGGCGGAGGTCGCCGGCGTGAAGTACGTGAAGCTCGAGGCCGGGTCGGTCGGCTGCATGGTCAACGGGGCCGGGCTGGCGATGGCGACCATGGACATCACGAAGAAGGCGGGGACGAACCCGGCGAACTTCCTGGATGTCGGCGGGACCGCCAACGAGGAGCGCATCGCCGAGGCGTTCTCGATCATCGTCGCCGATCCCGACGTCAGGGCCGTCCTGGTGAACATCTTCGGAGGCATCCTGCGCTGCGACGTCGCTGCTCGAGGCGTGGTGCAGGGCGCGCAAAACACACGCTCGCGCCTGCCAATCGTCGCCCTCATGCGCGGGACCAACGCCACCGAGGGACGGAAGATCCTCGGGGACTCCGGGCTGGACGTGACGTTCCTCGAGAACCTCTCGCAGGCCGCCCCCGCAGTGGGAAGGGTCCTGGCCCGATGACCGTGCTCGTCGATCGCAACACTCGGCTTCTCGTCCAGGGCCTCGGACGTGAAGGTTCCTTTCATGCCGGCCGATGCCGCGCATTCGGAACGAACATGGTGGCCGGAGTCCATCCGGGGCGCGGCGGCACGAAGTTCGAGGACGCCGTTCCCGTCTTCGAGTCTGTCAGAGAAGCCGTCGACGCCACCGCGCCCAACGTTGCGATCCTGTTCGTGCCCGCACCTGCGGCGCCCGACGCAATCGTCGAGCAGGTCGATGCAGGCGTCCCGCTGGTCATCTGCATCAGCGAGGGCATCCCGGTCCTCGACATGGTCAAGGTCAGGGCCTACATGCAGGGGAAGAAGTCACGGTTGCTCGGGCCGAACTGCCCGGGAGTGATCAACCCTGGCGGCCGGGCCAAGGTCGGCATCATGCCCGGCGACATCCACAGGCCTGGCAACGTCGGCGTTGTTTCGCGGTCGGGCACGCTGACCTACGAGGCGGTCATGCAGCTCACGAGCCTCGGGATCGGTCAGTCGACATGCGTGGGGATCGGCGGAGACCCGGTGAACGGCACCTCGTTCGTCGACGTGTTGACGCTGTTCGAACGCGACACCGACACCAGCGCCATCGTGATGATCGGCGAGATCGGCGGGACCCGCGAGCAGGAGGCCGCTGATTTCATCAGGACGATGAAGAAGCCTGTCGTTGCGACCATCGTCGGCCAGTCGGCGCCGCCCGGAAAGCGAATGGGTCACGCCGGGGCGATCATCACCGGCAAGGCGGCGCAGGCGTCGGAAAAGATCGCGGCGCTCAGGGCGGCCGGGGCCACGATCGCGGACACGCCGGCGGAGATCGGCGAGGTCGTGAAGGCGCTACTGCGGTAGCAGGGGACGGGGCGCCGCTGTTTGCCTCAGAACAGCGGTAATGGCGCCGACGCACCGACGAACAGCAGCCGGCCGCCGTTGAGCAGCGCGGCGCCGATCACCCCGGCCACGAGGTCGTCGGCCATGATCCCGAGCCCACCCGGCAGCCGCTCGAAGCGGCGGATGGGCCACGGCTTCACGATGTCGAGCACCCTGAAGACGATGAAGGCGGCGACGACCCACGGGATGGTCTGCTTGACGAAGAGGCATGTGACCCACATGCCGGCGTACTCGTCGATGATGGCCCGTCGTGGGTCGTTGTCGCCGATCGCGCTGATGCGGTGCGTGGCCCAGACGCCGGCGACCGCCGTGGCGCCGATGAGCGCGAAGAACCACGGCGAGCGTCCGCTGAACGGCAGGAAGTAGAAGATCGCGCTGGCGACCGCCGCGCCCGCGGTGGCGGGGGCGTAAGGGAACCGGCCGATCAGTCCGCCGGTCGCGACGATCTCGCTGAGGCTGAGGCGGAAGCGGCGTGGCGGAGGCTCGGCTACCTGAGCCACTGCCTGGCCCAGCCGAGCCCCTGCACTGTGTTCCCCTTCGGCCGGTACTCGCAGCCGATCCAGCCGTCGTACCCGAGGCCGTCGATGTGCGGTAGCAGGAAGCCGTAGTTGATCTCGCCGGTCCCGGGCTCGTTGCGCCCCGGGTTGTCCGCAAGCTGCATGTGCCCGATCGAAGACAGGTTCGCCTTGATGGCGGTCGCAAGGTCGCCTTCCATGATCTGCATGTGGTAGATGTCGTACTGGAGGGCGACGTTGCGCGCCCCGGTGTCCTTCACGGCCTGCATGGCGTGCCCGGTCCGATGGACGAAGAAACCGGGAATGTCACGCGTGTTGATGGCCTCGACCATCAGGGTGATCCCGAGCGGCGCCGCCTGAGCTGCCGCGTATTTCAGGTTCTCGACATATGTCTGGTGCAGGCGCTCGATTGGCACCTCGCCCGGCTGCTTGCCTGCCAGCACGGTCAGCCGCTTGCAGCCCAGCGCCTTCGCGTATTCGAGTGCCTTGCCTACACCGTCCTGGAACTCCCCCCTGCGCGCCGGGAAGATCGCGTTGCCGCGGTCTCCTTTCGCCCAGTCCCCTGCCGGAAGGTCGAATAGCACCTGCTCCAGGCCGTGCCGCTGAAGCCGTTCCTGGATCTGCGCCACGGGGAACTCATACGGGAACAGGTACTCGACACCCTTGAACCCTGCCCGGGCCGCCTGCTCGAAGCGGTCCAGGAACGGCACCTCGTTGAACATCATGGTCAGGTTGGCAGCCAATTTCGGCATGGTTAGCGCTCGATCGGCGCGCCCACCAGGCTGCCCCACTCGGTCCACGAACCGTCGTAGTTGCGGACCTTGTCGTATCCGAGCAGCTGGTGCAGCACGAACCAGGTGTGTGCCGACCGCTCGCCGATCCGGCAATAGGCGATCACTTCGCCTGCGCCCGTGATCCCGCGGTCGCCGTAGACCTTCCTCAACCCTGACGCTGGCTTGAAGGTCCCGTCCTCGGCGACTGCGGTCCCCCATGGGATGTTCCGGGCGCCGGGGATGTGCCCGGGCCGTTGAGCCCCCTCCTGTGGCAGGGCTGGCGGCGCAAGCAACTCGCCCTTGTACTCCTGCGGCGATCGAACGTCGACCAGCTGGACCGCGTTCGGCCGGGTCACAGCCGAGAGGACGTAGTCGCGCATCGCCCGCAACGAGAGGTCCGGCTTTCCTGCCCGGTACGTGGCTGCCGCGCGCTTCGTCGGTTCGGTTGTAAGCGCACGCCTCTCGGCGACCCACTTCGCACGACCGCCGTTCATCAGCTTCAGCTCCCGGTGCCCGTACAGCTTCAAGAACCAGAACGCCCAGGCTGCGAACCAGTTGTTGTTGTCCCCGTACAGCACGACCGTCGTGTCGTTGGAGATTCCCGCCTGGCCGAGCAGTCGCTCGAGCTGCGCGCCTGTGAGCAGGTCACGGGTGAGCGAGTCCTGGAGCTGCGACTTCCAGTTCCAGCCGACCGCCCCCTGGATGTGTCCCTGGTCGTAGGCGGCCGTGTCGACGTCGACCTCGGCGAGCACTACTTTCGGGTCTCCACTGTTCTGAGCGACCCAGTCGGTCGAAACCAGCGATTCCGGATGTGCATAGGCGTCAACCATCGACGTCACCCCTACCACCAGATCTTGCCCGCGACCTCACGCTTGAGGTCGGAATATTCCCTCGCCCACAGACCGGTGCTCAGGTACTTCCATCCGCCGTCTGCCAGCAGACACACCACGTTGCCGTGCTCCATGCGGGCCGCCACCTTTTGCGCACAGGCGACGACCGCGCCCGAGGAAACTCCGGCGAAGATCCCTTCGTCCAGCAGCAGGCGCTTCGTCGTGCTGAACGACTCTTCCTGGCTGATCAACATACGCCCGTCCAGCTCATCGAGGTTCAGGATCGGCGGGACGAACCCGTGCTCCAGGCTGCGCAGGCCCTGCACCACGTCATCGGGCGGCGGTGCGACCGCGATCACCTTGACCCTGCGGTTGTGCGCCCTCAGCGCGCGGCCGACCCCCATGAGCGTGCCGCCGGTCCCCAGTCCGGCCACGAACACGTCCACGTCAGGCAGGTCGCGGACGATCTCTGGCCCGGTCGTCTCGACGTGCGCCCGCGGGTTGGCTTCGTTACCGTACTGGTAGGGCATGAAGTAGGTCGGGTTCTCTTCGACGATCCCGCGCGCGACCAGGATCGACTCATTCGTGCCCTTGTCGGCGTCCGAAAAGATGATCTCCGCCCCATACGCCTTCAGCAGCTCGACCCGTTCCGGGCTGACGCTCGCGGGCATGACGACCTTGACCCTGTACCCGCGCACGCGACCCACCATCGCCAGGGCGATCCCCGTGTTCCCGCTGGTGGGTTCGATGATCGTGCCGCCCTGCTTCAGGCGGCCATCGGCAGCGGCTGCCTCGACCATGAACCGGGCGATGCGGTCCTTCACGCTCCCGGTCGGATTGTGCCCTTCCAGCTTGGCGAACAGGCGCACCTTCCGGTTCGGGCTGAACGACCGGAGCTCGACCAGCGGCGTGTTGCCGATCGCGTCGAGGATGTCCCGTCCCGCCTTGCGGGCCGCGGTTCCCACTCGTGCTTCCAACTCAGTGGACGGCGACCGCGGCGCCCTCCCGGGCGGGCATGCCGCAGAACTGCTCGTAGTCGATCAGCTTCGTCACCGTCGGGTTGTCGCCGCACAGCGGGCACTTCGGATTCCGGCGCACCTTCACGACGCGGAACTCCATGCCCAGTGCATCGATGAGGAGCAGCCGGCCGGCCAGCGCGTCGCCTATGCCCACGATCTGCTTGATCGCCTCGGTCGCCTGGATGGAGCCGACGATCCCCGTCAGCGCTCCCAGCACGCCCGCCTCGGCGCAGCTCGGGACTTCGCCCGGCGGCGGTGGCGTCGGGAAGAGGCAGCGGTAGCAACCCTTGCCCGGTAGATACGTGGTCGCCTGCCCCTCGAACAGCAGGATGCTGCCGTCGACCAGGGGCTTCTTCAACAGGTAGCAGGCGTCGTTGACCAGATACCGGGTCGGAAAGTTGTCGGCGCCATTGATGACGATGTCGTACGGCTGGATGATCCTGAACGCGTTGTCTGAAGTGATCGGCTCTTCGTGGGCCACGACCTCGACCTCGGGGTTCAGGCTCTGGATCGTCAGCCGCGCCGATTCCACCTTGCGCATCCCAACGCGGTCGTTGCGGTGGAGGATCTGCCTCTGCAGGTTGCTCAGGTCGACGACGTCGAAGTCGACTATTCCTATACGGCCTACGCCCGCAAGCGCGAGGTAGACGGCGACCGGCGACCCGAGCCCGACGGCGCCGATGATGAGCACTTTCGCGTCCATCAGCCGGCGCTGCCCGACGCTCCCGACCTGCGGCATGATGATGTGCCGGCTGTAACGGGCAACCTGTTCGGGCGTGAACTTCCTGGTCTTCGGCTGGGTCATTCGGGGCCTTTCTCACAAGCTGACGGCTGTGGGTCCCGTCGACGCTTCACCTGAGTTAGACGCGGCGGGCGCGCAGGTCGTTGCCATGTTAGACGGTCTGCACGGCCGGGCCACGGCGACCGCGGCAGGTCGCGTTGAACCGTCCTCTCGCTGCTTAGGCCGGCGCCGCCGCAAGTATTGCCTGCTGGCGGGCGGCCAGGTCGGCGATGCTGGTGCGGCTCAGCACATCCAGCAGCATCCGTTCGATGTCACTCCAGAGCTCGCGTTGGGAGCAAGCGCTGGAGAGCGTACATTCGCCCGGTTCGTGGATGCATTCCATCGGGGCAAGCCTGCGCTCGAAGATATCGACGACCTCGGCAACGGTTATCGAGCCGGCCGGCCGGGCGAGCATGTGGCCGCCGTGCGGGCCGCGTCGACTCTCTATGAGTCCAGCCTTCTGAAGCGTGTTGAGGATCTGGGCGACGAAGGCTTCCGGAACGTGCTGCCTCGCCGCGGCCGCACTCGCCGGCACCGGCACGCCTTCCGGCTGCTGTGCGAGGTCGATCAACAGCCGCAGCCCGTAGTCAACCTTGATTGGAAACAGCATGGGACCGGCCCCCGGCCAGGGGTGGCTCGCCAAACCTGAATCGATAGCTGATTATAGCATCGCAACGGCAATTCCTGACCGGTTCGGTCATGATTTTCGCTGTGCTACGCTTTCAATTTGTCCACGATGGCTGCAGTCAGCCGCCGGCAAAGCTGCCTGGCATGAAACGGATCCCCAACAGATGACCACTCAGCAACAGCTTGTGCTCGAAGCCCAGACGCGGGCCATGACCGGCAAGAAGGTCAGGGCGCTGCGCCGGACCGGTGTCACTCCCATCCATGTTTACGGCCCGGGGGGACAGCCGCTCACGCTGCAGGCGTCCACCGATGCCGTTCGCTCCGCGGTGAATGCCGCCGGAACGACTCAGCCAGTGACCATCCAGTTCGACGGCTCAGCGACCCTGAGCTTCGTCCGCGACGTGGCGACGAACGCGGTGACCGGTGAGCTTCAGCACGTCGACTTCCTGCGAATCGATCCCAACAGGGCGATCGACGTCACGGTCCCGATCATCGTGATCGGCGACAGCCCGGCGACCCGTGGTGGCCAGGGCAACGTCGCACAGGTGAAGCGAACGCTGCGCGTCCGGGCACTGCCCGCGAAGCTGCCTTCGAAGCTGGAGGCCAACATATCGACCCTGACCGAGATCGGCGCCGCCATCCGTGTACGCGAGTTGAAGCTACCGGAGGGCGTGGAGCCGCTCGACGCCGCCAATGACGTAGTAGTGCGCATCACCAAGATGCGCGCCGAGGAACAGGTGGTCACGCCCGAGGCCGCCGCAGCCGCAGCGGCCGCCGCGGTCCCGGGCGCCGCGCCAGCGGCTGGTGCGCCGGCAGGCGCGCCTGCGGCCGGGGCGCCCGGCGCAGCCGGGAGGGCGCCCGCTGCGGGTGCTGCGGCGGCGGCCGGCAGAGCGCCGGCGGCTGGAGCGCCGGGACGGGCCGCGCCGGGCGCTGCGCCTGCAGCCGCCCCGGCCGCCACGCCACCTCCACAGCGAGGTGGCGGCCGA
>Ga0233424_10003158_pt1 | contig 10873 bp, 8 predicted proteins | sample Watercolumn_Towu_FD_181011 | JGI IMG/M metagenome (GOLD analysis project Ga0233424, IMG submission 181011) | Freshwater microbial communities from Lake Towuti, South Sulawesi, Indonesia - Watercolumn_Towuti2014_125_MG | ecosystem: Environmental > Aquatic > Freshwater > Lake | place: Indonesia... | reverse complement strand
GGCGAGGTTGGGCATCAATGCTTCCTGCGCGAGCTTGTCCATCATCGGCACCAGGCCGACGGTCGACAGCGTGACGCGCTTCGGATGCATATCGAAGCCGTCCTTCTCGTTCAGCATCCGCAACGCCTTCATGGTCGGATCGTAGTTCTGCAACGGTTCGCCCATCCCCATCAGGACGATGTTGAAGGACTTGTCGAGCAGGTTGGTCGATCGCGCCAGCAGCCGGACCTGGCCGGCAATCTCCGCCGCGCTCAGGTGGCGGACTAACCCCATCTTGCCGGTCAGGCAGAACGCGCAGCCCATCGCGCAGCCGACCTGGGTCGAGACGCAGAACGTCTGTTTGGGCGTGTCCGGAATGAAGACCGATTCGATCAGCCTGCCGTCGGACAGTTTCAGGACGAACTTCTGCGTACCGTCTTCCGACACGTCGTGATGCACGACCTGGGGCAGAGAGACGAAGGCCGATTCGGCAAGCGCGGCGCGCAGTTCGCGGCCCAGGTTCGTCATCTCGTCGAAGCCGGTGACGCCGCGCTTCCAGATCCACTGGTAGATCTGCCTGGCGTGGAATGTCCTGTGACCGAGCGACTGGACGAAATCCTCGAGCTCTTTCAGCTCGAGCCCGGCCAGGTCGGTCTTCATGAAGGCATGCTATCAGCTATCGGCGATCGGCTATCGACCTTGAGCAACGGAAGCCGAGAACGGAAAGCCGAGAGCTAGTGCGAGAAGCGAGCACGCACGGATGTAAGCGTTCGCGTCATCGATTCCCGTGCCGTGCTGGTGACAATCGGGCGGATCAGCGGACCGACGATGGCCGGAAGATCGCGGCTCAGCGTCAACGATTCGATCTCGACCAGCACGCCGTCGTCGAACTGCTGGTAGCGCCAGTACGAGTTCAGCCGCCACATGTAGCCGTGGTCGTTGCCTTCCGGCAGCGCGCGCTCGCGAGGCGTCCCGGCGTTCTCGATCTCGACCACCTTCGTCGAAATGCTGTTGCTCAGCGCGCGATCGGGCGACAGCCGCACGTAGTCGACGTCGTATTCGGTGTCGTAGACCACGGTCACGAACTTCGTCCGCCGCAGTCGCAGGAACACCTTCTGTGAATCGCCATCACGCGACACGACCCGTGACGACAGTACGTCTTCCTGCTGGTGCTGGTCGGTTTGCGGCTCTTGCAGCACCTTCAGCAGATGATCGAGCTTCACCTTAGGTACGAATACCGTGCCGCGCCAGTGGTTGACCAGCCCGCCGCCAATCTCAATCTCGTTCGACCCGCTGCGTGCCGGCGCGCCGCGCTCCACATAGACCTCGCCGCGCCGAAGCGTGGCGATGATCCGCGATTGCTCAGCTGCGGACCGGCGCTCGAATTCGAGAAACGGCTGCTCGTCGGCCAGGTTCTGTGCGCGCCGCGCTTCCACGGCGGCGACATACTTCGCGAAGTCCCGCACGGTGCGTGGCTGCAGCGTCGCTTCGCCGCCATCGGCCCTGAGCGCAATCGAAGAACCCGCGTACGCCGCTGACGCCAGGCTCACGGCAGCCAGCGCGGCGCCGGCGCGGAACACCAGCCGGTCCGCACCGACGAAATTGACCACCGACAGCAGCACCGCGCTCGCCACGTTGGCGAGGACCACCGGCATGCCGGCGAGCTCGACCAGTAACCCGGTTAGAAAGATGCTGCCGATGATCGACGAGACCCCCGTGAAGACATTGAACTGCAGCAGTCTTACCACGGCTGATCCATGACGGTCGCTCCACGTCCAGTAGTGGTGGTGCACGAAATTGGCCAGAATCGCTGCCTCCACCACGACAGCGGTGGCCAGCAGGTAATTCATCCCCAGGACCGTCGTCAGGACCGCCAGCTACGCGACCTGGACGACGAATCCAATCGTGCCGGCGGCCGCGAATCGCAGGAATCTGATCATCGCCTGGTCTCCTCGAGATACAGCGCGCGGACGTTGTTCGCCGATGAAATCACGAACGTCACCACCATTCCAGAGGCGCCGATCACGCCGCCGAGATCCCACAGCCTGACCGGACCGAGGCCGAACACCGCCACGACAGGTGAGTCGATCAATGCCAGCGCTCCGGCTGCCATCAGGATCCGCAGTTCCGTCGGTCCCACCCCGACAAACGCCATCTTGAACACGCCGCGGGCGTGCTTCGCCAGATAGGTCTCGGCCGACACCAGGAAGAACGCCGCGACCACGAGCGAGGCGATGAGAGGCGACATGTATCCTGACGCCGCCAGGCCGGCAAACACCATCGCCGTGCCGGCGAGATCGATCACGTGAGCGACGTAGTACCCGTAGCGCGGCTGCTGCTGATTGCGGACCCGCGCCACCGTTCCGTCAAGGCTGTCACCGAACCAGTTGAGTGCCAGGCACAGCACCACAAGTGCCGCGCCGCCAGCAGGATCCGTCTCAGCTATCCAGAAGGCGAGGCCGGCGCCGGCCATTGCCACGAGCCCGAGCGCCGACAAATGGTCGGCATTGATCCAGCGTGGCAGCCGCGTGGCAATCCAGATTAACGCGCGCCTCTCCGCCGCGGCGAGCAAGCTGTCGTGTTGTCGAACGTGAGTTGACGTCATGGGCTTTTCTGCGGCCTCCAACGCGGAATGTGCAAAACGGGCAGAGAACGGCTCACCGGTGATATGATCGCCAGGCAATTCACTCTGCCGTCATCACTTACGCCGGCAGATTCCCACCGTGACCGAATCGAATATCCGCCGAAGCGTGCTTGCCAACGGTGTCCGCCTCGCCACCGAGCGGATGACTCACGTCCGGTCGGTGGCGGTTGGCATATGGCTCACCCGCGGCTCGCGACACGAGCCGGCCGACCATCCCGGCATCGCGCATTTCGTCGAGCACATGCTGTTCAAAGGCACTCCAGCGCGGAGCGCTGAAGAGATAGCGCAGCAGGTCGATTCCGTCGGCGGCCAGATCGACGCGTTCACGTCGAAGGAATACGCCGGCTATTACCTCAAGGTGCTCGACGAGCATCTGCCGCTGGCGGTAGACATCCTTGCCGACCTGATCTGCAATCCGCTGTTCGCCGACGAGGACATCGAGCGCGAGAAGAAGGTGATCCTCGAAGAAATCAAGATGGTCGAGGACACCCCCGACGATCTCGTCCATGAAATCTTCGCCGAGGGGTTCTGGCGGAATCACCCGCTCGGCAGACCGATCCTCGGGACTCCGGCCAGCGTCAGCGCTCTCGATCAGCGGACGCTGAAACAGTACTTTGCCGAAACCTACGTCGCGTCCAACTTCGTCGTGGTCGCGGTCGGCAATCTCGAGCACTGGCGCGTGCAGCAGCTGCTCGAAAAGGCCCTCGAGAACTCACCTCACAAGGGGCCCGAACCCACACAGTCGGCGCCGACGGTCGCCCCGGCGATCCAGGTCAGGAAGAAGGATCTCGAGCAGAGCCACGTCGTGTTCGGCACCGAGGCGCTGCCACAACACCATCCCGATCGCTACGCCGGCTACGCGCTCAACACCACGCTCGGCGGTTCGATGAGCTCGCGTCTTTTCCAGAACGTCCGCGAGAAGCGTGGTTTGGCCTATTCGGTGTTCTCAGGGCTGTCGGCCTACCAGGATGCCGGCGCGCTCAGCATCTACGCCGGCTGCGCCAACGACGCGGTCGCCGAGCTGATCGAGGTGGTCGTCGCCGAGATCCGGCAGATGAAGGCGGACGGCCTCGATGCGGTGGAGCTGCGCCGCGCCAAGGATCACCTCAAGGGGTCGCTGATGCTCGGCCTCGAGAGCACCTCGAGCCGCATGTCGCACCTGGCGCGCCAGGAGATGTATCGCGATTCGACGTTCGGGCTCGACGAAATGCTCGCCGCGATCGAAGGTGTAACGGCCGAAGACGTATTGCGGCTCGCCGATCGATTCTTCACGAACGGCTCGCTGGCGGTCACCGTCCTCGGGAATGTCAACGGATTGCAGGTGACGAAGGAGCAACTGGCTCTTTGATCCCGCGCTACACGAACCCTGAGATGGGTCGCATCTGGAGCGAGCAACGCCGCTACGAGACGTGGCTCCAGGTTGAAGTGGCCGCCGCTGAAGCCATGGCGGAGGCCGGCATCGTGCCGGCCGAGGCGGCGCGCGCGTTGCGCGACAAGGGCGCGTTCGACATCGCGCGCATCGAAGAAATCGAACAGACTACGCAGCACGACGTCATCGCGTTCACGACGTCCGTCGCCGAATTGGTCGGCCCCGCCGCGCGCTGGCTGCACTTTGGTCTCACGTCGTCGGACGTCGTCGACACCGCGCAGGCGGTGCAGATGGTCGAAGCGTGCGACCTGATTCTCAGGAACATGCAGGCGCTCGGTGAGGCCATCAAGGCCAGGGCGCACGAGCATCAGCACACGCCGATGATCGGCCGGACGCACGGCGTCCACGCCGAGCCGATGACCTTCGGGTTGAAGCTGGCGCTGTGGTACGCCGAATGGCTGCGCGACATCGAGCGCGTGCGGCGGGCCCGCGAGGCGGTGCGAGTCGGGAAGATCTCCGGCGCGGTCGGGACGTTTGCCCACCTCGACCCGGCGATCGAAGCAGCCGTCTGCAGGAAGCTTGGCCTGATGCCGGCGCCGATCTCGTCACAGGTCATTCAACGCGATCGACATGCCGAGCTGACGAGCGCGCTGGCCATCACCGCCGCGTCGCTCGAGAAGTTCGCGCTCGAAATTCGTGGTTTGCAGAAGACCGAGATCGGCGAGGTCGAAGAGCCGTTCGGCAAAGGTCAGAAGGGTTCGTCGGCGATGCCGCATAAGCGCAATCCGATCGGGTGCGAGCAGATCGTCGGCCTGGCCCGGCTGATTCGCGCTCATGCGATGGCGGCGCTCGAGAACGTGGCGCTGTGGCACGAGCGCGACATCTCGCATTCATCGGTCGAGCGCGTCATTCTGCCCGACAGCTTCATCGCGCTCGATCACATGCTGCGCCGCTTCACGCGCATCGTGTCGGGCATGGTGGTCTATCCGGAGCGCATGCTCGAGAACCTGAATCGCTCGCGCGGCGTGGTGTTCTCGGGTCAGGTCCTGCTGGAACTGGCGCGCCGCGGGGTGTCGCGCGAACAGGCCTACGAATGGGTGCAACGCAACGCGATGCGCTCGTTCCACGAGCAGCGTGAGTTCAAGGCGCTGCTGCTGGCGGACGGCGACATTACCAAAGTGCTGCCGGCCGCGGAGGTGGAGAAGGCGTTTGATTTGAAGGTGCAGTTGCGCAACGTCGACGCGGTGTTCAAGCGGGTGTTCGATCTGAGTGCCTGAGGAGAGCAAATGAAAGCGCGTGTCTATGTGACCTTGAAGCCGTCGGTGTTCGACCCGCAGGGTCGCGTCGTCGCCGATGCGCTGGTCACGCTCGGCTACGACGACGTGAAGGACGTGCGGCAGGGCAAGTTCTTCGAGGTCGATCTCACCGGCGCCGATCCGGCAACCGCCAAGGCGCGTGTCACCGAGATGGCCGACAAACTGCTCGCCAATCCCGTCATCGAGAGCTACCGGGTCGAGGTCCTGCAGGAGAGTCAGCAGTCAAGAGTCGGCAGTTAAGCGTTTGGGGCGAGCATCATGAAGTTCTCCGTTGTGGTATTTCCCGGTTCGAACTCGGATTACGACGCCTTTTACGCCGCATCGCACGTGCTCGGCGAACAGTCGGAGCTCGTCTGGCACAAGGACACCGACCTCAAGGGCGCCGATGCGGTGATCCTGCCGGGCGGGTTCGCGCACGGCGATTACCTGCGCACCGGGGCGATTGCGCGCTTTTCGCCGATCATGAATGCCGTCAAGGCGTTCGCCGAGCGAGGCGGACCGGTGCTGGGGATCTGCAACGGTTTCCAGGTGCTGCTGGAAGCCGGCCTGCTGCCCGGCGCCATGGTGCGAAACGATCGCATCAAGTTCGTCTCGCAGGTCGTTCCGGTGCGTGTCGAACAGACCGACACCCCGTTCACCGCCGCCTGTTCGCAGAATCAGGTGCTCAAGCTGCCGATCGCGCACGGCGAAGGGAACTACTACGCGCCGCCAGACGTGCTGGCCGCCATCGAGCAGAACCGGCAGGTGGTTTTTCGCTATACCAGCGCCGCGGGCGAAGTCGGCGCGCAATGGAACCCCAACGGATCGCTCAACGGCATTGCCGGGATCTGTAACCACCGGCGCAACGTCGTCGGCCTGATGCCGCATCCCGAGCGCGCCTCCGAGGCAGCGCTGGGCAGCGCCGACGGGCGCTTCGTGCTGGCATCGGCCGTCAAGGCACTGGCATCTGTGTCGAGGTAATCGCAACGTGACCGTTATCGACAGCGCGGTTCTCGAGCGTCACGGCATCAAGCCGGACGAGTACGAGCGAATCCAGCAGTTGATGGGCCGCGAGCCCAATGTGCTGGAGCTGGGGTTGTTCTCGGTCATGTGGTCCGAGCACTGCAGCTACAAGAGCTCGCGCGTGCACTTGAAGACACTGCCAACCACCGGCGCCCGGGTCGTGCAGGGCCCGGGCGAAAACGCCGGCGCGGTCGACATCGGCGACGGGTTGTGCGCGGTGTTCAAGATCGAGTCCCACAACCATCCGTCGTTCATCGAGCCGTACCAAGGCGCGGCAACCGGCGTCGGCGGCATCATCCGAGACATCTTCACGATGGGCGCGCGGCCCATCGCGCTCCTCAACGCACTGCGATTCGGGTCGCTCGACACGCCCCTGGCGCGACGTATCTTCGAAGGCGTCGTGGCCGGCATCGGCGGTTACGGCAACAGCATCGGCATCCCGACCGTCGGCGGCGAGATCGTGTTCGACCCGATCTACTCGGGCAACCCGCTGGTCAACGTCTTGTGCCTGGGCATCGCGCGCCGGGACGACATTGTCAAAGGCGCTGCCAGGGGCGCGGGCAACCCGGTGTACTACGTTGGCGCCAAGACCGGCCGGGACGGTATTCACGGCGCGACCATGGCTTCGGCCGAGTTCGATGAAACGTCGGCGGAGAAGCGCCCGGCAGTCCAGGTCGGCGACCCGTTCATGGAAAAGCTGTTGATGGAAGCCTGTCTCGAGGTGATGAAGACAGGCGCGGTCGTCGGCATTCAGGACATGGGAGCGGCCGGCTTTACCTGTTCGACGTCGGAGATGGGCTCGCGCGGCGGCGTCGGCATGAGCGTGGACGTGGCGCAGGTGCCGCAGCGCGAGACCGGGATGATTCCCTACGAGATCATGCTCTCCGAATCGCAGGAGCGCATGCTGTTGGTGGTGGAGCGCGGCCGCGAGCGCGAGGTCGAGGAGGTCTTCGAGAAATGGGACCTGCACGCGGTGAAGGTCGGCGACGTCACCGAAGGCACGCGGCTGAAGATTCATGAGCGCGGCAGTCTGGTCGCCGACGTGCCGAATCGTGCCTTGACCGACGAAGCTCCGGTGTACCACCGCCCGATGCAGGAACCGTCGTGGCAGAAGACGGTCCAGCAGCTGTCGCTGGCGGAACTGGGTGAGCCACCCACCGCGCAGGCGGCGTTCGAGGCTTTGATCGCCGTGCCGACCATTGCCAGCAAGCGATGGGCATACCGCCAGTTCGATCACAGCGTCGGTACCAACACCATCGCGCAACCCGGAGCGTCCGCGGCGGTCGTGCGGGTCAAGGACACCTCGCGGGGCCTGGCCATCTCCGTGGACGGTAACGGCCGGTTCTGCTATCTGGATCCGTATCAGGGCGCGATGCTGGCGGTCGCCGAGGCATCTCGGAATGTCGCGTGCGCCGGCGGTGAGGCGATTGGCGCAACCAACAACCTCAACTTTGGCAATCCGGAGCGGCCCGAAATCATGTGGCAGATTGCGGAGGCGGTGCGCGGCATCGGCGATGCCTGCCGAGCGCTCAACGCGCCGATCACCGGCGGCAACGTCAGTCTCTATAACGAAACCGAAGGCCGGGCCATCTACCCCACGCCGGTGCTGGGCGTGGTCGGCATTCTCGAAGACGCGTCGAGGACCGTGACGCGGGTCTTCAAGTCCGACGGAGCCGCACTGGTGCTGCTGGGCGATAATTCCGGTGAGCTCGGTGGCAGCGAGTACCTCGCGACCGTGCATCGGACGGTGGCGGGAAGGCCGCCGGCGCTTGACCTGAAACGCGAAGCGGCGCTGCAGAGACTGGTCGTGGACTTGATCGGCAAGGGCTGCATCGAATCCGCGCACGATTGCTCGGAGGGTGGTCTGGCAGTTGCCATTGCCGAGTGCACATTCGACGCCGGCGGGCTCGGCGTGACGGTTGATGTCGCACCGGCCGCGAATGAAGTGGGAGCGGTAGACGAACTCCACCGCGCCCAGTGGGTGACCAACGCCACGCTGTTCGGCGAGTCGGCATCGCGCATTGTCGTCTCGTCTGCCAGCCGTCACCTCGATACGGTGCTGGCGTCGGCCAGCGCCGCCGGAGTGCCTGCACAGGAGATCGGCCGGGTGAGCGGCGATCGCATCCGGCTGAGCGTGAATGGACGGCTGGCGATTGACACGCCGGTGGCGACCGCGGAAACGGCATGGGCCACTGCGATCGAACGGATCATGTCGCGGCAGGCCGCGAGCTGATCGCCGAAAGCCGAGCCGAGAGCCTTTATGTTCGACAAATTCAAGGACGAATGCGGCGTGTTCGGCGTCTACGGCCACCCCGAAGCGTCGAAGCTGACCTATCTGGGCCTCTACGCGCTGCAGCATCGCGGACAGGAGAGCGCCGGCATCGCTTCTTCCGACGCTGAGCGAGTCCGCCTCGTCAAGAAGATGGGCTACGTCAACGAGATCTTCGACGAAGCCACGTTGGCCACGCTGCCGGGCCGCGTCGCGATCGGTCATACGCGCTACTCCACGGCGGGTGAGAGCAAGCTGTCGAACGCGCAGCCGATTCTGATCGACTGCGTCCACGGGCAGGTCGGAATCTGCCACAACGGCAACATCGTCAATGCCAACGAGATCCGCGACCGCCTGGTGCGCGCCGGATCGATCTTCCAGACCAACAGCGACACCGAGGTCGTGCTGCATCTCTACGCCCGCTCCCAGGCTGGATCGATCGAGGATGCGCTGGTCGAATCGATCACGCAGCTGTCCGGCGCCTTTTCGTTTGCGTTGATCACGAAGAATTCGCTGATCGCCGTTCGCGATCCGCACGGCTTCCGGCCGCTTGCGCTCGGCCGCCTCGGCGAGGCGTGGGCGGTCACGTCGGAGACCTGCGCGCTCGACCTGATCGGCGCCACCTACGTTCGCGATGTCGAGCCGGGTGAAGTGCTGATCATCGGCGCGCATGGCCTGCGATCGATCAAGCCGTTTCCGGCAGCGCCGCTGTCGCACTGCATCTTCGAGCACGTCTACTTCGCCCGTCCCGACAGCGACGTGTTCGGGCAGAGCGTCAACGAGGTGCGCACCAACCTGGGCCGCGAACTCGCCCGCGAAACCGCCGTGGCGGCCGACGTGGTGGTGCCGATTCCCGACTCCGGAGTGTGCGCCGCGATCGGCTATTCCGAAGAGTCGAGACTGCCGATGCGGTTTGGCCTGATCCGCAATCACTATGTGGGTCGGACGTTCATTGAGCCGGCACAATCCATCCGCCACTTCGGCGTCAAGGTCAAGCTCAACCCGGTTCGCAGCATCCTCGCCGGCAAACGCGTCGTGCTGGTCGACGACTCGCTGGTGCGCGGCACCACCAGCCGGAAGATCGTCAAGATGGTCCGCGCCGCCGGCGCCGCAGAAGTGCATCTCCGCATCAGCTGTCCGCCGACGGTGTCGCCCTGCTTCTATGGCGTGGACACGCCGCGGCGCCGGGAGTTGATCGCCGCGACGCATTCGCAGGAGGAAATCAGGAAGTACGTCGGCGCAGACTCGCTCGGGTACCTCAGCCTCGGCGGACTCCTGTCATCAGTCAACGGCAAAGGCCCGTCGTATTGCACGTCCTGCTACACCGGCAACTATCCGGTGGCATTCCCCCGTGACGAAACCGGCTATTTGCAGTTGTCGTTGAAGATCGACGGCAAGGTCGACCCGCTTCCTGACGAAGAACCTGAGACGGTTGTCTAGCGAAATGACCCATCTGCGAAGTGCCGCGCTAGTGGCCGCACTTGCGTCGGCGACTCTTCCTGATCTTTCTCCGCCTTCCGCGGCCCTGCGATCTGCGCCTTCCACCTTCGTCCGTCGCGCGACGACGGACAGGCCTGCGGCCCTGGAGTCGGCCCAGGAGCGTGGTCCGACGCCGGCGACGCCGGAGCAGATCCGCGCCGCGATCGACAGGCTCGCCGATCTCGACTATCCGACCCGCATGGCCGCGGGCCGGACGCTCCGCCGTGCGCCAGCGGCACAGGTCGTCCCCGCCCTGCTGCAGGCTGTCAGCGAGCACGCCGACGGCTTCGTGCGCTTTCGCGCCCTGATCCTGCTGACCGGCTTCGCCGATCCGCGAACCGAAGATGCCATGGAAACCGCAATGGCCTCGCCGAACGACCGGCTTCGCGAAGTGGCCTACGCCTATTTCGAGCAGCACCCGCAGCCGTCGCTGGCGGCGAAGTTGCTCGCGGCCATCGACAAGGAAGACGGCGAATTCGTCCGTCCGGCCCTGGTGCGCGCGCTGGCCGCGTTGCCGAAAGATGCCAAAGCCGCCGAGGTGCTGGTTCGCGACGCCATGCGCGGCGTGGACTACTTCCGCAGCACGGTGATCGAGGCCATCGGCGATTACCGGATCGCGGCTGCAGTGTCGCGGTTGACCGAGATCGCGCAGATCGACGGGCCGCTGCAGGATGATGCCGCCATCGCGCTCGGCAAGATGGGCGACAAGACCGCTCTCGGTACGCTCGCCGCGCTTCAGCAATCGGCGCCCAAGGAAACCCAGCCGGCGATTGCCGCCGCCATCTGCCTGCTGGGCACCAACTGTTCTGCGCACA
>Ga0233424_10003157_pt1 | contig 10877 bp, 9 predicted proteins | sample Watercolumn_Towu_FD_181011 | JGI IMG/M metagenome (GOLD analysis project Ga0233424, IMG submission 181011) | Freshwater microbial communities from Lake Towuti, South Sulawesi, Indonesia - Watercolumn_Towuti2014_125_MG | ecosystem: Environmental > Aquatic > Freshwater > Lake | place: Indonesia... | reverse complement strand
AATCACCAACGGGACGACTTCGCCGACACCATCCACACGGCACTCGACGCCCTGGAATCCCTCACTCACCACCAAACCCGCACCCTCGCGGGCATTCTGTCAAATAACTTTTGGTTACCTACTTAGTTGTTCCATTTCCACAGGCTGGCCGTTGCCCGTGCTGCAAACCGAGCGGCTCAGTCTGCCTCGGCTCATCGCCAACGACCTGTTCGCATCCGCATTTCGCTGCCTGGAACTGGGCGACTTCGACAACGCCCATGATTTGCTGAGCGAATTGTTAGACCGGACCGACGAATTGTCGGGCGGCTTACAAGCGACGGCGATCGTGGCTCGCGACCTGCTTGACCAACAGATACCCCGGCGTCGCGATCACGCAGCGGGGAAAGAGTTCATCGAGCGGTGCCTGGAAAGACTCGTCGATGCCACCACCGAATCTGATTGGATCGCGAGCGAGTCAACTACCTATGAGGAAGCAGACGCCCAGTTCCACGACGCACTGAGGACCTTCGATGCGGGCCGTCGTGAGGAGGCGTTCACCGCCTTTGATCGACTTGCCCAGTTGCGGCTGCCGTCGTCGCCAGGACTCGTCCATGCGGCCAAGGTGATGCGGAACATTCTCGACCCGGACAACACGCCGGACCAAGCTGCCAAAAAGGTGCTTGAACTGTTCCCCGGTCGCTTCACCCACTTCACTCGGATCGATGCGAAGGCAGGAGGCGACGACGCGGCTTAGAAGGGCCTTCCGAAGCCTTTCCTTTGGCCTCAGTTGCGGCAGGGGCCTCCGAGCCGGTTCTCGGCCCTTTGGGCCTCCCGAAAGCCAGAAAAGCGGCTTCCCGTGGGCAGGAAAGCTTCCCGGTGGTACGACCGGGTTGCATGACCGGTTTTCGACCGGTCTTCAACTATTCCCAAGGGGCCGTTTGAGAATAGGACGTTTCGGAGCGTTGGAATACCGCTTCTTGCCGTGCGAGCACGGGTTCGCCGCTGAACCCTTGAGAATAACCCGGCGGCTTCGACCCTTTGGGAATAGTCGCTCGGTCAGTCGGCTTCGTGGGAACGAAGGACGCCATTAATGTCGGGTGGCGAATAGCCTGTTCCCTTGATCGCCTTGCCCGTGCCGAGCGGGTCCGGCTCCTTCGTCATGTTCGAACGATGCACCTCGGCGAATAACGCGGTGGCAGGAAGTCCGGTCGCTACGGCATCACCGATCAGCACGTAGGCGCGGTCAGCCCAGGCATCGGCGACCTCGATGAGATCGCCCTCGGCGTGGGCGGCGAGCCATTCGGCGAGTTCCTCCATCGCCATGGCGGTACGGAGCAACAGCACGTCGCTTGTGGCGTGACCTCGGTTGCGAGCTTCATCCGCAAACTCCGCCAGCAGCGAGCTAAACTCGATCGCGTCATGAACGTCACAGGGGAGCAGCGTTGGAGTGTCCGCCCTCGGTGCGTTCATGCGGACGTGGAACTGCCGAACAGCAGCAACGGCGTTTGCGAGGTCCATAATCTACTCCCGGTCAAAAGCGTTCGATGATTGTCCGGGCGAATGTGGCAGACGGCAAACGTGGGTCAATCCTTGAGTATTGGCGGGGAGAATGGAGTAACGTACGCCGTATTGGCCGGGGGACCCGCTCCGGCGAGAAATACCTTTTCCGCACGTTGGCCTCAGTCGGCCTTCGGCTTCCGTTTGCTAGGAGGAACATACTCGTCGCGAACCCAACGGTTCACTCGACCGACGCCGACGCCCAGCTTGCGGGCAATGCGAATCTGTCCCCAGCCCTGGTCTCGAAGTTCTGTCGCCAGTTCTTTGTCGAAGTGAACCAGTTTGGGACCAATCCGGCTGCCCCTGGCCCGTGCGGCCCGCATGCCGGACTTGGTCCGCTCGCGGATGATGGAGAGTTCGTAGTCGGCTAGAACCGAGAAAATGCCCGCGACCAGCCGACCGGTGCTGGTCCCCAGGTCGATGTTCTCGCGGAACGAGACGAGCGAGACATTCTTCTCAACAAGAGTGGAAATGATCTTCACGAGGTGCGGAAGCGAACGACCCAGCCGGTCCAAGGCATGAACGAGCAGGATGCGGACTCGTCCCTTTTGAATGGCGTCCCAAAGTTCATTCCAGGCGGGCCGGGAGTCCTTCGAGCCGGAGATGCCTACATCGACGAACTCCGTCACATCACTCCAGCCTTTGCTGGCGACGACCTCTCGCAAGTCACGGAGCTGGGGATCGACGGTCTGCTCGTCGGTGCTGACGCGGGCGTAAATCGCAATCTTGCTCGTGGTAGCCATAAAGCCTTGCCGCTGACGGAAACGGTTGTCGTTGGCAGGATTTGGCTTGAGCGACCTATTCCGTTAACTGCGGGAGGCTGCTGGTAGATGGGAGTGATGGAATTGGAGAGCCGCAAGTTCGTCGTACGACTCGTCACCTTCTTCCTCCAGGGAGAGCAACTCCTGCTCCAGCGAGCACCAGTCCTCATCAGTGAGGTTTTCAACTTCTTGCTCGCAACCATCCTCCACCACCCCCTGCTTCTTCCAGAAGCGAGAAGGGTTTGAGCGAAGCGGAAGAAATGAAGACGACTCGTCGGCTTCATTTCTGCTGCGAAGCTCAACCCTTGCAGTCGCCCTGGCGACTGCTGAAGAAGCATCGTCAACGTCGAGTTGGGGAGTTTCTAAAACAGGGAGGGTGGGATGGGGACCGAGAGAGGAAAGGGAAGAACGAGCGTCGCGACGTTCTTTCTTTTTCTCTCTTTCTTGGGTGTCGCTGGCGACATCATGAGCAGTGTCGCCGACGACATTACGAACGGTGTCGTTGACGACATTACCGGCCCGTTCCGCAAGGGTGGAAGTTCGGCGTCCTGGTGCGGAATCCAAGAACTGCTGGAGGTTGGCTCTGATCACGTGCAGGTTGTAGGCCGAACGATTTTCGGGAAGAACCACTGAAGCCTGCTGTCCGAGGTGCACGCTCTTCGCGGTCAGCGGCTTCTTGTCGCGGTGACGATTTCTTGCTGAAAGCACTTTCTGCACGATATCAGCTAACTGCTGGTCCATCTCAGGACTGACTTTGGTGGATTTGTCCCACAGCCAGTGGGACTCGTTCACGATGAAAATCGTCGGGGCCTGGCACGAGCAGCGGTCGAATCGCGGCCTGTAGCCAAAGTTCTCCTCGATGTACTCGCTCGCCTGCGATGGACTGTGCTGCACGAAGTCGAAGATACCCGTCCGCTTGATCGCCTTCAGGTGCCAGCGGATCGTGCGAACCGAGCGGTTCAATCGTTTCGCCAGTGTCGCGGCAGAGGGCCAGGCGACGCGGTATCCGGTCGGTTTTTCGAAGTAATCGAGGATCACTTCGATCGTCGCTCTGATCTCGACCGGCAATAGGTTGCATCGTCGAATCTTGCGAAGTGCTCGGTTACGGCGGGCTGCGTTCTCTCGTGACATGATCGACCTCAAATAGAGAGGCCCCGGCCCGCGTGGACGAACACACGCAAGACCGGGGCCACCATTGGCGGTGCGATGGTAGAACTCGTCGCCGTGCCGAAGGTCTCTCAGTGCCAATGGTGACCTGCGGCTCTACGGTAGGTTTGCGGAAGGAAGCCGCCGGTATTCCTGGTAAAATGACCCGCAGGAGCCAGGAACAACACTCGTGTCCCGGAGCGACGATGAGTACGCCAAGCGATGATGAGCAGGCGATTCTCGACGGAATTCGTGAAAGCCTCGAAGTCAACCAAGTCGAGGGCTACACCGTCGATCGACGGAGGGCTGGGATCACCATTTGGTTCAAGGACGGCTGCATGCTTCCTAAGAGAAAGGGGAAACTGTCATCGATCACGCTCGAATCCACCGGAGGCATGCTTCTCGTGCAAGTACGAACCGAAGCCTACTGGGTGGAAGACAAAATCTTCGAGTACGCCGATCCTGAGATGTTCTCGCAGCTTCAACAGTTCCTGGGTCGATTCGGCGTTGTTTTCAAGTAGCCGTGCTCGCAGCCGTTCATACTTCGTAACCTTCCAGCCGCCGCTTGCGTCGCTCCCAGTCGGGCATGCAGCGGCTCAAGAGCCGGTAGAACGCCGGGCTGTGGTTGTGAATCTGCAAGTGGCAGAGTTCATGCACCAGCACGTAGTCGATGCAGTGCGTCGGGACTTTCACAAGGTCCAGATTCAGTAGAATGTTGCCCGCCTTCGTGCAACTGCCCCAGCGGTGCGTCATGCGGCGTATCGTCAAGCGTGGCTCGTGGGGAAGCTTCAGCGATGGGCACTGTTCGAGACACAACCGCATCCGGTGCCGAAAAACCCGTTCGGCATGTTCCCGATACCAGGCGTCGAGAAGCTGTTCGATCCGGGCCGCGTTGCCTCCTTCGGTAGTCCAGACGTGCAAAAATCTGCCGACGAGTTTCACGCACTCCGGCGATCCCTCATGCACTTTCAGTCGGTACTGCCTGCCCAGATACAGGTGCGTCTCGCCGGAAACAAAGCGGGGGCCGGGATGCTTGGGGAGAAACTGCTCGAAGTATCGCCATTGCCGCAGAATCCAGGCGGCACGCTTCTCGATCCGTGGGAGCACTTGTTCGCTGGTGACGCCTTCTGGGGCGAGAACCTCTAGTCTCGGAGCGGGATGAACGGTGATGGCAAGCTTCTTTCGCTTGCGGTATTCGATGCGAAAGGGAATCCGCTTCCCGCCAAAGCTCAGCACATAGCCGCCATCCGGTTGGCCGTTCTCAATCATCCGGGATACCTCCGCCGGGCGACGTCGAGGCACTTCTCCAGAATCGCGTCGATCTCCTCAAAACTCAGATCGAGTCCCGTGCGACTCTTGAGGTCGAACAGGGCGTCTTCGATGTCGTTCCGCATGCGGTTCTGCACGTCGGTGTTCGTCGTCCAGTTCACGATCCGTTCGTGAAGGATGGCGTCGTCGATCCGAACCGCCGCGTCAGCGACAATCTCCTTCCAGTCTCCGTCGGCCTGATGTGAGGCGAGTCCCTCCCGGACGACGCCGTAGAACGCCTTGGCGACTTCCCGCTGGCGAATCGCCTCTGGCAAGTTGTCGTCCTTGCGATTACGAATTGAGTCCGCGATTTCAGAGACTTTCGCCAGGTAGTCACGATCCGCCAGCCGCTTCTCACGAAAGGCCCGAATCGCGTCTTCCAGCATTTCGGAGAACTTGCGGTAGAACGCCGGGTCTTCGTCCATTCGCTCTTCGATGGTTTTCTTTGTGCGATGGGCGATCGTGTCGGCCTTGGATGCCGTGCCTTCCAGCTTCTCCAGTTCCTTGAGGAAGGCATCTTTGTCGAAGATGTTGACCAGCGTCGTCACCTTCTCGACGGTGCCGGTCGAGACGTGCGTATCGATCAGCTTCTGAATCTTGGCCTCGTACTCCTTGAAATCAACGACTTCGGCGTACCGCCTGCGTACCGCCGCCCGCAAGTTGGCAAAGAATGCCAGGTCTCGGCGGTACTTCTCGATTTTGGCGTCCGGCGTCTGCTCCATGAATCGAGTCGAAGACAACGCGATCGACAGCGACCGGCTGAAGTCCCGCAAGCACTCGTAAAACCGCTCGCGGAGAGCCTCGTCCGCCAGCTTTCGCTCGTACTGCTCCTCGTCCTGCTTGTTCCTGATGTCCTGAAACAGGTTGAGCAGATCGGTATGCCGACGCGGCAGCTTGTCAATCTCCTCGGCAACGTCGGTCAGCGTCGCGTCCAAGTCGGTCTGGTCGTACTCCTCCATCTTGCCGTACAGATCGAACGCCTTGTTCAGGTTCTGCAAGACTCCCCGGTAGTCGATGATGTAGCCAAAGTCCTTGCCGTCACAGAGCCGGTTCACGCGGGCGATGGCTTGCAACAGCGTGTGGTCCTTGAGTTGCCGCGTCAGGTACAGCACTGTGTTGCGGGGTGCGTCGAATCCGGTGAGCAACTTGTCCACGACGATGATGATTTCGGGATCGTCGCCGTTCTTGAAGCCGTTGATGAGGTTCTTGTTGTACTGGTCCTCGCTGCCGTGCTTGGCCATCATCTTCTTCCAGAACTGCTGCACGGCGGGCAGGTTCTCTTCGTCCACCTCCTCGTTGCCTTCGCGATCGTCGGGGCCGGAGATCAGCACCTCCGATGAGACCATGCCGAACTCGTCCAGGAACTTCTTGTACAGCAGGGCCGTCGATTTGTCCTGCGTCACAAGCTGGGCCTTGTAGGGCGTTCCCTGCCAGTTGTCGCGGAAGTGCATGCTGATATCGAGGGCGATCTCGCGGACCTTCTGTTCGGCCTTGTTGAGTTGGTCCGTCGTCGTGAACTTCTTCTTCAGGTCGGCCTTCTGCTCCTTGGTCAAGTTCGCGGTGATGACATCGAACCAGCGGTCGATGCTTTGCCGGTCCACTCGCTGCTCAACGTCCCGTCCCTCGTACAACAGCGGCACGACGGCCTTGTCCTCGACGGCTCGGCGAATCGAGTAGGTCGGCTGGATCAAGCCGCCGAACTTGTTGATCGTGTCCTTCTCCTTCTTCTTCACGGGAGTGCCGGTGAAGCCGATGAAGCAGGCGTTCGGCAGGGCCTTCCGCATCCGTCCGTGCATCGCTCCGTACTGGCCGCGATGACTTTCATCGACGAGGACGAAGACGTTGTCGTTCTCGGTTCGCAGGTTCCCCTTGAGCACCGCGTTCTCGAACTTGTCGATGATCGTCGTGACAACACGGCTTTTCGGGCCGGAAACCTGCTTGGCAAGGTCTTTGCCGCTCTTGGCCTGATGCGGTTCCAGGTCGCAGTGGGTGAACGTCTTGTAAATCTGGCGGTCCAGGTCCACGCGGTCGGTCACGAGGACGATCTTGTAATCGTGCAGGTTCATCCGGGCGATGGCCTTGGCGAGCATCACCATCGTCAGCGACTTGCCGCTCCCCTGCGTGTGCCACACCACGCCGCCCATGCGACGACCTTCGCCGTCCCGCTGCTTGATGCGTTCCAGGACGTTGCGGACGGTGAAGTATTGCTGGTAGCGGGCGACCTTCTTTTCGCCCGCGTCGAACAGGACAAAGCTGTAAACCAGATCGAGCAGCCGCTCCGGTCGGCACAGGGTGTAGAGCGTGCGGTCCTGGGCCGTGATCTCGCGGGGCTTCTTTTCCAGCTTGTCGAAATAGGCACGAACATACTGGTAGCGGTCGTCGAACATTCGGCCCTTCTGCTCCGACGACAGTGGCCGATTGATGAGCGGAGCGAGCGGCTGATCGACCTCCTCCCGCCAAACGGCCCAGAATTTGGCGGCGGTGCCGGTCGTGGCGTACTTGGCTTCGTTCTTTGAGAGGGCCAGTAGGAGTTGCGAGTAGAGGAACAACTTGGGGATTTCGTCGTCCCGTTGGTTTCGCAGGTGCTGGCTGATCGCCTCGGCGATGGGGTCTTTGAGGTCGGGCCGTTTGCACTCGATGACGGCCAGCGGAATCCCGTTGACGAACAGCACGATATCGGGCCGCCGCGTCTCGTGGCTGGCGGTTCGCTCTACCTCGAACTCCTCGGTGACGTGAAAGACGTTGTTCGTCAGCCACGTTTCCGGGTTCCAGTCGATGTATTGCAGCGGAAAGCTCTTGGTGTCGCCGCCGATCGTCTGTTGCAGGCTCTTGCCCAGGATCAGTAGGTCGTAGACTTTCTCGTTGGTGCGGACGAGTCCGTCGTACAAAACGTCCTTCAGGGCCTGCAGGGCACTCTGGATGTTTCCCTCGCTGAACTCGTATTCCTGCCCCTTGAAGCGAATCCGGTTCAGCTTGCGTAGCTGCTCGACGAGGACCGCTTCGAGCAGCACATTCCCCAACTTGCCGCCCCGTAGCAACACTGCCTCGGCTGGCGTGAGGTATCGCCAGCCCAGGTTCTGCAGAAGTTGCAGAGCGGGGATTTGCGAGATGTGGTCCTCGATGAATGAGGGAAGTTGCTGGCTCATGGATTCTCTTCCTTTCCGAACTCCGCTTCGATCTCCTCAATGCTGGGCAGACTTCCTTTCAAAGGTTCGGGGAGTGAATGAACGAGTCTTGTTTGCCACTCGGCCACGCCGATCGGTTTGGTGATATCCCGCAGCGCGTATTCAGCGGTAATGCGATCGCGGGTCTTGCAGAGAATCAGGCCAATACTCGGTGCATCGGTCGTATGCCTCATCCGCGAATCAACCGCCGACAGGTAGAAGTTCATCTTCCCCGCGTCGGCTGGCGTGAACTTTTTCATCTTCAAGTCGATCACGACGAAGCAACGCAGCTTCAAGTGATAAAACAGCAGGTCGAGGAAATCGTCATCGTCCCCGACCGAGATCGGAACTTGTCGGCCTACGAAGGCGAAGCCAGCCCCAAGTTCGATGAGGAACTTCTGAATGTGGTCGAGTAGCCCCAATTCCAAATCGCGTTCGATGGCGTCATCGTGCAGAGTCAGGAAGTCGAACAGATAAGGGTCTTTCAGCGATTGCTGAACCAGGTCCGAGTGCGGGGCGGGCAGGGTTTTTGCAAAGTTGCTGACGGCCTTCCCCTGACGATGGTACAAGTCGCTTTCGATCTGAACGGTGAGCACCGCCCGGCTCCAGCCGTGCTCCAGAGTCTTGGCGGCGTACCACAGCCGTTGTCGTGGGTCTTTCAGCTTCTCCAGCAGCCACGCATTGTGCCCCCAGGGAATCTCTGCCACAGCTTGTGGCAGATTCACGCCGTCGAGTTCTGCCACAGCCTGTTGCAGAACCGCAGCCTCCTTGGTATAGGCCAAATAGAATGCACGCATCCGCCAGACGTTCCGGGAAGAAAAGCCCTGAAGGCCAGGAAATGCCTTCTGCAAATCAGCGGCCAGTCGATCGACGATTCCCTTGCCCCAGCCCTCCTGTTCCTGTCGTTCGACAATCTCACGTCCAATGTCCCAGTAGAGCCGGATCAACTCCCGGTTGACCGACAGCATCGCCTTTGTCTGGGCCTGCCGAACGCGGGTCTTGAGCGATTCGAGAAACGTCCCGTAGTCGCTCGGAAACTCGGCGGGAGTCAACTCACTCGTCTTCCTTTTGCGAGCCATTAGCCACCCCCTTTCGGCAGCTTCACCCTCACCTGGCCCGTCAGCAGCTTCTGCATCAGGCCCTTCTTCTGCGTCTTGAGGGCGTCGAGTTCCTTGCGTAGCAGGTCGATTTCGTGGTCTGCCAAGTCGGCCACGTTTGCGATCTTTTGCTGTTCGTCGATTGACGAAGGAACTTGAATATTGATCCGCTTCGTCGCAGCCAACGGAAGGCCGTATCGTGTGGCACCGTTCGCAATTCGAGTGAAGCGATACCGCATGATTGGTGACATCACCAGACGCGATAGGTAGGGCCCGAATACTGTTTCATACGGTCTCAAGAGTCCAAGATGATAGCCGAGCACGACATTATCGAGGTCACCCACAACGTAAGCAGCCTTGGCAATATCATCGGGGGTTTCGGAATCCTTCGTAATCAGAACGTCGTGTTTTCGCAGCGACAATGATTCTATTTCTCGTGATGTCGCAGAACCGTTCATAAACACCATGTCATCTCTGATCATCTCGTTACGGTAGACGTCGAGGTAGTTGCAGAGGCGTACTGGTGTTTCGCCATCTAAGGTTTTCTTGTCGATTCCGCTGAATCGAACTTCGGCAACATCGCCAATCCGCATTGACTTCCAGTCGTCCCGGAACTCCTTGAACCGCCGTTTGCCGGTCAGGAGTTGCTGCATCAGCCCCTGCTTGAAGCGGAGCTTGGCGGCGATCAGGTCGCTCAACTGCCGTATCCCGCGATCCCAGGTGGAGAGGACTCGAACGATGGCATGCTGTAGAGAGAGCGGGGGGAGCGGAATCTTAAAGCGTCCAATCTGGTCGTAATTCAAGCCTTGGCGATTTCCACCAGCTTGGCAGAGATCAATCTGTTTCTGACCTAAATCTGAAGACAAGTAGAATTGTAAGAAATACGGGTCGAGGCATTCGATGGGTCGAATTATGCAGACGTGTTGATTCACGTTACCTTCAACGAAGTCGGGCGGCACAACGCATGAACGTCCGATTGATGCTCCTGTGATATTGAGAAGCACGTCATGTGAACGAACATGGCTACTCGTCATTTCAGAGTGAGTCTCCGGGTCAATGAAAGCGACATCGCTGAGATCCAAACGGTCGTCCGCGACGTTTTGGCTCCGAATGAACGGGATTCCCCCACTCACGTAAACACTGCTTCCACCTTTCGGAGTGACGCCGCTGCCGATCTTCTGTGTAAAGGCGGAAAGCCGTGCAAGTTGCCATGGTGAGTCTATGTTCATTCCACAACCCCCAATTCAATCAGAAACCGCTTCATCTCTTTCCGCGTCTTGGCAAGCTCCGATTCCAGACCGTCGATCTCGGTCTGCAACGCGGCGATGTCGATCTCGGCTTCTTCCTCGGACGTGTCCACGTATCGGGGAATGTTCAGATTGAACTCGTTCTCCTCGATCTCCTTCCGCTTGGCCCTGTGGGCATACTTCGGCACGCTCTTGAACTTCTGGTAGGTGCCGACGATCTTCGCGATGTCCGCCGGACGCAGCCGGTTCTGCTTTTTGTCGTCGGCGAACTCGCGGCTGGCGTCGATAAACAGCACGTCGGTCGTGTTGCGGCCCTTGTGGAAAATCAGGATCGCCGCTGGAATGCCCGTGCCAAAGAACAGGTTCGTCGGCAGACCGATCACGGCTTCGAGCAGATTCTCTTCAATCAGCTTCTGGCGGATCAACCCTTCCGAGCCGCCTCGAAACAGCACGCCATGCGGCACGATCACACCGATGCGGCCATCGTCGGCCAGGGCGATCTCGACCATGTGCGTGATGAAGGCGTAGTCCCCCTTGCTCTTGGGCGGAATGCCTCGCCAGAACCGCTTGTGCGGATCGTGCCCGGCGAAGTCGGCACCCCACTTGTCGAGCGAAAAC
>Ga0233424_10003155_pt1 | contig 10885 bp, 10 predicted proteins | sample Watercolumn_Towu_FD_181011 | JGI IMG/M metagenome (GOLD analysis project Ga0233424, IMG submission 181011) | Freshwater microbial communities from Lake Towuti, South Sulawesi, Indonesia - Watercolumn_Towuti2014_125_MG | ecosystem: Environmental > Aquatic > Freshwater > Lake | place: Indonesia... | reverse complement strand
TTTCCAGCGTCGCGGCGTCGAGGCGATAGATGTCGGCGTAGCTCTTGACAAGCCCCTGCTTGCACAGTTGCCAAATCAAAGACTCGCCCATGCCTTCGATGTTCATGGCGCCGCGTGACGCAAAATGCTCGAGGCCGCGCTGCAGCTTCGACGGGCACGAGCTGTTGTCGCAGCGCCACACGGCCTCGTCGGCAGCCTTCTGCAGCTCGCCGCCGCATCGTGGGCAGATGGTCGGCATGGTCCAGCGGGGCGTCGCCCGCGCCGGGTCCTTGTTCACAGGGCCGACGACCCGCGGAATCACGTCGCCTGCCTTTTCGATGATCACCAGCTCGCCAGGCCGGATGTCTTTGCGGACAATGTCGTCGGGGTTGTGCAGCGTCGCCATCGAGACCGTCGAGCCGGACACCACGGTCGGCTCGAGCATGGCAAACGGGGTCGCGGCGCCGGTGCGCCCGATGTTGATCTCGATGCTCTTCAACATCGCGTGCTTCTGTTCGGCCGGGAATTTGAAGGCCGTCGCCCAGCGCGGGAACTTGGAGGTGAAACCGAGCCGTTCCCGCTGCGCCAGATCGTTCAGCTTGATGACGATGCCGTCGGTATCAAAGGGCAGCGCGTGACGCCTGTCGCGCCACTCCTCGCAAAAGGCGACGAGGCCGTCGATACCGTCGCACTTCTTCCAGTGCGGCTCGACCGGCAGCCCCCATGCCGCCAGGTTCTTGAGCATCTGGGCATGGCTCTCACACTCGGCCGGCACTTGCTGGTACATCCACGCCGACAGCCCGCGCTTTGCGACCAGCGCCGGATCGAGATTGCGCATGGTTCCCGCCGCGGTATTCCGCGGGTTCGCATATAACGGCTCGCCGACCTCTTCCTGCTCTTTGTTGATTCGCTCGAAGTTCTTCTTCGGGAGATACACTTCGCCGCGAATCTCAACCCGCCCCGGCGGCCCGCCCTTCAGCCGCAACGGAATCGCGCGCACCGTGCGAACATTCTGCGTCACGTCTTCACCGCGAACACCGTCTCCACGCGTGGCGCCGCGAACCAGCCGTCCATCCTCATAGGTCAGCGCCATGCTCAGTCCGTCGATCTTCAGTTCGGCGACGTAGGCCGGAGATCGCTCCAACGACAGACCCCTGCGAACGCGCTCATCGAAGGCCCGCAGTTCGTCCTCGTTGTAGGCGTTGTCGAGGCTCAGCATCGCGTGCAGATGGGCGACCTGGGCAAACCCTTCGGCCGGGCGGCCGCCGACGCGCTGCGTTGGCGAATCGACGGTGAGCAGCTCGGGATGCGCAGCCTCGAGCGTTTTCAGCTCGTTCATCAGCGCGTCGAACTCCGCGTCGCTGATCTCGGGCGCAGCCTGGACGTAGTACAGCTCTTCGTGACGGCGGATTTCGTGGCGGAGGAACTCGATGCGTTCAGCAGGGGTCATACCGCGAGGCAAAATCCAGTATCCATGCCCACGGTTGCCAACGCAACTGAGTGACGGCGGCCTACGAAACCAGATCGGGCTAGCGGTCGCGCAGCAGGACGAAGTCGGCCAGGCCGATCAGCGCCTCGCGTTCCTGGCTGGGCGGGAACAAACGCAGCTGGCGCTTCGCCGTTTCACCGAACTCCACCGCCCGGTTGTAGGCGTATTCGATCGATCGCTGCTCGCTGAGCAGCGTCTTGAGCCGGGCCCACTTCTCCGGTGAGATGTCGCGGTCGCGCACGGCGTTGCGGATCAGATCGCCCGCTTCGAGCCCGCCGTGGTTGAGCAGGTGAATCAAGGGCAGCGTGATCTTGCCCTCGCGCAGGTCCCCGCCGATCGGCTTGCCCAGGGCTTCGGCCGCGCCGGTGAAGTCCAGCAGATCGTCGACCAGCTGGAACATGATGCCCAGGCTGAAGCCGTACTCGCGCAGCGCCGCTTCCTTGTCGCGGCCGACATCGCCAAGCATGCCGCCGATTTGCGCGCAGCCGCCGAACAGGAATGCCGTCTTGCGCCGGATGATCTCGAAGTGCTCCTCTTCGGTGAGATCGACCACGCCGTTCTTGGTGAGCTGGTAAATCTCGCCTTCGATCATCCGCAGCGTGACGTCGCACAGCAGCCGGACAATATCGAGCGTGTCCTGCGACAGCGCCATCGCCATGGACTTGATGTAGAGGAAATCCCCAGCCAGGACGGTGACGTCGTTGCCCCATTGCGAGTGGACGGCCTTCCGTCCCCGCCGCACCTCGGCATCGTCAATGATGTCGTCGTGCACCAGCGTGGCGGTGTGAATGAACTCCACCACCGCGGCATTGAGCACCGCCCGCGGACCGGTGTAGCCGCACAGCCGGGCGCTCATCAACAACACGGCCGGGCGGACACGCTTGCCGCCGCTCTTCAGCAGGTAATTGCCGATTTCGGGAATGACGTGAATCTGTGACTGGACCTGGCGCGCAAACTCGCGCTCGACTGCCTCCAGATCGTCTCGGACGGGCTCGAACAGCTGAATCAGATCCGCGGTCGTCCGGGGAACGGCGTTCGACACGTTTCTAATGCAGCGTATCAAGCAACAGCAAAGTATTCGACATCATCTCTCATCGAAGGTCGCTCGGACCGTTCCATCGGAACGGTCCGCAATGGATATCGAACGGCCTTGCCGTTAGATGAGAACATACCCATCCGCGTAGTGTCAACGAGCCGCACCGCGCTTAAGGCTTTGAAGCACAAAGCCTTATCCCGCTCAAGGCCGGAACAGCCGGTCGAAGTTCCGGTCGGTCTCGTCCCCAATCGCCTCCGCGCTGAGGCCACGGACCGCGGCCAGTTGCTCCACGACCTTGGCCACGTATGCCGGTTCGTTGCGTTTGCCGCGATGCGGGACGGGTGCAAGGTAAGGGCTGTCGGTTTCCACCAGCAGCCGGCCGGCGGGCGCTGCCGCGGCCGCCTGGCGCAGGGCCTCGGCCTTCGGAAACGTCGCAACGCCGGGAACGGAGAGCAAGAAGCCCGTGGCCAACGCGCGCCGCGCAGCATCCACGTCGCCGGTAAAACAATGGAAGACGCCGCGCAGCCGGCCTTGCCCCTCTTCCTGGATGATGCGCAGCGTGTCGTCTTCAGCCTCGCGCGTATGAATCACCACCGGGAGGTCGCGGCGCAACGCGAGTTGGATCTGGGCGCGAAATACCGCGTGCTGCACGTCACGCGGCGAGAAGTCGTAGTGATAATCCAGGCCGATCTCCCCGATGGCGCGAACGTCCGGTAGCGTGTCAAGGTGCCGCGCCACGGCGTCTGCGGCGGCCCGTGGATTGGTCTCGAAGACCGTGGCGTGGTGAGGGTGAACGCCGACGGCAAACCGGCATTCGGGCCACGCCGCGCGCACCACCGCCGCTCGAGCGATTTCCTGGTCATCTTCGGCTGCGAGAATGACGAGCGCACGCGACACTCCGGCCGCGCGCGCGCGCTCGACGACTGCCGGCAGGTCGCCGACGAATTCCTCGCCGGCAATGTGACAGTGGCTATCTGTCATGGCCTGCTCCGCCCAGCTCCTCGACAACCGTTGACGAGCGGGGCGTCGCTCTTGCGAACGGACTTAAGGGGCGACGGCGCCGGTGACCTGGAACTGGTAACGGCTGCCGAACTCGGCCGCCTTCGACTGGCTCTGAGCATGTTCCGACGCCGCTTCCTTCGCGTGACCGTCTGCTTCGATCTTGACGAAGACGCCCTCGGCGCTGGCCGGCTTGCCCGTCATGGTGATCGGGAAGACGATCGTGCCGTCGTGGTCGGCCTGGAACCGGACCGCCTGATCGGGGTTGTCGGCGGCACCGATCGCGAGCCAGCAACCCATCCCGGTGCAGACGGCGGTCACGACACCGTCCACGCGCACGGTCTTGCCAACGAACTTGTCGGGCGAGTCGTACAACTCCTTGATCGGCGTCGCCGTGGCCAGCGTGACACCGGCACCATACTTGGTATCTGCCGCCTCGAGGCGGGCACCCACCACCACCATTGCCGCCAGCACCACTGACCCAATCATTCGTCGCATTGAGACTCTCCTACCGTCGTTAACGAACCCGAGTGCCCGGAGGCGCCGGTTCCGAGTTGATGACAAACGCCGCCCCGCCGTCGGGGCTCGCAGCGAGGACCATACCATTGGACTCCAGTCCCATCATCTTGCGAGGCGCGAGGTTGGCGACGATCACGATCGACCTGCCGATCAAGGCCTCAGGGTCGTACGACTCGGCGATGCCGGCGAGAATCGTGCGCGGCTCGGGCTCGCCCGCGTCGACCTGGAGCTTCAACAACCGTTGTGACTTCGGCATCCGCTCTGCCGCCAGCACCTTCGCCGTCTTGAGATGCACTTTCATGAAGTCATCAATTGAGATGACAGGCGGTGTTGCCTCGGCCGGTGCCGGGCCGGCCTGCGTTGCAGGCAGCGCGGGCGCGGCACCCGGTACACCCTCTGCACCGTCAGGTTTCTGTTCTCCGCTCACGTTGACAACTCTCTTTTCCGCCTCGATGCGAGGCCACAGGGCTCCGGCATTCACAATCTGCTTCTCTCCCGACGTGCGCCACGACGTGTCGGCGTCCAGCCGGCGATCCTTCGACGGCTTGTCGTCGCCAAGACGACGCAGTACTTCGACGGCCGAGGACGGCATCATTGGCGACAGCAGGGTCGCCGCAATGCGAACCGCTTCCGCCGAGTCCGCCAACACGTCATTCAGCCGATCGGCTTTGACCGGATCCTTGGCCAGCGACCATGGCTGCGCTTCGGCAATAAAGTTGTTGGCCGCGCTCACCAGCCGGAATGCCGCCGCGGCGCCGTCATGCAGCGCGTGCGCGTTCATCGCCGTCCGGTAGGCGGCGACCGCGTCGGCGGCACTCGTCGCCAGCGCGCCACCACCGGTCGAGCGAATCCGGCCGTGCTGGTAGCGCTCGGTCATTGACGCCAGGCGATTCACCAGGTTACCCAGGTTATTGGCGAGGTCGGCGTTGTACTTCTCCTCAAAGCGCTCCCAGGTGAAGTCGCCGTCGCCGCCATAAGGAATCTCCTTCGCCAGATACAGCCGAAGCGGATCCGGGCCGAACCGGTCGGCCGCATCGAGGGGATCGACAATGTTCCCCATCGTCTTGCTCATGCGCTCGCCCTTGAAATACACCCAGCCGTGGCCGAACACCTGCCGCGGCAGCTCGACCCGTGCGCTCATCAGCATGGCCGGCCAGATCACGCAATGGAAGCGGGTAATGTCTTTCCCCACCACGTGCAGGCTTGCCGGCCACCACTGCTGAAACAGATCGTCGTTCCAGCCATAGCCGACCGCCGCCGCGTAGTTGATGAGCGCGTCGAACCACACATAGACCACGCTGGCGGGGTCGAACGGCACCGGAATGCCCCACGACTGTCCAGCGCGGCTCATCGAGATGTCTTCCAGGCCGCCTTCCACCAGCCGCAGGATCTCGTTGCGGCGAATTTCCGGCTCGATGAACGACGGGTGGTCGGCGTAGTGCTTCAGCAGGGGCTGCTGATACTTCGAGAGGCGGAAGAACCAGTTCTTTTCCTTGATCCACTGCGGCGTGGTCTTGTGGATCGGACAGAGGCCCTCAATCAGATCCTTTTCGGGCTTGAACGACTCGCAGCCTTCACAGTACCAGCCTTCGTAGGCGCCCTCAAAGATGTCGCCGTTGTCCAGGCAGGCTTGCGCCATCTGCTGGACCGCAGGAAAGTGGCGTTGGCGATCGGTGGTGCGGATGAAGTCGTCGTACGAGAGATCGAGCCGCTTCCAGACATCGCGGAACACGCCTTCCATCTCGTCGCAATACGCCAAGGGATCCTTGCCCTGCTCGGCCGCCTTCCTGAAGACGTTCTGCGAATGTTCGTCGTTGCCCATCAGGAAGTGGGTGTCGAACCCCGCCAGCCGGCGATACCGGGCAATGATGTCGGCGGTGATCTTTTCGTAGGCCGTACCCAGGTGCGGCCGGCTGTTGACGAAATCGATCGCCGTAGTCAGGAAAAACTTCATCGTTCAAGCCACGCTTTGTGTGCCACTGCCTGGACTTCCTTGACTGGGATGCCCCGCTCAGCTGAAAGTTTCGCCAGATCTTCGAATTCCGGTTGCGCGTTCAGCAACCGTCCGTCGCGACGCGCCACCTTGAACCGCACCGCCCCGAGCGGCGTCGTGACGGTCACCATCTCGCGATCAAGGCACTCCCGCGACAGTTCCTGGTGGCGAACGCCAATGGTCGTCGACTCGCGAAACACAATCTCGGTCATGGCCGCACGCAAATCGGGCGGGGCGACGATCGTCATGAGGGTCCCGGGCCTGTTCTTCTTCATTTGGATCGCCGAGTAGAACACTTCCAAGGCTCCCGCCGCGTACAGTCTCTCCATCAAGAACCCGAAAATCTGGGGGTTCATGTCGTCGATCTCGCATTCGAGGACAGCAACCGCGTGGGCGACAGGCTGGTGCTCTGCCTCACCTACCAGGACCCTCACGACATTCGCGGTCTCATGGAGCTCGCGATCGCCGGCGCCGTAGCCGACCTGCTTGATGGTCATCGCCGGCAGCGGACCGAACGACGATGCGTACTCGGTGAGAATCAACGCTCCGGTCGGCGTCAGCGTTTCCAGCTGGACGCCGCTCGAATACACCGGCGCATCCCTCAGCAAGGCGACCGTCGCCGGCGCCGGCACCGGAAACACGCCGTGCGCGGACTTGACCATGCCACCACCGACGTTGATCGGCGACACCACGATCCGATCGGGCTCGAACCACTCGAGGGCGAACACCGCCCCGACAATGTCGATGATCGAGTCGATGTCACCAACTTCGTGAAGGTGGATCTGCTCCATCGAAATGCCGTGGATGCCCGATTCCACCTCGCCCAGGCGCCGGAACATGCCGACCGCCCGGCGCTTGCCGGCCTCGCTCAACGACGAGCGCCGTACCGCTGAGTAAATCTCATCCAGCGAGCGGCACTGATGACCATGATGACGATGCGGCCCGGCGCCCGGCGCCCGGCGCCCGGCGCCAGGACTCGCATGCTCGTGCACTCGAAACTTCGTCGCGGTGACGCCGGCTTTCACGACCCTGTCTGCAGAGACCTCCCACCCGTCGACGGCAAGGCTGCCCAGTGCGCCCTTCAGCTCCTCGAGCGGCAGGCCGGCATCGAGCAGCGCGCCGAGGATCATGTCCCCGGCCGCGCCGGCGAAGCAGTCGAAATAGAGAATCCTCACACCACGCCCTCTTGCCTGAAGCTGTAGTACGTCCCGCCGCCCAGGATGATGTGATCCATCACATCGATTCCAATCATGTCGCCGGCGATCTTCATCCGACGCGTCATCACCCGATCCGCGGGGCTGGGCGACGGATCACCTGACGGGTGATTGTGAAACAGCACCACGTGAGACGCTGAAGCCAGCATCGCAACCCGGAACACGTCGCGCGGGTGGGTGATGTTCGCTTCGACCGTACCGATCGATACGATCTCGCTCCGGATCACCCGCTGCTTCTGGTCGAGCATCAACACGCCGAACCGCTCCATCCCGAACCCGGAATACCGGGGTGCCAGATACTCGACGACATCTTTGACCGACAGCATCTGCGGCCGTTCCGAGCGATCGCCGAACAACGTGCGCCGGCCGAGCTCCACCGCCGCCAGCAGCCTTGCCGCCCGCGACGGTCCCACACCGGGGATCCGGCAGAGCGCGTCAAGGCCAGACCTGACCAGGCCCTGCACATCGCCAGCGGCCTGAATCACGTCGTGCGCCACAACCAGAGCACCCCTTGCCCGGGTGCCGGAGCCGATCACCAGCGCGACCAGCTCGTTGTCGCCAAGCGCCTCGGCGCCGGCACGAGCGAGCTTCTCGCGCGGACGATCCACCACCGGCACGCAGGCCATCGCGCCGGACCCTTCATGGTAGCTGATTGAGCCACGCTGTGTGCGACCTCGCGTCGTATACTCGTGACACATGCTTTGCGTGGTGCGCCGCCTGGCGCTCATTACCGCCTTCCTTTCCGCCAGCTGCGCCGAGCCTCCCCACAAGGAAATGAACCAGGCCCAAGGTGCGATCGACGCGGCCCGGTCCGCCGGCGCGGACCGATTCGCGGTCGTGGAGCTCACCGCCGCGGTCGATGCCTTGAAGCGATCCGAAGAAGCCGCTGCCACCGGCGACTACCGGCAGGCGTTGAACCACGCGCTCGACAGCCGCGAACGCGCGCAGAACGCCGCCAAGCTCGCTGTCGATGGCCGCGCCGACGCCCGCGGTCAGGCCGAACGCGCCATCTCCGAGGTCGCGACGTTGTTGACACAGGCCCAGGCCCAGATCTCCGGCCGTGACGCGGCCCGCGTGAGCCAACGCACGCGTCGGGGCGCTCGCGAAGCCGTCGCGGCGACCGAGAAAATGCTGCAAGATGCGCGCTCAGCGCTGAAGATCGAGGATTATGCGGCGGTGACGACGGCGTTGAATGGCGCTGCCGCCGATCTTCAGGCCGTTTTGAAGGAAATCGACGCCGCCGGCTCCCCACGTCCGGCCCCGCGCAAACGATGAGCAGACGCCGCGCGATCGCAGGATTGGCGATCAGTGCGGCGCGATCAGCGATCAGAAATGGCAACCGGTCATCAGGTCATCAGGCAGTCGGAGACGGAATCCAGTGGCCGTCGAAGAGCACTTCGGCCCAACCGGTCAGAAACACGCCATCGTCGCGCCACTCCACGCGCTGCGTGCCGCCGGGTGCAATGACCTGCACGTCGCGCACAGCGCCGCCATGCGCAATGGCCGAAATGGCCGCGGCGCAGGCGCCTGTCCCCGAGGCGTGTGTCGGACCAACGCCGCGTTCCCAGATGAGGATGCGGATACGATCCGGCGCCTCCAGTACCGCGAACTCCACGTTGGTGCCCGCTGGAAAGCGCCGGTGCGTCGAGAGGGCCGGACCGAGCCGGTGAAATCGCAGCGGGTCGGGCAGCTCCGCCATGAGCACCACGCATTGGGGGTTGCCGATGGCCAGCGTGGTGACCTTCAGGACCTCGCCGGCAGCCTCGATGTTCTCCGCCTCCAGGCGTTGGGGCTGTCCCATCGCTGCGCGAAATGTGTATCGACCCTCGTGCCGGCTCACCAACGATAAGGGTTTCCAGCCGGCGTCAGTGTCGACTCGCACCTCGGAGATGGGCGCCAGCCGGGCCTGCTGGCGGCGATGCAGCACCAACGCGGCCAGACAGCGCAAGCCATTGCCCGACAGTTCCGAGGGGCTGCCGTCGGTGTTGATCAGTTTCATCTGCGCGGTGCCGTCAGGCGCGATGGTGTAGTAGATGACGCCGTCGCCACCGACACCGGAGTGGCGGTTGCAGAGCCTTCGGGAGAGTTCGTCGAGCTTGAGGCCCTCGGCCTGTTCCGCCGGGACGAACAGGAAGTCGTTGCCGTACGCGTGCGCCTTGGCAACCGGCAGCATCACCGAATGTGAATCCCGTTGAACACCCAGGTAAATCCGCCGGTGACCCCAAATCCCGGATCGCGGGGCGTCAGGCCCACCAGGACCCCGGTATCGAACCGAACACTGTTGATGGTGTGGCGCAAGCCAAAACGCAGCAGGCCGCGGTCCTCGGCGCCCGGCGTCACGATGTTGGCGAAGTTCGCCCGCCCCATGAACTCGCCTACGACCTCGGAGCGCGGGCTGATGGCGCGCGCCACCGACAGGCCGTAGATCAGCAGATCATCCTGCGCCGCCAGCCGCGCAGGATTGCCGAGCATGGCCATACCGATGTTGGCGACGACGCGAACCGATTGAACGGTCTTGCCAATGGTCAGGGCGGACGAGAAATCCTGGACGTCCTTTCCCAGGCCGGACTCATTGCCGGCATTGGGCAGACGGGTCGAAAACCAGCTGCCGATGGCAGGCCGGTTGGCGGTTTCGCTCAGCAACCTGACCTTGGCGCCAATATGGATGTCGCCAAAGTCGTCGGTCTCCTTACCGTCAAGCCGCAGCAGACCGGCCAACGGCGCGGTCGGAACCAGTTCGGTAATGGTCATCTTCTGATAGATGCCCCAGTCGATCTGGATTTCGGCAATCGAGCTGACGCCCAGGCTGACACCGAACGCCGGCGCGGTGAGGTGCTGCCCACGCAGGCCGGACACCGGAAAGGAGGTATCGCGGTTGTAGTCGAGGCCGGCCTCGATCAGCACGCGGCCGGCGCCAATCGTCTCCGGATCTTCGGTCTTGAGCGGGCGCTGCTGTGCGAATGCCGGCCACGCCGACCCAAGGACCATCACGGCAAGAAGCAATCGAAGCATGACTTAGAAAGTCCTTCTGCTGTCGAGCAGGATGGTGACCGGGCCGTCATTGACGAGCGCCACCTGCATCATCGCCTGAAACTCACCGGTTTCGACACGCAACCCGCTGCCCTTCAATTCTCGCACGACATCTTCGTAGAGCGCGCGCGCGATCGGCGGCGGCGCCGCCGACGCGAATGACGGCCGGCGGCCATTGCGCGCATCGCCTGACAAGGTGAATTGCGAGACGACCAACACACCGCCCTGCCGATCGAGCACCGAAAGGTTCATCTTGCCTGCCTCATCCGCGAAGATCCGGAGATCTCGAATCTTCGACGCGACGTACTGCACATCGGCCGGGCCATCGCCCTGCTCGATGCCGACGAGGACCAACAGGCCGTGATCGATCTGACCGGCCACGCGGTGATCGATAGTGACTCGAGCGGAGGTGACGCGCTGCACAACCGCCCTCACGGTGTCATCGCACCTCGAGAGCGCCTTGAATGGCCTGAAAAAAGGCGTCCGCAATGCGCGCGTAGCCAGCTTCCGTCGGGTGGAGGCCATCGATGCCGATATAGCGCTGGACGTCGGTCAAGAGCGCGCCATAGACGTCCACAAGAACCGCGCCTTCCTGATTGGCGACCGCGCGCATCCGGCTGTTGTAG
>Ga0233424_10003154_pt1 | contig 10887 bp, 13 predicted proteins | sample Watercolumn_Towu_FD_181011 | JGI IMG/M metagenome (GOLD analysis project Ga0233424, IMG submission 181011) | Freshwater microbial communities from Lake Towuti, South Sulawesi, Indonesia - Watercolumn_Towuti2014_125_MG | ecosystem: Environmental > Aquatic > Freshwater > Lake | place: Indonesia... | reverse complement strand
CTCGCCGCCCACGGCCCCAATGAACTGCCGGAAGCACCGCCGGTCTCGCCCCTCACGCTCTTCTTCGCACAGTTCCAAAGCCTGATCGTCTGGGTTCTGATCGGCGCCGCGATCGTGTCGGGAGCGCTCCAGGAATGGCTGGACGCGGCAGCGATCCTCGCGATCGTGGTGCTCAATGCGATCCTCGGGTTTGTCCAGGAATACAAGGCCGAACGGTCCCTGGCGGCGCTCAAGAAGCTCTCCACGACCACAGCCCGCGTGATCCGGGATGGAGTCTTACGGTCCATCCCTGCCCGCGAGCTCGTGCCCGGCGATCTGATCCAGGTGGAGGCGGGCGACCATGTGCCGGCGGATGCGCGCCTGGTCTACGCCACTTCACTCCGCACGCAGGAGGCCGCGCTGACCGGAGAGTCCACCCCCGTGGACAAGCAGGCCCAGGCCTTGGCCAATGACCTTCTGGGCATCGGCGATCGCCGGAACATGCTCTTCCTCGGAACCGACGTGACCGGCGGAAAAGGCCGGGCGATGGTGGTCGCCACCGGCCCGCGGACGGAGCTGGGTCGCATCGCCTCCATGATTGAGAAGGCCGGTGGGGAAACGACGCCCCTGCAACGGCGGCTTGAACAGCTCGGCCATGCCCTCCTCTACCTGTCCCTGGGGATCGTCACGGTCGTGTTCCTGCTGGGGCTCCTCCGGGGCGAGCCGCTGGTCGGAATGTTCCTGACGGCGGTGAGCCTGGCCGTCGCCGCGATCCCCGAAGGCCTACCCGCCATCGTCACGGTCACCCTGGCGCTGGGCGTGACCAGGATGGCCCGGCGTCACGCTCTGGTCCGGCGGTTACCGGCTGTCGAGACCCTGGGCTCCACCACGGTCATCTGCACCGACAAGACCGGCACGCTCACCAAGAACGAGATGACGGTCACCAATCTTTACGCCGGTGGCCGCTCCTTCGATGTGACCGGCGAGGGCTATGCGCCGGTCGGCGAGATTCGCGCAGAGACGCGGGGACACGGAGACGCGGGGATCGCCGCGTCGCCCCCTCAGCGCGTCGCCGTGTCTCAATTGCCTGACGGCCTCAGAGACCTCCTCACCGCCTCCGTCTTGTGCAACGGCGCGAGTCTGCGGGAGGAACAAGGCACGTGGAGGATCATCGGCGATCCGACCGAAGGCGCGCTGCTTGTGGCCGCAGCCAAATCCGATCTGTGGAAGGATCGCCTCGAGGCTGCACAGCCTTTCGTCGGAGAGATTCCGTTCGACCCGGAGCGGAAGATGATGACGGTCCTTCGGATGGCCACAGATGGTCCTGTCGCCTATGTGAAGGGTGCTCCGGACCTGCTGCTCCAGCGTTGTACGCAGCACATGACGGCGGAGGGACAAGTCGAGCCTCTGAGCGAGGCGGCCAGGCAGGAGATCCTCGCGGCCAACGCCTTCTATGCGCAGCAAGCCCTGCGTGTGCTCGGATTGGCCCGCCGGCCGTTGGTCCGGGCGCCGGAGGACTATCGAGCCGCAGACATAGAATGCGACCTGACCTTCCTGGGGCTGATGGCCATGAAAGACCCGTTGCGGCCGGAGGCCATCGTTTCCGTGCAGGCCTGTCGAGAAGCCGGCATCCAGACCGTCATGATCACGGGCGACCACAAGGAGACCGCCACCGCCATCGCGCGGGAACTGGGCCTCCTGAACGGGCACGTTGCGCTCTCCGGCGCCGAACTGGACCGGTTGACGGACACGGAATTATCCGAGCACATCGAGCGGATCACGGTCTATGCCAGGACCTCCGCCGAGCACAAACTCCGCATCGTCAAGGCATGGAAAGCACGGGGGGCGATCGTGGCCATGACCGGAGACGGCGTCAACGACGCGCCGGCGGTGAAAGAGGCGGACATCGGTGTAGCCATGGGGCTCACCGGGACGGACGTGACGAAAGAAGCCTCGGACATGGTAGTGACGGACGACAACTTCGCCTCCATCGCCGCGGCGGTCGAAGCGGGACGCGGCATCTACACCAATATCCGCAAATCCGTCCACTACCTGCTCTCCTGCAACATCGGCGAGGTATTCGTCATGCTCCTGGCGACGGTGATCGGCCTCCCGCTGCCGCTCCTGCCGGTGCAGATTCTTTGGATTAACCTGGTCACGGACGGCCTTCCGGCCCTCGCGCTGGCCGTGGACCCGGTGGACCCGGAGATCATGAAGCGGCCTCCGCGACACCCCTCGGCCCGGTTTCTGGATCGGGACCGGATTATCCTGATGTCCGTGCAGGGGCTCTTCGTGGCTCTGATCACGATCGCCGCTTTCGCCTACTGCCTCTACGGGATGGACCAGAACCTGGAACGGGCCAGGACCGTCACCTTCACGGTGCTCGTCATGGCCCAGCTCTTTCATGCCTTCAATTGCCGGAGCGATCGCCGTTCTTTGTTCGCGATCGGCTGGGGGACGAACAAGCAGCTCTTGTGGGCGGCGGTCGGGTCCGCAACCCTGCAGGCGGCAATTCTCACCTCACCCTGGACGCGCGAGGTGTTCAAAGTCGCGCCGTTCAACCCCGAACACTGGTTGCTGGCTTTGGGGATCGGCCTCCTGCCGCTGGCGGCGATGGAAGCATGGAAGTGGCTCAGGGCGAGGAGAGGGTCCATCTAAATCCGATGGCGGAACAGGCAGAATGCTGGATCGGCCTGCCAGAAACGGAGAGAGAGAACGAAGCCTCTGTGTAGGCTTGGCCCGAGGGGGGTGCGGAGGAGGACCGCCTGCTACGGCGTTGAGCCCGCCAGTTCGCGCGCATGGGCGATCTCACGTTCGTGGGCCGGTCGAACCTGAGAGTCTAACAGCGTGACAACAGCCACTGTTTCGCCATCCAAGGTCGTAAACTCCACTTCGTAACCCTTGCCCTCCCGATGAACCAACACCACGGTTCCGATGTCACCTCGTCGAAGCCTGTGATCGGGGAGGTCACATTCCAGAATGATGTCGTCGAGCTCCTGGATCATAGGCCCCTCCGTTTCAGTGGATAGGCGGTCACAAACCGCGGCGCCTGACCGCCTTCATCTATAAACCAGACGCTCCGAATTTGCAAATGTCGGCCATGCGGCGCTACCAGAGCCCCTTCGATCACATAGCGGGTGCCAAACGCCGTGTCCTCTGTGAGCACCACGGCGTTGTCACGGGCATGTTTCTGCAAGGCATTTGCGAGGTCTTCCCATTGAGAAGCTGTGAAACCAACGGCTGAGAAGAACGTCGCTTTCCCTTTGCCTGCGCGATGAGTCGAGGAAAGCAGATACTGAACGACCTTGGCCTTGCGAATCTCAAGGCGGTCCACATGGGGGAGCTTCATGCGTTCGCTGCACCTTCCACGATCCCGATCTCCTCCTCCGTCAGCCCGTAGAGGTCGTAGACGAGGCGGTCGATCTCGATGTCCGAAATGATCTGTGGGGGAGCTTGGCTCATCGGGTCTGCGGATAGAAGCGGCTCGGTGCTGAGGCACCCTTCGACGCACTCAGGACAGGTTCCTTGTAGCAGTCCCCTTCAAAAGAATCAATGACGGCCTCTGCCCGACGGCCTTTGCCTGTAGCGTTCCGCTCCAGCGGACAGCCACAGGACTGTAGCAGGATTCCCCTGATTCGTGACGGGAGGCACGGGGCAAGGGGCGCGTGGCGCGAGATTTAATAGTAAAGTCCGTCCTCTAGCCTCTCGCCCCTCGCCTCGCGCCTTTGCAAAGATGGCACCGCCTTTGCTCACGCACACATCAGAAGGGAGCCCAGTGTGCGGCCGCGAATCTTCGGCACCCATGCCGTGACCTCCACCGCTCTCTGCAACCAGGGAGTGAATCTTTTGGGAGAAGCTGAATCCTTTCTCCGAAACCTGCCTCCATAATGGACAAACATATTTCCAGGAGAAGTCTTTTACTCACAACCAGAGGAGGTCTCAATGTCTAGAGGACTCGCCATCGCCAGCTTATTTGTTCTGGCCATTACCAGCGCTGGGCCTGCGCAAGCTGAGGACAAGAAGCCCAGCCCGGCGGACGGGTTCAACATCCACGTCATGGCGCCGCATAAGATGGAGGACGGAACCATTACCGGGCCCTGGCACCATTACTGCAAAGGCATCTCGCCGGAAGTCCTCCAATGTCTGCTCTTCGAGTCCACCGATCCCAACGCCCTGCTGATGGAGATCGAGTATTTCGTCGCCAAGCCCGTCTCCCGTGCGCACGTGCCCTTGAAAGTATGGAACAAGTACTATCACGACCATGAGGTGGAGATTGCGACCGGCCGCGTGCAAGTCCTAGATATGCCGGAAGACAAGGCCAAGGAAGTGGCGGCGGCGGCGGCCAAGACCGACGGCATCATTTTCCACCTCTGGCCGAAGGGCGCCAAGGCACCGAACGGCCAAGTAGGGCACCCGCAGTCAGTCGGCCACAAGCACCGCAAGAAAGGCGAATAGCGCGCGGGGCAAGGGGAGCGCATGAATCGCGCTCCCTTGCCCCGCTGTTGGGACCCGGCTGACGCGCATGCGACTCTCCAGGCTTCTGCTTGCAGCCGCATTGGTTCTTCACGGCAGAGACTATGCCCTGGGAGCTGATATGCAAGTGCTCCGCCCCCGCGTACCAGCCGACCAGCTCCAGGCAGCGAGGGCGACGACCAACCCTCTGCCGGCCACGCCAGAACTGATCGCCAAAGGCAGGACCCTGTTCGAAGGCAAGGCCTTCTGCCGGGCCTGCCACGGCGCGGACGGCAAGGGGCTTCCGAAGGACCTGGACTTGAAAGGCCCGCTGCCGAGGAACTTCACGGATAAGGCCTGGCAGAAGGCGCGGACGGACGGCGAGTTGATGTGGATTTTGCGAAACGGCAGTCCGGGCACCGACATGGCGCCGTTCATCCCGCTGGTGCTCACCGAAGAGGAGGCCTGGCAGGTGTTGCTGTACGTGCGGTCCTTCAATGGCCGGTGACCCCTTATCGGCCATGAACCAACAGAGGGTACGGTCATGAACCTTACAGTCTCCTTCCGTGGCGGGAATCGATTCGACATTCTCAGCGGGACTCACTCGATCGTGACCGATCAGCCGGTCGAGGATGGAGGGAACGATGCCGGCATGAGCCCCGTAGAGCTGTTCGTCGGTTCCCTGGCCGGTTGCGTCGGCTACTTCGTGGCTCGGTATTGCAACCGGCACAAGATCGCTTGCGAGGGGTTCATGGTCGAGGCGGACTGGACCATGGCCGAACACCCCCACCGAGTCGGCACGATCGTCCTGCGGCTCTATCTCCCGGCGGCCTTGAATCCTTCCCAGCGGGAACGGCTCTTAAAGGTAGCGCACGGCTGCACCGTGCATCAGTCGCTCTCCGTGCCGCCTAAGGTGGAGATTCAGGTGGCCGGACAGAACAAGCAGGCGACAATCCAAGGCCTTGAGGCTCTCGGTTGAGGGGACGTTCCACGTGACGCAGGAAGCCGATTCCGCCATCTCACGGCGAAGTTTTCTGGCCAGGACGGCCGGGGGAGCCATTGCGGCCCTGACGGCTGGACCAGCTTGGCTGTTGCCGGCTCGGGCCCAGTCCGGCCAGCCGGGCGCACAGGCCCAAGACGGGCTCATCGTTCGCGTGACTCGCCCCTATGACGCGGAAACCCGGGTCCACGAGTTCCTCTCCTGGCTGACGCCGAACGATCGGTTCTTCGTGCGGAGTCATTTTGGCCCTCCTCCACCGGAGCGGGTGGACAAGGCTTCGTGGCGACTCGCAGTCCGCGGGCTGGTGGAACGTCCCCTGACCCTGAGCCTTGATGATCTCGGGAAATTCGAGGAGGTCAGCGTCACGGCTGTCGTCCAATGCAGCGGGAACGGAAGAGCGTTTCACCGTCCCAAAGTTCCCGGCGTGCAGTGGGAACGGGGGGCGGTCGGGAATGCGAGGTGGACCGGCGTCCGCCTTCGGGACCTCTTGCGCCAGGCCGGCCTCACAGCCCAAGCGAGACATCTTCAACTGCAGGGCGCCGATCGCCCGGCGGTCGAAGCCACGCCGCTCTTCGTGCGCAGCATTCCCATCGAAAAGGCCCTCCATCCCGACACGATTCTGGCCTATCGGATGAACGGGGCTCCCTTGCCGTTGTTGCACGGAGCACCGCTCAGGTTGATCACGCCCGGCTGGATGGCGGATTCCTGCGTGAAATGGCTGACGGACCTGACCGCGCAGGAAGAGGAGGCCAAGGGCTATTACATGCAAACGGCCTATCGGTATCCGCTCCATCCGGTTCAACCCGGCGACGTCATCGACCCGCGCAACCTGAAGCCGGTTGAGGCCATGGTGGTCAAGTCGTTGGTCACCTCCCCGCAGCAGGGAGCAACCCTGCGCGGCGGCGACGTGATGGTCCAGGGGGTAGCCTGGACCGGCGAGGGACGGATCGTGAAGGTGGAGGTCTCGACCGATGAAGGCCGGACCTGGGAACCGGCCCGACTCGTCGGCGACGAACTCCCCTATGCCTGGCGTCAGTGGCATTTCCTTTGGCGATCAGCGGGGCCGGGTCCGGGGACGATCCTGTGCCGCGCCGCGGACGACCGTGGACAGATGCAGCCGATGGCGAGTCCCTGGAATCCGGGCGGGTTCCTCTGGAACGGCGTCGATCGCGTGCAGGTTCAGGTGACGGCGGCATGAGCGTGAACGTTCGGCAACCGATCGCGCCGGTTCGCTGGCTCATGACACTCGCGCTCGTCACGCTGAGTCTGGCCTGTCTCGGGACGGGGCGGGCTCAGGGGCAGGCGGCCGACCAGACGGCCGATCGCCAGGCGCAGCGATTGCTCGCCGCCCGCTGTTCCGTCTGCCACAGCACGGATCTGATCGAGCAACAGCGCCTCCCGCGCGACCGCTGGGAGGCCACGGTCAGCAAGATGGTCCATTGGGGGGCCCGGCTGGACGAGGCAGAAGAGGCGATGCTGACAGCCTATCTCGCGAAATATCTCCATTCGGAGGCGGGGCCGGTTGCGGCGCTGCCCGCCGCTTCCCCATCCGGCCGAGAACCGGGCTCCATGCCGACGCCCGGCGGAGTCGCAGCCAGGGGCGCCGCCCTCTACCAGCAGAACTGTCTCGCGTGCCACGGCGAAGCGGGACGCGGCGGCGTGGGTCCCAAGCTGGCGCACAATCCCATCCTGACCGAGCCGGCGCGATTCCGGACGACGGTGAATCAAGGACGTGGCGCCATGCCGCCGTGGGCGTCGGTGCTTAATGGCCAAGACATCGCGGACATCCATGCGTGGCTGACGACGCTCGAGGACGAGAGGCCATAATTTTTTTGTAGCAGGAGGGACAATGCAGACGAAGAGAATCGTTGCCCTGGGTCTGATCATGTTCGTCGGCTTGATAGTGGGACTCGTCCCGAGAGCGTTGTTCGGGGGCGATCAACAGCGGGCGAAAGACCTGGTACAGAACACCTGTGCCCAGTGCCACCGATTCGCTGGGAAGCCCGAATCCCGGTTCAACCTGCAAGCTCCGGACCTGATGTGGGCCGGTAGCAAGTATCAACGGCCCTGGTTGATCCGATGGCTGACCGGAAAAGAACCGCCGCTCTACGCAAAGGGCTATCGCTGGGATTTGGACCAGAAGCCGGCCAAGCACATGGCGGTGACGCAGTCGGAAGCGGAGGCCATCGCCGACTACTTCGATCAGCACTACAAAGACCCGCGGGTGAAGGTCGGCGCGTTCGACGTCGCGAAAGTCAGCAAGTTCGAGGTCGAGTTCGGCGGCAAAGCCTACAAGGCCCACGCCTGTCTCGGCTGCCACCAGATCGAAGAGAACGGGAAGATCATCGGCGGTCCGCAAAGCGCGTCGCTCGTCTCAGCCGGCCAGCGCTACAATATGGACTGGCTGTTCCGCTTCGGCCAGAATCCACAGGATTTCGTGCCCCACAGCGGGGAGTTTCTGGCCGATGCCACGGAGCCACAATTGCGGGCCGTGATCGGATTCCTCGCCGTGCAGGGCGTGAAAGACTTCGCATACTACGAGCCCTGGACCAGTACGGAGTTCGGGATGGCGAGCGTGGATCGCGGAAAAGTCATCTATAGGGAATACTGCTCGCAATGTCATGGGGCGACCGGCAAGGGCGACGGCCCGGCTGCGTCGGGGTTGGAGCCGAAACCGGCGATCCACGCAAACATCCCCTTCGACAAGGTGCCGGTTGACTACCTCTACAGCGTGATCAATCACGGGGGGGCCGCCATGGGCAAGTCGCCGAACATGCCCTACTGGGGGTTGACCATCGGCCAGCAAGGCGTGGCCGACGTGATGGCCTACCTCAAGGCCACCTTCAAAGGCGGGACGCAAGTGGCCCAGGCTGGACCAGGGCCGAGCGGAGGCCCGACCGGCGTCTGTCCGCAACCGAGGAAGACGGTCACGGCGCCGGAGGAGTTCCTGAAGATGACGAACCCGTTGCCGGCCTCATCGGATGTCGTCCAGTCCGGGAAGGCGTTGTTCCTGCAGACCGCGAAACCGATCGCCTGCGCCATGTGCCACGGCAACGAAGGGAACGGCCAGGGCTTCATGGGCGCAGCGCTGATCCCGCCGCCGCGGAACTTCACCTGCGGCAGCATGATGAAGGACATTCCGGACGGACAACTGTTCTGGATCATCAAGAACGGCTCGCCGGGTACGGGCATGATGTCGTTCGCGGGCCTGCCGGACGACGAGATCTGGCAATTGATCCGGCACATCAGGAGCCTGGCGAAGTAACGCGTGAAACGTCGTTCGTATCTCGTGAAGCGCGAACGGACGTTTGCAAGATACGCTTCACGAACGACGAACGAGGCGAACTATAGGAGAAAAGTCATGGCAAGCTTCATCATTTCCGGCAGTCGGGGGACCGATGATCCCACGATGGCGACGCTCCCGTTCATGGCTGCCAAGGCAGCCAAGGAACAGGGACATGACGTGGTGCTCTGGTTGTGGAACGAGGCCGTCACGATCGGCCGCAAAGGCACAGCCGATCACGTGACAGGCGTAAACCTGACGCCGCTCAAGGACCTTTTGGCCGTCGTCCAGGCAGCCGGTATTCCGATCTGGGTCTGCGGAGCCTGTGCGGTGGCCCGGCAAATGAAGGAAACGGACCTCGTTGCCGGGGCAACCATTAAAGGCATGCCGGACTATATCAAGGCGGTCGCCGAGCGGGACCGGAGCGTGACCTTTTGAGCCGGCGGGGCGCAGACGGGAGAGCAACGCCGCAACCGGGCGTGCTCGCTGCGGGGAGCGCCCATGCCTACTTCCTGACGTTTAGGGTTCCCGACCCGGCAGCACGCACGGCGCTGATCAAGGAGATCCGGAACATCCAGCCGTCGGCGCGCACCCTGGCCGCACGCGCGAGGACGGCCCGGCTCCTGTGCACGCTCGGCATCGGGTCTGACCTCTGGGAGCGGCTCTCGCCGGCCAGCCGGCCAGCCGGACTCAGGCCGTTCAGGCCTGTGCAGGCGGGCGGACGAACGGCGCCGGCCACCGGCGGAGACCTGTTCATGCAGATCGCATCCGCACGCCACGACCTCAATTTCGAGCTGGCCACGAGGTTGACGAAGCGGCTGGACACGCTCGCCGAGCTCACCGAAGAGGTCCACGGTTTTCGGTATCTCGACTCGCGCGACCTCACGGGATTTATTGACGGAACCGAGAACCCCAAGGGAAAGGCTCGGGCGGCCGCGGCCCTGATCGGGGATGATGATCGGGCCTTTGCGGGCGGCAGTTACGTCGCAGTCCAACGTTACGTCCATGACCTGGAGCGTTGGCGCGGTATGAGCGACCGTGAGCAGGAGGGAATCATCGGGCGGACCAAGCGAGGCAGCGTCGAGCTGCCCAAGACCAGGAAGCCCGCGACGGCCCACATCAGCCGCGTGGTGATCGAACGGGACGGAGCAGAGTTGCAGATCCTGCGGCAGAGCTATCCGTGGGGGACGGTCCGCGAAGCGGGGCTCTACTTCGTCGCCTATACGAAGTCCCTCGACATCTTCGACCTGATGCTGGCCCGGATGATGGGGACGACGAACGACGGGCTGCACGACCGCCTGATGGAATTCAGCCGAGCTGTCACAGGCGCCACCTTCTTCGTCCCCTCTCTGCGCACGCTCGACACTCTACATCCATGACGGACGCCCGGATCGCTGAAGGAGGCCTATGACCACCCTGCGCCTGTGCCTAATGACCCTCGGCCTGTTCCTCGTCGTCTCGGGCCTCCTATCTGCGGCCGAACGACATCCCATGGCGCCGCGGGTGCCCGCCGACCAGCTCGACTCGGCACGCGCCCTGCGCAGTCCCCTGCCGGACTCCCCGGACATCGTCGAGAAGGGCAAGGCCTTCTATGAAGGCAAGGGCACTTGCGTGAATTGCCACGGGGCGGGCGGGCGCGGCGACGGGGTGGCGGCCATAGGGTTGGACCCCTCCCCGCGCGACTTTCATCATCATGGATTCTGGCGCCACCGCACCGAGGGCGAGATTTTCTGGGTCATCAAGCACGGGATTGCCGGAACGGCCATGATTCCGTTCGGGGGGCAACTGACGGATGAAGAAATCTGGACCGTCATGCAATACGAGCGCAGCTTTGCCGGTGGTCGTGGCCCAAGTGAGGACATGGGGCCGCGCAGCGGGATGGGCCGCATGGGACCGCGCGAGGGAGGCTGCTGCACCGGACAGTAGCCGTTTCTAAATTCCAGCACCGAGTCCCCCTTGCCTTTCTGTAGCGTTTCACTACAGGTGCATCCCCCTCACTGTGGCAAGCCGCCGTCGTCGCGCGACGGCCGTTTCTGTGCCCCTCGACGGTGACGTAATCTTCTCTGTGTAAAAACAAGACGGGTGTAAGCTGGGCGCTGATGAGGCGAACCCATTCTCCACTGAAGGAGGCTTACACCCATGGCAACGCTAGCACCGTGGACCGAGCAGTGGC
>Ga0233424_10003153_pt1 | contig 10894 bp, 13 predicted proteins | sample Watercolumn_Towu_FD_181011 | JGI IMG/M metagenome (GOLD analysis project Ga0233424, IMG submission 181011) | Freshwater microbial communities from Lake Towuti, South Sulawesi, Indonesia - Watercolumn_Towuti2014_125_MG | ecosystem: Environmental > Aquatic > Freshwater > Lake | place: Indonesia... | reverse complement strand
GTGTCGGCCCGGGCGGACATGGCCCAGGCCTACCCGGCCGTGCTGCTGGAGCAGGCGCTGGCCGCTGCGGGCATGCCGGTCGAGCTGGTGCAGACCACCGAGCTAATCCCGCAGAACCGCGCCCTGCAGGCGCTGGGCCGCGGCCGGGACCGCCTGGACGTGGTCTGGACCATGACCACCGCGGAGCGCGAGCAGCAGGCGCGGGCGGTGCGCGTGCCCCTCTTCAAGGGCTTGTTCGGCTGGCGGCTGCTGCTGGCCGCACCCGAGAAGGCCGAGCGTTTGCGCCAGGTGCAGACCCTGGAGGACCTGCGGCAGTTCTCCATGGTCCAGGGGCTGGACTGGCCCGACGCGGCCATCCTGCGTGCCAACGGCTTGCAGGTGGTCAGCTCACCGAGCTATGACGCCATGTTCAAGCAGTTGCGCCTCGGGCGGGCGGACGCCTTCCCGCGGTCGGTCGAGGAGGTGTGGTGGGAGCAGGCGCGCTATGGCCAGGGCCTGGTCGTGGTGCCGGGGCTGTGCCTGCACTACCCGGCGGCCATCCACTACTTCGTCGCCTTCGAAGACGAAGCCCTGGGGGCCGCCATCGAGTCGGGCCTGCAACGGCTGCGCGCCAGCGGCGCCTTCGACCGCCTGTTCCTCCAGCACCATGGTGAGGACATCGCGCGGGCCGAACTGGGCAGCCGGCGCGTCATCGAGCTGCACAACCCGCTCTTGCCCAAGCTGACGCCGCTGGACAAGCCCGGGCTTTGGTTCCGGCCTGGTTCCTGAAATCACACGAAGTTCGTGTTCCACGAACTTCGTGATACCCTGCGGGTCATGAAGAACGTGACCGTGTCCATGGATGACGCCGTCGCCGAGTGGGCCCGGCTGGAGGCCGCGCGCCGCAATACCAGCGTGAGCCGCCTGCTGGGCGAACTGCTCGCCGAGAAGATGCGCCACGATGACGCCTACCAGCGCGCGCTGCAGGACTGGCAGCACCGCGAGCGCAGTTGGTCGTCCGACGGTGAGCCCTACCCGGGCCGGAGCGTGCTGTGAGCCAGGCGCTCGTCTTCGTCGACACCTCGGTGCTGCTCTTCAGCGAAGACGGCGCCCGTCCGGTGGAACGCGATCAGGTGCTCGCCTGGCTGCGCACACTCTGGGCCACGCGCACCGGCCGCGTGTCGGTGCAGGTGCTCAACGACTTCTACCTGCTGGCCACCCAGCGCGTGGCGCCGCCGATGCCGCAGGGCGATGTGCGCGCCGAGGTGCGCCGCTACCAGCACTGGCGCCCCTGGCAGACCGACCAGGCCACGGTCGAATCCGCCTGGTCGCTGGAAAGCCGCTTCGGCCTGCCCTTTGCCGACGCCCTGGTCGTGGCCAGCGCCAAGGCCCAGGGCTGCACGCGCCTGCTGAGCCTGGCCCTGCCGCACGACGCGCAGTTCGACAGCGTGCAGGTGCTCAACCCCCTCGTCACTCCCGCCCCGGACGCCCCATGACCGACCGTTTGCAGCAAGCCCTCGCCCGCATCCGCCCGGACGTGCTCGCCGCCCATGCCTATGCCGTGCAGCCCAGCAGCGGCGTGGTCAAGCTCGACATCATGGAGAACCCCTTTCGCCTGCCGCCCGAGTTGCAGCGGGCGCTGGGCGAGCGGCTCGGCGCCGTGGCCATCAACCGCTACCCGGCGGAGCGCACGGCCGAACTGGCCGCCGCGCTGAAAGCCCACGCGGGCGTCGGGCCGGGCTGCGGCATCACACTCGGCAATGGGTCGGACGAGCTCATCAGCCTGCTCACGCTGGCCATCGCCCAGCCGGGCGCGACGGTGCTGTCGCCCCTGCCGAGCTTCGTCATCTACGAGATGTGCGCCGGCCAGCAGCGCCTGAATTTCGTCGGCGTTCCCCTGCGCGCCGACGACTTCGAGCTGGACGAGGCCGCCATGCTGGCGGCCATCGAGCGCCACCAGCCGGCGCTGGTCTACCTGTCCTACCCGAACAACCCCACGGGCAATCTCTGGGACGCCGGCGCCATCGAACGCATCATCGAAGCGGCACCCGGCCTGGTGGTCATGGACGAGGCCTACCAGCCCTTCGCCTCGCGCGACAGCCTGGCGCTGATAGCCCGCCACCCGCATGTGCTCGTGATGCGCACCATGAGCAAGTTCGGCCTGGCGGGTGTGCGCATCGGCTACCTGCTCGGCGCGCCGGCGCTGGTCGACCAGATCGAGAAGCTGCGTCCGCCCTTCAACGTGAGCGTGCTCAATGCCGAGGCGGCGATGTTCGCGCTGGAGCATGCCGAGGTCTACGCCGAGCAGGCTGCCGTGCTGCGCCGCGAGCGCGAACGCGTGTTCGCCGCGCTGCAGGCCTTGCCCGGCGTGCAACCCTGGCCCAGCCAGGGCAATATGATTTTGGCCAGAGTGGCGGATGCAGGCGCCACCTTCGCCGCGCTGAAGGCGCGGGGCGTGCTGATCAAGAACGTTTCCGCCGCTCACCCCTTGCTTGCCCACTGCCTGCGCATCACCATCGGCACGCCCGACGAGAACTCCCGCCTGCTGGCCGAACTGCCCCTCTGCCTATGAACGCACCCCGCATCGCCGAAGTCACCCGCAACACCCGCGAGACGCGCATCACCGTGCGCGTCAACCTCGATGGCACGGGCCAGTCCAAGCTGCACACCGGCATCGGCTTCTTCGACCACATGCTCGACCAGATCGCCCGCCACGGCCTGATCGACCTGGACATCCACTGCGAGGGTGACCTGCACATCGACGGCCATCACACGGTGGAGGACGTCGGCATCACGCTCGGCATGGCCCTCGCGCAGGCCGTGGGCGACAAGGCCGGCCTCACCCGCTACGGCCACAGCTACGTGCCGCTGGACGAAGCCCTGTCGCGGGTCGTCATCGACCTCTCCGGCCGCCCGGGCCTGCACATGGACGTCAAGTTCACCGCGGGTTCCATCGGCCAGTTCGACACCCAGCTCACCTTCGAGTTCTTCCAGGGCTTTGCCAACCTCGCGCTGGCCACGGTGCACATCGACAACCTCAAGGGCCACAACGCCCACCACCAGGCCGAGACCATCTTCAAGGCCTTCGGCCGCGCGCTGCGCATGGCCACCACGCCGGACCCGCGTTCCGCCGGCGTCATCCCGTCGACGAAAGGCTCGCTGTGACGAAGACGGTCGCCGTCGTCGACTACGGCATGGGCAATCTGCGCTCGGTGTCGCAGGCCGTCATCCATGCCGCCCAGGGCCAGGGCTTCGACGTGGCCATCACCTGCGACCCCGCCGTCATCCGCGCGGCCGACCGCGTCGTGCTGCCGGGGCAGGGCGCCATGCGCGATTGCATGGCCGAGCTGGCCGCCTCGGGCGCCAAGGAGGCGGTGCTGGAAGCCGCCGCCACCAAGCCGCTGCTGGGCGTGTGCGTGGGCATGCAGATGCTGCTGGACCACAGCGAGGAGCAGGACACGCCGGGCCTCGGTCTCATCCCCGGCCGCGTGCAGCGCTTCCGGCTGGAGGGGCTGCTGCAGGAAGACGGCAGCCGCTTCAAGGTGCCGCAGATGGGCTGGAACCGGGTGCACCAGCCGCGTGCGCATCCGGTGTGGGATGGCATTCCCGACAACAGCTGGTTCTACTTCGTGCACAGCTTCTACGCGACCACCGCGCAGCCCGAGCACAGCGCCGGCGAGACCGACTACGGGCTCACCTTTACCTGTGCAGTGGCGCGGGATAACATTTTTGCGACCCAATTCCACCCCGAGAAAAGTGCTGCGCTGGGCCTCGCCCTCTACCGCAACTTCCTGCATTGGACGCCCTGACCGGGTCCACACTTTCTCGCCTCTTCCCCTTCCTCCCTCACGCCCTCGGCCATGCTGCTGATCCCTGCCATCGACCTCAAAGACGGTCGCTGCGTCCGCCTCAAACAAGGCGACATGAACGACTCGACCACCTTCGGCGAGGACCCGGCCGCCATGGCCCGGCGCTGGCTCGATGCCGGCGCGCGGCGCCTGCACCTGGTCGACCTGAACGGCGCCTTCGCGGGCAAGCCGGTCAATGAGTCGGCCATCAAGGCCATCATCAAGGAGGTGGGCGACGAGATCCCCATCCAGCTCGGCGGCGGCATCCGTGACCTCGACACCATCGAGCGCTACCTGGACGACGGCCTGTCCTACGTCATCATCGGCACGGCCGCGGTCAAGAACCCCGGCTTCCTGAAGGACGCCTGCAGCGCCTTCGGCGGCCACATCATCGTGGGCCTGGATGCCAAGGACGGCAAGGTCGCCACCGACGGCTGGAGCAAGCTCACCGGCCACGAGGTCATCGACCTGGGCCGCAAGTTCCAGGACTACGGCGTGGAAGGCATCATCTACACCGACATCGGCCGCGACGGCATGCTCACCGGCATCAACATCGAGGCCACCGTCAAGCTGGCCCAGGCGCTGACGATTCCCGTCATCGCCTCGGGCGGCCTGTCCGACATCGCCGACATCGAGCGCCTGTGCGCGGTCGAGAGCGAAGGCGTCGAAGGCGTCATCTGCGGCCGCTCGATCTACACCGGTGCGCTCGACTTCAGCGCCGCGCAGACGCGCGCCGACGAACTGCTCGCCGGGTCCTGACGTGCTGGCCAAGCGCATCATTCCCTGCCTGGACGTGACCGCCGGGCGGGTCGTCAAGGGCGTCAACTTCGTCGGCCTGCGTGATGCGGGGGACCCGGTGGACATCGCGGCGCGCTACAACGAGCAGGGCGCCGATGAGCTCACCTTCCTCGACATCACCGCCACCAGCGACGGCCGCGACCTGATCCTGCACATCATCGAGGCCGTGGCCGCGCAGGTCTTCATCCCGCTGACCGTGGGCGGTGGCGTGCGCAGCGTGGCCGATGTGCGCCGGCTGCTGAACGCGGGCGCGGACAAGGTCAGCTTCAACTCGGCCGCCGTGGCCGACCCCGAATTGATTCGCGCCGCGAGCGACCGCTACGGCGCGCAGTGCATCGTGGTGGCCATCGACGCCAAGCGCCGCCAGGGCGAGGACCTCGCCGCGCGCGGCCCGGGCTGGGATGTGTACACCCACGGTGGCCGCAAGAACGTGGGCCTGGATGCCGTGGCCTGGGCCAGGCAGATGGCCGAGTTCGGCGCCGGCGAGATCCTGCTGACCAGCATGGACCGCGACGGCACCAAGAGCGGCTTCGACCTCGAACTGACCCGCGCTGTGAGCGACGCGGTGCCCGTGCCCGTCATCGCCTCCGGCGGTGTTGGTGGCCTGGAAGACCTGGCTGACGGCATCACGAAGGGCGGCGCCGACGCCGTGCTCGCCGCCAGCATCTTCCACTTCGGCCAGCACACCGTCGGCGAGGCCAAGGCGCTGATGGCCGCACGCGGCATCCCGGTGCGGCAGTGAAACATGGGTGAGGTCCGCATCATCGGCGGGCAGTGGAAGCGCTCCAAGCTCCCCGTGCCCGATGCGCCCGGCCTGCGCCCCACCTCCGACCGCATCCGCGAAACCCTCTTCAACTGGCTGGGCCAGACGCTCAGCGGCTGGCGCGTGCTCGACGCCTTCGCCGGCAGCGGCGCGCTCGGCTTCGAGGCGGCCTCGCGGGATGCGGCGCAGGTGGTGCTCGTCGAGCGTGACGCCAAGCTCGCCGCCGGCCTGCGCGCCAGTGCGCAGCGCCTGAAGGCGAGCACGATCGTCGTGCATGCCGCCGATGCGCTGGCCTGGATGCGCGCGCAGCCAGCCGCCAGCTTCGACCTCATCCTGCTGGACCCGCCCTTCGCGGCGGATCTCTTCGACGCGGCCCTCGCCGCTGCCCAGCCGCTGCTGGCCGAGGGCGGGCTGCTCTACGTCGAGTCGCCGCGCGAGATCGCCGCGCCGGCCGGTTTCACCCCGTGGCGCCAGGGGCGGGCGGGCGCCGTGCACTACCAGCTGCTGCGGCGCGAGGACAATCCGGCCTCATGACGTCCCGCACCACGATCACCGCCGTCTATCCCGGCACTTTCGACCCGATCACCCTCGGCCACGAAGACCTGATGCGCCGCGCAGCCGGCATGTTCGAGCGCCTGGTGCTGGCCGTGGCCGTGGGCCACCACAAGAAGACGATGTTCACGCTCGACGAGCGCCTGGCCATGGCGCAGGACGTGGCGGCTGAACTCGGCAATGTCGAGGTCATCGCCTTCGATGGTCTGCTGCGCGATTTCGTGCGCGCCCACCAGGGCCGTGTTGTCGTGCGCGGGCTGCGCACGGGGGGCGACTTCGAGTACGAGTTCCAGATGGCCGGCATGAACCGCAAGCTCATGCCCGAGGTGGAAACCATCTTCCTCACGCCCGGCGAGCGCCACCAGTACACGTCCAGCACCTTCGTGCGCGAGATCGCCACACTCGGCGGCGAGGTGGCCGAGTTCGTGTCGCCTGGGGTGCTCGCGCGGCTGAACGCGAAGTTCAAGGGGGCGTGACATGGCGTTGATGATCACGGACGAATGCATCAACTGCGACGTCTGCGAGCCCGCCTGCCCCAACCAGGCGATCTCGATGGGCCCGGAGTACTACCAGATCGACCCGGCCAAGTGCACCGAGTGCGTGGGCCATTTCGACGAGCCGCAGTGCGTGACGCTCTGCCCGGTCGCCTGCATCCCGGTCAACCCGGCCCATGTCGAAACCCGCGAGACCCTGATGCAGAAGTACGAGCGGCTGACCACCGCCTGAATGCCTGCAGTCAGTCGGTCAGCACGGCTTTCAGCAACTGCGCCAACTTGGCGCCGGCGATCGTCAGCTGCTGGCGCTTGATGGCGTCGGCCCGGGCGCTGTAGCCCTTGGGCAGCACCACGGTCCAGTGCGAGCCCTGCTTGGGCGAGAAGCTGAGCCCCTCGAAGGCGAGGCGCGACTGCTCCAGCGACTGCGTGGCCCAGCGTGCCGGCCAGTCGGCGGGGTCGCCCGTGTTGCTGCGCACTTTGCGGGCTTCGGCCAGCCAGGCGGCATCGACGCGTGCCGGCTTGAACTTGTCCGGCACGCCGTCCCAGATCGTGTGCAGCTTCGGCGGGCCGAAGCCGGCGCTGACCGGGGCACCGGGCCCGGACGCCGGGGTCGGCGGGTTGGGCGGCTTCGGCGCACCCACCACCCACAGGCTGTTGCCGCCCACGGTGAAGGTGGCCGGGTCCAGCCCCGTCTTGTCGGGGTCCACGCGCCGGCCCTGCGCGTCCAGGTAGAGCGCGCCCACGTGCAGCGGCTGGTGCAGGTCGCCCAGCAGGTGCACGAGCACGATCAGCGCCTCGCGCTTGCTCTTGAAATGCGGCGGCCCGTCCGCCGGCTTGCCCTGCAGCACGAGGATGGCGGTGCGCAGCGCGCCGGCCACGTCGTCACCCCGCGTGCCGACGAAGCCCTGCACATAACGGCTGCGTTGGGTGGCGATGTCGGCGTAGTGCGTCTGGCGGTGGCAGCTGTCCTCGTCCATGCCGATCGCGCACTGCCGGTCGTTGCGCCGCACGTAGTCGGCCATCTCGGCGATGCGTGCGGGCGTCTCGAGCGGCGCGCATTCCGCGTACTTGCCGGGCGTCGGGTAGCTGTACTTCTGCGCCGGCGAGATGCCCTTGGCGCAGTCCGCCCAGAGGCTGGCCACGGGCAGCGACATGTCGCCCAGCAGCGCTGTCACGCGGGCTTCGGTGGGCGTGCCCTTCAGGAGCCCCGCAGCGATGGTGGCGACGGTCTGGTGGCCGTCCGACCCCCACGCGTGGGCGAAGCAGGGCGCGGCGGCCAACATGGTGGCGACGATCAGGCGCATGGCGAATCCGTCAGTCGATCAAAGACCCGATCTTGCCCGGTTGAAAGTGCAGGTCAATGAAATCCGCCAGCCCGTCGAACACTGCTTCCAGCGGCCGGCCGCTCTGGCCGAACAGGGCCTGCAGCACGGCCGGCTGCTCGAACAGGCCGTGGGCGTACAGGCCCAGCACCTGGCCGGACTGCCAGCCCACCGCTTCGCCCGCGGCATTGCGCAGGGCCACCTGCGGCGCGGGCAGGCCGGCATGGGGCTGGGTGCGGCCGTGGCGGATCTCGTAGCCGCTGGCGCGCACGCCCGCGAGCCCCTGCCAGGCGCCTTGCAGGTCGGTGGCGAAGTCGAAGGCCGTGCTGCGCAGCAGCTTCTCCGGCTCGAACACCGTCACCAGGGGCAGCAGGCCCAGGCCCGGGGCGTTGCCGTCCAGACCGTGGGGGTCGATGAGGGCCTCGCCCAGCATCTGCAGGCCGCCGCAGATGCCCAGCACGCGGCCGCGGTGCGTGTTGAGGGCGGCATCGAGCTTTTGCGCGCGCAGCCAGGCGAGGTCGGCCGCCGTCGACTTGGAGCCCGGCAGGATGACCCAGTCGGCGCCGACGAGGTCCTTGGGTTCGCGCGCCCAGCACAGGCGCACGCCGGGCAGCTGGCGCAGGGGCTGGAACTCGTCGAGGTTGGAGATGCGCGGGTAGGCGATGACGGCGATGCGCAGGCCGCTTCCAGCGCCGGTGCTGCTGTCGTCGAACACGCCGTCTTCCTCGGGCAGGCCGTGGCCGCGCCACATCGGCAGCGTGGCGATGGTGGGCACGCCGGTCAGGTGTTCGAGCTGCTCGGGGCCGGGTGCCAGCAGGCCGGCGTCGCCGCGGAAGCGGTTCAGCACGAAGCCGCGCACCTGCGCGCGCACGTCTTCGGGCATCAGCTGGTGCGTGCCGTAGAGGTGGGCGAAGGCGCCGCCGCGGTCGATGTCCGTCACCAGCAGGCAGGCGGCCCGGGCATCGCGGGCGGTGCCGAGGTTCACATAGTCGGTCGGGGCGAGGTTGATCTCGGCCGGCGAGCCGGCGCCCTCGATGACGACCACATCGTTCTCGCCGAGCAGCTCATGCAGCGCCGCGCGGGCCCTGGGGCGCAGCAGCGCGCTGCGCTCGCGCCAGGGCAGGGCCGACAGGGCTGCATCCACTTCGCCCATCACGACGACCTGACTGCGCGTGTCGGCCTCGGGCTTGAGCAGCACGGGGTTCATGCGCACCTCGGGCACGCGGCGTGCAGCCAGGGCCTGGAAGTACTGCGCGCTGCCGATCTCGCCCATCAGGCCGTTCAGGCCCGGCACGACGCGCGCGTTATTGCTCATGTTCTGCGCCTTGAAGGGCGCCACCTTCAGGCCCTGGCGGGCGTACCAGCGGCACAGGGCCGTGGCCAGCCAGCTCTTGCCTGCACCGCTGGTGGTGCCCAGCACCATGACGGCCTTGCCTCGGCTCATGTGTCTACTCCTTGGATGTCGTGCAGGGCCTGCGCCAGGGCCTGCTGCGATGCGGTGGGCTGGGCCGAGACGCGCACCCAGCCGGGCAGGCCGAAGGAGCTGGCGTCGCGCAGCGCGATGCCGTGTGCACGCAGACGCGCCGTCAGTCCGCCTCGTGGCGGGCGGGCCAGCCAGAACGGCGTGACGCTGGGTTGCTGCTCCCAGCCGAGATCGGCCAGCAGTTCGCGCTGGCTCGCGACCCAGCCGTGCAGCGTGGTGCGCGCGTTGGCCAGCCAGGCCTGCGTGGCTTCGGTGGGCCAGTGCGTCAGCAGGGCCACGCCCTCGGCCGCCAGCACCCAGCTGGGGGCGAGCGACAGGGCCTGCGCCCAGACCTCGTCAGTGTCCGGTGCCACCAGGTATCCGGCGCGGATGCCGGTCAGGCCCAGGGCCTTGTTGGGGCACACGAGCTGCCAGGCACCGGGCGGCAGCGCGGGGGTGTCGCCGTGCAGGCGCAGGGGCTCGTAGGCGCGGTCCACCACGACGAGGGCGTCGCCCAGTGCTGGCCAGTGCGGGACGCTCCGCCCCGTGGGATTGCAGGGTTCGCACAGCCAGACGAGGGCGGGCGCGGTGGGCTGGATGTCGGCAGGCTCTGCGTAGGGCCGCACCGCCAGGCCCAGCGCCTGGGCGGCCAGGCCGTAGTCGCCGAAGCCGGGTTGCGGCACCCAGACCTCGCGGCGGCCCGTCAGCATCGCGGCCAGGGTCAGCCGGCGGATGCCCTCGGCACCGCCCGCCGTGGGCAGCACGCGCTGCTCGCAGCCCAGCAGGGCGCGCAAGGCGCGGTAGTGCGGGTCGGGGTAGCGCTGGCGGTCGGCCTGGGTCACGGCCTGCCTCAAGGCGGGCGGCGGGCCGAGCGGGCTGGCGTTGGTGGAGAAGTCATGCGGGATCACCGGGCCGCCGTCCGGGCCGCCATGCACGGGCAGCAGCGGCCGCTTCATGCGCGCAGCGCCACAGCGAAGGCGGCGATCAGCACCGCGCCGGCGATGACAGCCTGGCCGGCCAGTGCGCGGGCATCGGCCAAGTCACCGGCCCGGGCGGGCTGGCCAGCGGCATGCAAGACGTAGACACCAGGCTTGGCCAGGCGCCTGTCCAGGCGCAGCGCCAGCGCGGCCATCGGCCAGCCGCTGTTGGGCGAGGGCGTGCGGCGGGCTTCGCGCCACAGGGCCGGCAGCGAGGTCGGGCGCAGCAGCAGCGCGCTCAGCCGGGCGGGCAGCCACGACAGCAGGTCGTCGGCCCGTGCAGCCCACTTGCCGCACCACTCGCGCTCGTCGCGGTAGCCCCACATCGCATCGGCCGTGTTGGCGAAGCGGTAGACGGCCGCGCCCGGCAGCCCGGCGATGGCGAACCAGAACAGCGGCGCGATGACCGAGTCGTTGAGGTTCTCGGCCAGGGTCTCCAGCGCGGCCTCGCGCACCTCGGTCTCGCTGAGCGCAGCGGTGTCGCGGCTCACCAGGCGCGAGAGCTGCGTGCGACCCGCATCCAGCGAGCGAGCCAGGGCAGCCTCCACCGCCATCACTTCATCGGCCAGCATGCGCCAGGCCAGCAAGGGCTTGAGCAGCAGGCCGATCAGCAGCGCGGCCGCGCCCAGGCGCCAGGCCGACTGCCAGGGCTGCAGGGTCAGCAACACGACGCCCTCCAGCCACAGCGCGATGAAGGCG
>Ga0233424_10003152_pt1 | contig 10900 bp, 11 predicted proteins | sample Watercolumn_Towu_FD_181011 | JGI IMG/M metagenome (GOLD analysis project Ga0233424, IMG submission 181011) | Freshwater microbial communities from Lake Towuti, South Sulawesi, Indonesia - Watercolumn_Towuti2014_125_MG | ecosystem: Environmental > Aquatic > Freshwater > Lake | place: Indonesia... | reverse complement strand
GATGGCGAGGACAAGGGTGGGTACGATAAGGAACGGGTCGACTCCCATATCCATAAGGCGGGGGATCACCCCGACCGCGTTGTTGGTGTGAATGGTCGAAAAGACGAGGTGGCCGGTAAGCGCCGCCTGCACTGCGAGCTGGGCCGTTTCCTTGTCGCGGATTTCACCGACCATGATGATGTCTGGGTCTTGACGCAGAGTGTGGCGAAGGCCCGATGCAAACGTATAGCCAATCTCGGGCCGGATTTGCGACTGGCTGATGCCGGGGATATTGTATTCGACCGGGTCCTCGAGCGAGAGTACATTGAATTTCTCGCGGTCGATCTCGTTCAACATCGTGTACAGCGTAGTGGATTTTCCCGAACCGGTGGGGCCGGAGATAAGAATCATACCGTAGGGGCGCTTGAGAGCCGCGCGCATAAGGTTTAGGTTGCGCTCCGAAATACCCATGTCCCCGAGTGGTTTGACGCCTTTTGCCGTATCAAGAATACGCATCACAATCTTTTCCCCGTAGTAGGAGGGAAAGGTCGACACGCGGAAATCGATGCGGCGCTTTTCGATGCGTGCGCTGAATCGTCCGTCTTGAGGCTTACGCTTTTCATCAAGCCGCATATTGGACAGTATCTTGATACGCGCAATGACTGCGGCGTGCACTTTGGTGGGTAAGAGAAGCGATGTATTGAGAACTCCGTCGACACGGAACCGCACCCGCACTTCCCCGCCCATATGTTCGATGTGAATATCGGAAGCGTTCCCTTCGGTGGCGTAGTGGAGGATCGTGGCCACTATCTTTGTCACAGGTGCATCTTCGATAATCTTCGTATCGACCCCGATCGTTGCCGTCGACACGGTTGCAGATGCCTTGCTCGCCTCATCTTCCTCCCCTGGCGTGAGCTCCGTCTCAAGTTCGGAGAGCGCTTTCGTCACCTGACCGGAAAGACCCTTGTAGGTTTGGAGTACTTTTTCGAAATCCGCATCGGAGATAAGGAATACCTTGTAGGGAATGCCGAGCTTTGACGATATGAAGCTGATCGCGTCGCGTGCCTCCATGTTGTCCGGGTCAATGATACCGACGTCGAGCGCGCCATCCGTGAGGCCTATGGGAACAAACCGATAATAGGTCGCCGACTCTTCAGGAACGTACTTGAGTATCTCGAAAGGAATTTCCTTTCCTTCAAGGCTGGCGAGTGGTATGCCGGAGTAATCGGCTTTACCTTGTAGTATATCTTCGCGTGATACGCCGTGATTGAGGAGCGCGGCCTCGACATCGCCGCCAAGTGCCCGCACCTCGGACTCGATGCCCGGAACATCGTCTTTTGTGATGACTCCCTTGTCCGCCAATGTATCAAGTAAACTCATGATGATACGGTGACCTCTATTCCACGTCGAACCCCGAGGATTCTCCCGATGTATCTTTCGTCATTGCAGGAGCTTTTCCCGAAGCCGTCGTCTTCCCCCCGGGGCTCTTGGGGAGCGCGGGAGCGGGTGCTCCCTTCGAGGGGACGCTTCCAGTCGTCGCGCCAAAGTCCGCGAAGGGATTGCGTCGGCCGACAGGCTGGGATGCGATTTCCACCCCGAAATCTTCGAGACTTGTAAAAACCGGATCGGAGAAGATGCTCAGATTGAGCTTGGTAGAACGCAAACGCGAGAGCGTGACAAGGAGATCCCTTCCGGCCGCAAGATCGAGCGGAGACTCGCCGAGCGCTGTAAGCGCGGAGTCAGGCGCCTCCGTGTCAGTAAGGGAGTAGTACAGAAATCCAGCAAGAATCACCGCGCAGGCGATCCCGGCTCCGATAAGCACTTTTTTATTGACGTGTGGGAGCGCTTCCATAGTTATTCAAGCCGATACGTTGCGAGTACGACGCCAAAATCGTATTCACTCTTGGATCCTTCGGACCACTTTGAGGCAAAGCCGATCGTGTCGACATCGACAAGACGCAGGTTTCGCTCCACATCTTCGAGAAATGATCGAAAACTTTCGTACGAACCGCTCACCCCGAAGCGCAGTGTTACCTTGCTGTACTTTTCGGTGCTCGGCCCGAGAGGTCCTTTCGAGGATTTGGAAGTATCATCCGCGAGCGTAATGTTTTGGAGCGTAAGTCCGTGCCGTGAGGCAATATTGTTGATATCAATGATGAGACGTACCGAATCGATGTGGTCCGGCAAGAGTTTCAGAAGCTTTTCCTTGTTCGCTGATGTGATTGAGTTGTAGACCGATAAAAGTCCGCTCAAGCGTTCTTCGATATCGTGAGCTTTCGAGAGTGCGTCGTCATAATTCGCAATCTCCTCCCGAAGTTCGCGCACGCTCTTGTCCTTGAGCACTCCGCTCGTTGACGTGCCGCCATACGTCGGGCTGATATAGCCGAAGAAAATGCCGAGGGAGGCGATGGCGAGGCCGATGGCGGCGATGTTACTCATAGGTGTGATGTGGACTCATGTGGTTCATGTTACTCGACCTGCATTTCCTTCGTGGTGTCAGGAGAGGCTGCCGCACCGAGAACCGTGGTGCTGTAGAGAAGAAGTGCCGGATCGATACTCGTGTGGAAACTGAACTGAACATTCCCGAGTTCGGAGAGCGTGAAGTTGGAAAAAACGGGATTTTTGAAATATCGGTCGCTTCCGAAAATGTCGGACTGGAGGGCGACCGCATTGAAACTGCGAGCTTCCCCAGTCATGGTAAGTGCCGGAACGAGCCCTTTGGCGTCAAGTGAGAAGTCCCGAAACCGAACGGTCTCAAGCGTTTTCTTCTCAAGTGCCTCAAAAAGCGGTGCAATGGTGATGTGAGCCGCGAGCAGGCTTTTGATCGCCTCAATGCGTTTGGAGAGCCGCGCCGCTTCCTCCACGAAGTCCGGCTCGAAACTCTTCTTCGCTTCTGCAAGCTCGACATACTTCGCCGCGATGGTGTTGAGCAAATGTTTTCTGTAGACAAAAACCCCTCCGGCGAGTCCTGTGGTCAAAAGAAAGACAAGAATGGAGATGAGGAGCACTATATTGACCGATCGACCGAACTGAAACCGCGTCCCGCTTTGCCGGAGCGGCACCGCGGGCTTTTTGGGCATGAACGACGTTTGCAGTTGAATGACCATAGACAACCAACCGCCCTCAACCAACAGCACAGGACAGAGGCGGTATGTTAATTATACACCCGCAAAACCCTTCTGTGTGAGTGTGCATTGTGGGGTGTGAGTGTTGACCGTAGGTTGCCCTGTTAGGACGTCTCTTGAAGTTTCCGAAACGCCGCGCCGATAGCGACCGAGAATTCGGGACCGACGGCGGAAAGCACGTCGTCCAAAAAGGCGGGGGCCTCAATCTGACGAAACGGATTGGCGCGTACGACTGGCACGCTCGATGCTTTTGCTGCCTCATGTTCGATACCCTTTATGTTCGCACCGCCGCCAGTGAGTATCATATCCTTGACGTGTCTACCCGATCGCGATTCGTAGCTTCGGATTGCGCGATTCGCTTCCGCAAAAAGAATATTCAAGAGGCCTCGAAGCGATAGGTCGGCGGGGCCGGAGATGCCAAGCGCGCGTTTCTCCTTCTCTGCATCCTCCATAGTAAGAGACATCGCTTTGGAAAGGGCGAGTGTGAGATCTTGCGAGCCGTTGCCGACAATGTGCGAGAGCCGCAGGAGTGAACGGTCGATAACGTAGAGTTTGGTTTCTCCGGCGCCGAGGTCGACGACGGCGTGCGGTTCGTTGTCTCCGGGAAGTAGTGCGCGAATCGTGCTGAAAATCTCTATTTCGAAAAATTCCACATCGAGTCCGGCGCCTTTTGCGATGTCAGTAAAACGCGTCATCGCTTCGTTGTGTATCGCCGCGATAAGTATCTGAAACTTTCTCGGCTGACCCACCGGCGCTCCTTGCTGAGTGAGGGGCTTCCCCCCGTCGGCGTCCGAGACTGTCAAAGCGTCACTTTCCGGTTCGCCTTCAGTTGAAGAACCTGCCGGGGGAGAAAATTTCTCCGGCTCGTCGGGTATTACCCACCAATCGAGATTAACCTCCGAAATCGGCACAGGCACGTATTTGCGCGCTTCGATCGGTACCGCTGTCTCAAGCTCCTTCTCCGACGTGACAAACATCTCTATCGCCGTTACCAGACTTGATTCGAACGGTATCGCAATGCCGGCGCGATTCGTCGTGACATGCGCTTCCCGCATGAGGTCAAGCAGAGCCTCGGAAAGTTTTTGCGGCGGTAAGCGAGTCGCCCGCCCTATTTCAAGTCCGGCGTAGGGGCCGAGTGCGAGGGAGCCATAGGTCTCAAGAACCGCCCTTCCGCTCTTGCGGCGCAATTGCACGACTTTCAAGTACGCACTCCCGACGTCAATGCCGATGACGCTGTCCTCCTTCTGTACTGCTCGCTCGAAGAGCCCCGTAAGCTTCAAGAAAGGATTTTGCATGGGATGGGAATAGTATAGCAAAGAGATGGTAGAGGGTAGAAGGCAGAGGGTAGAACAGGATATGATTAAAGGATGAAAAAGGCTCTCGTTGGTATTGGGAAGGGGGTGCTCGACATTTTGTTCCCGCAAAAACAGGTGGTGCGAGAGCTTGAGCGGATGGACCCGTTTATTTTTGCAGAAAAAGCGACGAGGACCGAAGGGTATGCTGGTAAAGATATTATTTCGCTGTTCAGCTACACTGACCCGTCGGTGCGCACTGCTATCTGGGAACTCAAGTATCGCGGCAATACTCGCATCGCGCGGCTCCTTGCTGCCGTGCTTCATGACGAGCTTATCGCCTTCCTTGAAGAGTACGCGCCGCTTCGCAATTTCACCGACCCACTTCTCGTGCCGATCCCTCTCTCCAAACAGCGCCGCGCGGAGCGCGGGTTCAATCAGTGCGAACTCTTGTGTGAGGAACTCGCACACTTAGACGCTTCAAGGTGCAACCTTGCCTGCCCGCCCGAGGCCGGGCGCAGGCGGGAATCGGGAAGGGGGTTGAACCTGAACGCCAAAAACTTCACCTACTCCCTCTCCGCTATCCGCAAAATGAAGGACACGCCGAGCCAAACGAAGGCGGAAAGCAGAGAAAAAAGAATGGAAAATCTAAAAGGATGTTTCGCCGCGAACGAAAGAGAGGTGCGCGGACGCAACATCATCCTCATTGACGACGTGGCTACCACCGGTGCCACACTCGACGAAGCCAAACGCGCCCTGCGCAACGCGGAGGCGAAAAAGGTGATTGCGTTCACGATCGCCCACTGACGTGGGGACATAGGCGAAAATGCGGGTAGTGGCAGTGAAAAACCCGATGTTAAAATAGTGCGCGACCGCGTACTATTTTGACTTGACTCGTAACACGCGCCTTTACAACGAAAATGTACATCGGCAGTACAAAATACGTTGTTCCATTCTTTCAGTTTTCAGTTTTTTGTGCTACGGTAGCCCGTACTGGTGGGTTGGCTGAGCGGTCTAAAGCGGCACCGTGCTAAGGTGTTAGAGGGGAAACTCTCTCAGAGGTTCGAATCCTCTACCCACCGAACGAGTCCTCGAGTGAGGCGGGTAAGCAATGCGCTTGAGCACATTGCGTGAGGATTCGAACAGCGGAGTCATGTTTTTTCAGTAGAAAAAACAGACGAGCTGGTGCCCAGCCCGAAACGAGCGACGGTGAGTTGAGAGGCGGGGGAGAAATTCCTTTACCCGCCGCCAAGTAAGGCGTCACAAAAGTGACCCGATGTACCTAGAGGACGATATTCGAGTTAACATTACAAATGTATGGGGGTGTATGAAGCAAAAACCACTGATAACAAATGTATTTTCTGCGAAATAGCCTCGGGAAATATTTCAACGGCTAGTTTCTGGGAAAATGATGATTTCATGGCGTTTCTTTCAATAGACCCGAATACTGAAGGGTTCTCATGCGTGATTCCTAAACAGCATTTCGGTAGTGATGTCCTTAAAATGCCGAATGAATCTCTGCAAAAGTTTGTTGTAGCCGCAAAAGAGGTCTCGAGACTATTAGAAGACTTTTATCCCGATGTTGGGCGCGTTGGTTTGATTATGGAAGGCACGGGAATTGATCACGCGCACATAAAGCTCGTTCCGATGCACGGCACCGAACACATGAAGCGCGGTGAATGGAAGCAGTATCCCTCCGGACAGGAGCACTGGTTTGATACGTATGGCGGGTGGATTTCTTCAGCCGGAGGACCGAATGTTGATCGAGAAAAGCTAAAAGAACTTGCACATCAGCTGAAGGCACTCTCGATGCGGCGCAAGGTGTAGCGAGTAAACTCCGTTCTTACTATCCCCAAAATGCATCGCCGGAATTTATACTTCCGCAACCACGTCATGCTATACTGTACACGATTATTTGTTTCAAAGAGACGCAACACATATGCAGATCAATGCACAACGAGGAATGGCACCTGGAGTCGCTATCGTTCTTGCGCTTGTTATCATCATCGGAGGAGGGCTGGCGATTAAAAAGTATACGACTGGCGTAAAATCGAGTGACGCCTTCAAATCTAAAGGCGCGGCTATGCTCGACGAGACAGATGTTGGTAATGAAGCGGCGGCTGTAGTATACGGTGCAACCGGATTTTCTCCGGAAATCATAACGGTCAGAGTGGGCGACATAGTCACCTGGACCAAGGAGGGCGGGCCGGATATGTGGGTCGGCACTGACGAGCATCCAACGCACGCGGAGTACGACGGCACGACGCTTAAAGAACATTGTGCCACAAAACCGAGTGCTTCATTTGACCAATGCGGCATAGGAAATATCTACAGCTTCACCTTCACCAAACCCGGAACGTTCAGCTATCACAACCACCGAAAAGCGCTTGATAGCGGTACGATTATCGTGACACCGTAATGCTGTAAAGATAAGGAGGCGCCACAGGGCGTCCCCTCTTGCCGCACCAAACGTACCCTGCATCTGCCGCGCAGAGTGTCATTCGTGTGCGCTATTCGTTCCTAACTCGTCTGTCTGACGGACGGACTAGAGTAAGCCGTATCCACTATGAAGAGAACGCCCATTCTTCTGCTCCGCATCGGCATCGCGTTCGCCTTTCTCTATGTGGCCTATGCGGCGTTTACGGATCCCGTGAGCTGGCTTTCGTATCTTCCTTCATTTGTGACGGGATTGGGATTCTCCATGACAACCTTGGGCATCGGACTCACGACGTTCCATGCGGTCATCGGTCTCTGGATACTCTCCGGCTGGCGGATCTTTATTCCCTCTCTCATCGCCGCACTGTTTCTCGGTGCGGCGGTTTATGTCAACCAAAACCAGCTCGACATTCTCTTTCGCGATGTTTCGCTTGGCCTTGCGGCCCTTGCGCTGGCGTTTTCAAGCAGACGATGACACTCAATGATGTTCATGGTACTATAACCGCCATGAACGCCCCGAAACTCATCATTCTATTTGGTTCGCAGGCACGCAACACTGCCGGAGAACAATCTGACACGGATATTGCTGTGCTTGCTGGCGGCCCGCTTTCACTTGAAGAAAAAAGCGAACTTGGGGAACGTGTGGCACAAAAACTTGGTGTGTCCGAAGAAAAAGTTGATGTGATTGACCTGTGGGATGCGCCGCCGCTTCTTGCTCACCAAGTAGGCGAAACCGGAAAACTCATTGAGGGAGAGCGGTTTGACTTTAACCGTTTTCGTATCAGAGCGTGGAAACAGTATCTGGATACCGCAAAGTTTCGCCGCGCGCGGGAGCAATCACTTAAAAAACATGTCGCGAGAACTTATTCTTAAAAAGGTAGAGCAACTCAAGGAACTGCTCGCGGAGCTCGCGCGACTGCTTGAGACGCCGCTGAAAGAATTTGCAGACGATCTCAAAACGATTCGAGCGGCGGAACGAAACTTTGAGCTTATTGTCGAGGTCGCGAGCGACATAAACACGCAGATGCTTCTTGATACTGGGAAGAAAACGCCAGACAGCGACAAGCAGTCGTTCACGGAACTCAAACGAGCCGATATTGTCCCCGAGAAGCTTGCGAAACAGTTGGTCACCAGCGCAAAGCTTCGGAACATTCTCGTGCACGAATACGACTTCGAGGAGGATTACGAGAAGTTTTATACATCAGCAAAAGCCGTGCTCCCCGCGTATGAGGAGTATATCCAAGCCATTCTCGCGCATCTGCCGAAGTAGACAATTTATCTTACAAGGTCCGACCTTGTACAAAAGAAAAAGGCGACGGAGGGTAAGTCCGTCGCTATGCTATGTATGCGTAAATGTTACGCACCCGCTTTCTCCAAGACGGGCTCCTGGACCGGAACAACCGAGGGAAGCGGTTTCTGGATTGCTTCCACAAATTCGCTGCTGCTGAACAGGGATGCGTTGGCGCGCAACGCATCGTTGGTAAACTCTCGCAGAATCGCTATCTGCTCTGCAAGTGATACCGGCGCAAGAGAAGTGAGATGATGGACGATTGCCTGCCGCACGCTTGGGTCAAGATGTGGAAACAAAAGGCGGGCAGAATCCTCGCCAAGCAACATGAGGAGTGCAGCTAGCCGCATGAATGGTACTTGAGCCGCGTACGCCATTGATTTCGGGTTCCTGCGAATCAATTGCTTCAGAACCTCAATGGTTATTCGCTCGGGAGCTTGAGCGCCAGGCTCAAAGTCCATCGTGAGTTTAGAGCGCGCAGAGGTCCCCGCCATTTTGTCCTCTTCGCTCCCTGTGCGTTTGGCAGGTTCTGCTTCAAAAGTGGCGGGGGAACCGTCGCCTGCCTTCATGCTCATCCGATTCTGGCTTCCCATCCTGGTTTTTACCCTTATCTTGGTTCTTGCCGCTTTCGCGTGGCGTGTCCGCGGCCTTCTAATGCTTGATGAGCTTTCCGAGTAGATGCTTTTCATAATGTAATGGGGTATGTTGTTTCCAGAAGTGCCGTCTGGCTGCGTAGTTTTTACTTTGTCAAAACCGAAACAACCTTATAGCAAATGTGAGTGTGCGTCAATCGGCGCGACTTTTTGCTGGATTCCGGTGTTATAATCTCCGTCTTCCCTCAACAAAGGAGTGTAACGACTATTGTTGAGGAGGACCCAGCCGTAGTTTTGAAGGTTTACAATCTCGTATATGTTAAAAAGTAATGAGGATAAACAGCGGTCAGCTGTAAGTTTCAGCTTGTGAAAACTACGGCTGGGTGGCGATTTTCTAAATCGCTTCGCTCATAAGAAAATCAGCCATGTGCGGCATCATCGGATATGTAGGTAAGAGAGAGGCGCTCCCCATCGTGCTGGAAGGACTAACTCGCATGGAGTATCGCGGCTACGACAGCGGGGGGGTCGCGGTAGTCGGGACGGAAACCATTAAATGCGTCAAGGCGAAGGGTAAAGTCGCCCTCCTTAAGGAAAAGTGCCGGAAAGAAACGCTTGAAGGCGCGGTTGGCATCGGTCATACCCGCTGGGCGACGCACGGAGAACCAAGCGAGCGAAATGCCCATCCGCACAAAGACTGCACGGGGGATATTTTCGTCGCGCATAACGGCATTATAGAAAATTATCAAAGTCTCAAGAACCAATTATCAAAGAAGGGGCATCGCTTCGTGTCGGAAACCGATACGGAGGTTATCGCCCACACCATAGAGGAGTACGCGAAAAAAGAAAAAGATTTCCCGCGTGCCGTGGCCGCGGCGCTTCGGGACTTTCAGGGCGCGTTCGGCATCGTGGCGCTTTCAGGGAAGCACCCGGGCACTCTTATTGCCGCGCGGTTCGGCTCCCCGCTTATTTTAGGACTCGGCAAAGAAGAAAATGTGGTGGCTTCCGACGCGACAGCGATTCTGCCCCTCACAAATCAAGTCATCTACTTAAACGACGGGGATATGGTGACGCTCACCGAAAATGGATATGAAATTTCGGACTTCAAAAACGGAAGCGGGAAACAGGAACGGAAGGCGACGACGATAGAGTGGAAAAGCGGCGCGGCGGAACTTGGCGGGTTTCCGCATTTTATGCTGAAAGAAATCTTTGAACAGCCGCAGGCGCTCCGCGACACGATGCGCGGACGGCTCGTGCCGGACGAGGGTACGGTGCGGTTTGGCGGTCTGAAACCCTTTGAAGACCGGCTCCGCTCGCTTGACGCGGTAACGCTCGTCGGCATGGGCACGGCGGGATTTACCTGCCTCGCGGGCGAGTACGCGATTGAAGAACTTGCGGGAATACCCGCGAAGCGCGAAGTTGCATCGGAGTTCGCGTTCCGCCGCTCCGCGCACAGTAAGCAAGAATGTCTTATCGCGGTTTCGCAATCGGGAGAAACGGCCGATACGCTGAACGCCATACGGGAAGCGAAACGCAGAGGGATGCTGACCATTGGTATCGTGAACGTCACCGGCTCGTCCATCGCGCGCGAGGTGGACACGGGTATTTACAATCACGTCGGGCCCGAAACAGCGGTCGCGTCCACGAAAGCGAGTGTTTCGCAGGTGCTCCTTCAAACAATGTTCGCGCTCTATCTCGCCCGTATGCGCGGACTTTCCAAGTCGGAAGGGCAGACCATTATCAAAGAGATGCAAAAACTTCCCGCTTACGCGGAAAAGATTCTCTCAGGCGCGGGGGTCATTAAGCGGCTGGCGAAAAAATATAAAAAGCATGAAGATTTTTTCTGTCTCGGGCGCAAGTACAACGTCAGTTCAGCCCTTGAGGGCGCGCTCAAACTGAAAGAATGCTCGTACATCCACGTGGAGGGCGGTAACATTGCCGAGTTGAAACACGGTCCCATCTCGCTTATTGATACGCGGATGCCGTCAATCGTCATCACCCCGAATGACAGTATGTACGAAAAGAACAAATCCAGCATTCAGGAAATAAAAGCTCGCAGGGGTCCCGTTATCGCGATAACGACTGAAGGAAATAAGGAGCTTGCGAAGATTGCCGACACCGTGCTCTACATTCCAAAGACGCTCGAAATGCTCTCGCCTATTCTGGCCTTTATCACGATGCAGCTTCTCG
>Ga0233424_10003149_pt1 | contig 10905 bp, 9 predicted proteins | sample Watercolumn_Towu_FD_181011 | JGI IMG/M metagenome (GOLD analysis project Ga0233424, IMG submission 181011) | Freshwater microbial communities from Lake Towuti, South Sulawesi, Indonesia - Watercolumn_Towuti2014_125_MG | ecosystem: Environmental > Aquatic > Freshwater > Lake | place: Indonesia... | reverse complement strand
GGCGTCTCAAAGGGTGGCAACTTGCTCTTGAACGTCGGCCCGACCGCGCGTGGCGAGTTCGATCCGCGGGCACGGGCGACCTTGGCGGCGGTCGGGTCGTGGATGCACCACCACGCGCGCGCCATCCGGGGATGTACGCAGGCGCCAAACGACCTTCCCGTTCCTGCCGACTGCCGGTACACGTGGAACCCGAAGACGGGGCGGTTGTACGTCCACCTCTTCGCGTGGCCGTTCCGCCACCTGTTTCTTGATGGCCTGGCGGGGCGTGTTGCCTACGCCCAGTTCTTGCACGATGGGTCGGAGGTGCGCCTCGGCGAGTACGAGGAAGCCGGGCACTACCCAACGGTGCGCGCCGACGCGGCGGTCCTGGCAACCCCGGTGCAACCCCCGGCCGGGGTGGAGGTGCCGGTGATCGAGGTGTTTCTGCGCGGGTAGGCCGTGCGGATCGTTGAGTGACGTCGCTACCTGACGGTTGCAGGGAAGTGCTACCAACGTGGGGGCGTGAAGCCTTGCGGCCAACGCGTCGCGTCGTCGTAGATGGCACCCGACAGGACGGTTCCCTGAAGATTGGCATAGGTGAGAGTGGCCCGTCGCAGGTCTGCGTCGCGCAGGTCCGCGTCGACCAGAACTGCGCCCGAGAGGCTTGCGACGCCAAGTTTTGACCCAGTCAGGTCTGCCCGCGTTAGGTCTGCCGCGGAAAGATCCGCGGCGGACAAGTCCGCCCCAAGCAAGAGTGCGTTGCCAAGTTTGGCGAAGCGCAGGTCGGCCTCAGAGAGGTTGGCGAGGCGCAGATTGGCGCCGGTCAGGACGGCCCTGTAGAGAGTTGCCCGCGTCAGATTGGCCTCTGCCAAGTCTGCGTGGCGCAAGACGCCCCTCAAGAGGTCAGCTTCTGCAAGGCTTGCGCGCGCAAGACGGGCGTTATCGAGGATTGCCCAACGCAGATTGGCACCAGAAAGGTCGGCGCGCGCGAGATCGACGTTCGAGAGGATCGTTGACGACAGGTTCGCGCCGTTCAGGGTGGCGTCGCAGAGGCGTTGCTTACGCAAGTCAAGCCCGCGCAGGTCGGCATTCGCGAGTGACCCACGAGACTGCATCAAGGCGAGAAACGCGGCGATCGCTTGCACGTGATCGGCTGAAGGGTCGTTCATTGGCATGTGTTGGACATTTGCAATGTTCCCAGCGAGATGACGCGCTTCGCCGTACGTTGGCGATGGATTCATCAACGTGCAAAGGCGATTGACGCGCGCACGACGCACCCGAACATTTGCCGAATCTCACGCAGGTGATTGGGCGCAAGGGAACGCCTGCCTTTATGGTGGCGGCGAGAACCCCGCGGGCCATTTTGTGTACCAGTCGTGGCGAGTCAGGCGTAGGTTGGCCCCGGTGAGGGTGGCCCAGGTAAGGTTGGCGTCGCTCAGGCCGGCGCGCCACAGGTCGGCGTCGGCAAGGGTTGCGTCGGAGAGGTCGGCGCTGGTGAGGTCGGCGCCGGTGAGGGTGGCGCGGGAGAGGTCGGCGCTGGTGAGGTCGGCGCCGGAGAGTTTGGCGCGGGAGAGGTTGGCGCCGGTGAGGTCGGCGCCGGAGAGGTTGGCGCGGGTGAGGGTGGCGCCGGTGAGGTTGGCCCCGTAGAGGTCGGCCCAGGTGAGGTCGGCGCCGGAGAGGTTGGCGCGGGTGAGGGTGGCGCGGGTGAGGGTGGCGCCGGAGAGGTTGGCGCGGGTGAGGGTGGCGTCGGTGAGGTTGGCGACGGTGAGGTTGGCGTCGGTGAGGTTGGCGTCGGTGAGGTCTTTGCCCCGCAGGTCTTGCCTGCGTAGGTCTAGACGGCGCAGATCCGCGTTCTCGAGGGATCCGCGCGAACTGAGAAGGGCAAGGTACGCGGCCGTCGCCTGAACCTGTTCATGGCTTAGATCGTCGTTCTGGCGCGCGTCGTCGGTGTTCACCGCGTCATGGTCCATTCGTCACAAGTCGACCGTGCACATACGGCGCGTTTTTAGGTGATCGCCCGATTGGCCGTGTCGGTGCGGCGCTTGGCGGTCCCATGTTTGGAACGCATTGTCTGTCGGGTCATGAGGTGATCGCGACCGCCTTGATCCACTCCGGCACCGAAACCGACCCGTTTCCAGTCAGTCCGGCGATGACACGGATGCCGGGTGGCGGCACGCTTGGCCACGGCGTGTATCCGTCGGTCAGGACGATCACGACTTCCGGTCTCGGGCGCAGGTTCTCAGCGGCGTTGATGGCCACTCGCATGTCGGTGCCACCGCCGCCGACCAGACGCACGTCGTTGGCCCGAAATACCCTCGTCGTCGTGTGAACTGTCGCGTCAACCGCCAGAACCACCAGACCCTCGCGCGCGCCGACACCCTGCAACATCGAGTTGATTTGCTCAAGTGCGGCGCCAAGCTCAGGCTCACTCATACTGCCACTCGTGTCCACCACCACCGCCACCCGAACCACCGGTTCGCGTAGCGCCGGGAGGACGACTCCCGAAACGGCGGACTGGCGACGCGATGGTCGGGTGTAGGTGTAAGCAACGGCGCCGCTGACGGTCGTGATGGTTCGCGCGATGATCGAACGCAACTCGCGTCGCCAGTCGATGCGTTCCGGTTCCAGTTCGCGTTCGGCAAGGCGCGCCAGATGGCCCGGGACGGTGCCGCGCGACTTGGTGACCTCGTGCGCAACAAGCCTTCGGATGATGTCGGCCTCACCCGGACTGATGCCATCAGTCTCGCCGTGAATCGCCCCCTGAGGTTCACCCGGCCCGCCGTCGCTGCGGGAGTTGCCCGGCCCGCCGTCGGCAGACGTTCGTTCGTTACCGCCTCGCGAGTCGCCGTCTGGCGCAGGCGAGGCACCGCCAAGCGCCTCCTCCCACACCTCTGGCACGCCGGTCGCGGCCGATCCGCATTGACCCGACCCAACTGAAGGCTTGGGTTGGTTCCTCTTGCGAGAACCGATGCCTTGCCCTTGGTCGGAAGCGTCGCGGTAGTACTCCTCCGCGGTACGGTGTGGCTTCTGCCCGAGCGACTCCGGGAAGATCGGACTTCCGGGTAGTTCGATGCGTTCCGTTTTCCCACCGTGCGTGAACGACTCCTCACGCAGGTCGTCGTTGATCTCCGCGTCGCACGCGACGTTCCACGCGGATGGGGTGCGGTGACCCGCCCGGCCGGCATGGTCGCGTAGCAGATGCAAGACCTCGTGGTAAAGCACCCCGGCGATTTCGGGCACCGACCAAACCGCGAGGATGTCCGGGTCGTACGCGAGGCGCCACTTGCTGTCGACCGATAGCGTCCCCAAGCCCGGCAAGGGGTGCGTGGAAATGGCGAATAACGCCCGCGCAAGATACGGATGCGTGTCGAGCAGTCGCACCCTCGCGGCCATCAGTCGCTCCGCCGCTGTTTCGGTCGTCATCGTGCCTATCCGTGCGCGCTTCCGCCCCGCCAACGATGGTGGGCCTTGGTGGTGTCAGATACCACTCAATCCGAGCAACCGCATGAACCCGATCATCTCGGTCGTTGGTTGCATAGGGGTCGGGCCCTTGGTGCGGTAGTGGACGAGGAACCGGGCACCGACAAGTGCCACATCGCCCGCTTGGTGGTTCTGTCGCAAGGCGTCGAGGAACTTCCACGCCGCCGCCCACCGGGGCGCGGTGATCGAGTTCGCCGTGGCGAGGACGACCGCATTCATCACGGCCCACCGTTGGTCACCGCGCGGTGGGTGACGGTACGACGCGGGATTGGCGAGGATCTCCTCCGGATCCTGAAGGTCCCGTTCGCGCACGAACGTGGCGAACGTCGTCGCCGCTCCCTCGCCGACACACCCTGCAATGGCGCCGCGGTTGCTTGGCACATCGGCCTTCGGGTTGCCCCAACTTGCAACGAGGCGTGAAACGTGGTCCCACGACCTTGGCGATGGCCACGCCCTCCCTTGGGCAGACGCCGCCTTTGGTACGGCAAGCAAGGTGTCCGGCGTGTGCCGGATGAACTCGGCAACAAGGTTGCGCGCTTGTGCCCATCGCGCAGCGTCCAGGGCTTGCGGCCCAAAGCGGATCGACGGCGGGGATCCCCAATACGACGGGAACCCTTCGAGGCGAGTCCATTCCGTTGGGGACACCTCGTGGTTGTGGTGCATGAACCGATTTGCGAGTGGGGGCGAAAGGTCCCATCCCGCAGCCGCCTGTTCGGGTGGGTTGGCCGCTGCCACGATCATGACCTTCGACGGATCGAGTTGGAGGTCGCCGAATGCCTTTTCAAGGACCGCACGCAACAGGGCCGCCTGCACGGCGGGAGGGGCGGTGGTCAACTCGTCAAGGAAGATGACCCCACCCTTTATGGCGGCTTCGGTTGCGAACCGAGGCGGGACGAAGTCGACCGCCGCGTTGCCTCCGGCCTTCGGGGCGATGACCGGCAGGCCGGAGAAGTCGGATGGTTCCCGCAACGACGCAATGACGGTCCAACACTCCAGGCCTCGTTGCACCGCCCAGTGCCGTACGGCCGCCGACTTGCCCACGCCGGGAGCGCCCCAGATCAGCAAGGGCACCTGCGTTCGCGTCGCCAAGTCCAGGGCACCGCTCAAGCTGCTCGACATGGTGTGAGGTACCTCATGGTGTGTCAGGGTTGGCACGCGGCCTCCCGAAGTGATAGGTCTGCACTCCGGGTGGCGAGTGACATGCGTGGTGCAAGCCAATGCACCATGGGCACGTGGGCGGCGCCACAGTGCACGCAGGTGCATGGACAATGCACGCCGTGCCCGTGCCACCGCACGCAGGTGGCCCACGTGGTGACTTGGGACCGGGTACTGGAGGCTTGCGAAACTAGCCCTCGTCGCTCGCGAACCAGATGATCGCCGTTGCGATCGCGGCGCCAAGCAGGGCCGGCAACGCTGCGGGGCGTGCCGAGGTGACGTAGCGCGCGACCCACGCCTGGGAGGGAAGCCACCCGCTGCGGTGGCGGTCGAAGCCGTTCACGAGGCGCCAGAGAAGTGCGTAGCCGAGGAGCGTTTCGGGCCGGTTGCGCGCATGGTCGAGGATCAGGTGGCAGGTGAGGCCGGCGCCAAAAGCCACGGCGGCGGCCCGCCACGGCGCCGGTACCACACCCATCCGGGCCGCGAGGATCGCAGCGGCCCCAAACTCCCACCCGTGGCCGGGCACGATGATTCGCTTCGAGTAGTCTTCGCGCCCACCGTTCAACACCCAGTCGACAAGGTGGTCGCCGTCCACGGCGACCGCGCCGGCAACGACCGACGCGCCGGCGAGGGGGCCGTGCTTCGCGAACGCAACGTACGCCGGAATGACGGCAGAGATGACGTGCCAGAGGGGTCGAGCCACGTTCTGCGTAACGGTCCGGGCCGGGGCAACGGGTACGCTTCCCATCGAGGCGAGGGATCCGGCACGGTGGTTGGCCTGGGCGTCCGGGAGCAGGTCCGGCCCTACGCGGACAAGGGGGGCCGGCGAGGGCGCCGGCGCTCCCGGTGGAGAGGCGGTGACGGTGGTTGGGTGGGTGTGGTGACCAAGGCCGGGCCGGTTACGAGGAGTGGAATGGCGATGGCGACGATGCGTGCGGTGATGTTGACCGACTACGGCGTAGTCGAGCAGGTCGTCGTGCCGGAACCGGACCCGTTGGTTGGCGACGAGGTTTTGGTCCGCGTCACGCGCGCCGGGATTTGCGGGTCGGAGCTTGAGGGTGTCGCGCACAAGAGCCCGCGCCGACGCCCCCCGCTTGTCATGGGCCACGAGTTCGCCGGCGTCATCGAGGCCCTCGGCCCGGACGTCGACCTCAACCGCTGGCATGTCGGCGACCGTGTCGTGCCGAACCCGCTGATGGCGTGCGGCACCTGCCGGATTTGCCAGCGGGGGCGCACCAACGCCTGCCCGAACCGCATCCTCCTCGGCCTGCACCGCCACGGTGGCCACGCCGAACTGATGAGCTGCTCCGTCCGCTACCTGCATCCCACGCCAGCCGCCATCTCCGACGACGATGCCGCCACCGCCGAACCGTTGGCCGTCGCCATTCACGGTGTGCGCCTGCTTGGCGAGGCGGGCGTCCTGCCACGGTCGATCGCCATCTTCGGTGCCGGCACCATCGGCTTGTTGGCCCTGCAGGCGTCGCGCCTCGCCGGGGCGACGATGACCGTGGTCATCGACCGTGACCCGCATCGCCTTGAGGTCGCCAAGCGCCTCGGCGCCACCGCCGTCGTCGATGCGGGGACCGACTCCGGCAGTACCGATACCTTGGGCCGCCTCTCACTCGACCTCACCGACGGCGAAGGCTTCGACGGCACCCTCGACTGCGTGGGCGTGGGTGCGACCCGTGCCGGCGCGGTGCGGATGGTCGCCCCGGGAGGCACGGCGGTCTGGATCGGGTCGGCGGCCGACGAGGTGCCGGTGCGCGGCCTTGAGCTGGTGCACCACGAGAAGCGCGTGCAGGGGGCGTACAGCTACACCGACCACGACTTTGTCGCCGCCCTTGGCCTCCTCGCCGCCGGGCGCATCGAACTCGCGAGCTGGTCGAAGGTGTACCGGCTTGCCGAGGGGGCATCGCTCTTCACGCGCCTTCTTACGCACGAGGAACCGTGCATCAAGGCCCTCCTCGATCCGACCGCCTAGCCCCTGCCCCACACCCGCTCCCGGAAACCCACCATGGCCAGTAACCCCGACCCGCCTGTCGCGAGCGAACCCCCTCCCGGTGAGGCCGTCACCGGGGGCCGGGTATCACCGCGGGGGACGTCCGCGTACGCCCACCCGGCGGCGAGGCGGCTGCGCGCCACACGGTCGGCGCGGCGCCTGCGCTGGTTGGTGCGCCTGTCGCTGCTGTTCGGGGTACTCGCGGTCGGCATGGTGTCGGTCAACGGCATCCCGCGCCTATGGGGGCGCGACCCCGAGGTGGTTGGTGCCGACCCGTCGCTTGGGACAAGCGCCGCGTTCGCCATCGGGGTTCCTGGTGCGCGACGGGCCTACCTCGTCGCCACCGGCACTCTCGGCCTGCCCCCGAAGGGAACGACCGGGCCGGCCGGCTACCTCCCGGCGGTTCGCCGCGCCGTCGAGGTCGGGTCGCCCCTGGCGTGGAGTGTCTGGACCGACGTCGGGTCGTTCGGCCAGTCGGCGTGGCGCGACCTCATCGCCGCGGGGCGCCCGATCACGCACCGCCCGCCAGACGTTGACTTCTCGCGTGAGGTCGCCGTCCTGATCTGGGCGATGCCTCCCGCCGGGGCGTTGCCGCCGGGCGTTGACGGAACCCCGGCGCCTGTGCCGGCGGTGGTAAAGCGCGCCTCCGGCCTCGTGTTGCGGGCCGCCATGCTCGTCGACCACGTGGCGATTGGCCTGGAGGTTGCGCCGACGCCCTCCGACGAGGCCAAGCCGGAGCCCCCGAACCCGGGCCTCGACCCGGTGCCGTATGCCCTCGTCACGATCCCGCGGGACCAGTGGCCGATCCCGCCCTCCTTCGGCACGGGGGTCGACCCGGTGGTGGCACGCCTCGCGAAGTAGTACGGCACGGTGCGCCACCCGGCACCATCCCGGACCACCTCATACTTGACTAAACCGGAATACTTTATATCCAACCTGGTTGATGCACGCGCAAGGTCCGGAGCGGCTACGCTGATGCGTATAAAACACCGCGCTTTCCGTTATGGGCCGTTGCGGCTGAAAGCATGCGGTCATGTCCCCGGGGTGCAGACGCCTCCGGGTCTAGATGGAGGTCTCCATGGCAACACCTCGACGCCTTGACCGGCGGTCATTCATCGGCGGTGCGGGCGCACTCGCCGGCGCCGCCACGCTCTCCCCGACGATCGCCGGGAGCGCCTTCGCCCAGGCGGGCGCCAAGACGGTCACCATCGGCATGTCCCAGGAGCCGCCAACGCTTGGCTACGGCCTTGGAAACGCGTACGTCATCTCGGTCGTCAAGGCCTCGATTGGCAGTCAACCGCCGTTGACGCGCCGGAACGATCAGAATCAGTGGGAACCGTGGTTGGCGGAGACGGTGCCGACGCTTGAGAACGGCGGTGCCACCTACGTCGGTGAGGGTGCGGACAAGCGCCTGCAGGTCACCTTCAAGCTGCGCAAGGACGTCAAGTGGTCGGACGGTAAGCAACTGACCGCCGCGGACTACAAGTTCGGCCTCGACCTCATCCTGAACCCGGATTACCCGGTGCCGGGGCGCGACACGCAGCAGAAGATCGCGGCGCTTGAGACCCCCGACGACTACACCATCGTCGTCAACTTCATGACCGAGGCCGAGGCGAAGGACGCGGCGGCAAACGGTCGCGGGGGCTTGGCGGCCAAGTCGTTCGCCGACTTCGCGAAACAGGACGGCCCCGTCCTCGACCCGGGCTACTACAAGGATTACCTCGCGGCGTACCCCAAGCACGTCCTGCAGCCGCTGATTGACAAGGTTGGCGTCGCCGAGCTGCCGAAGCAGGACATCATGCGCAAGCCGCTCGGCATCGGGCCGTTCAAGGTCACCGAGTGGGCGGAAGGGCAGTACATCGCCCTTGAGGCGGTGCCGACCTTCTTCATGGGTGCCCCGAAGATCCAGAGCGTGATCGTCAAGGTCGTCACGGACACCAATGCCATCCTTGCGCAGCTTGCCACCGGCGAGCTGGACGTCGTCACCGAGGACGCCCTTTCGGAGTTCGCCGCGCCCGAGCTTGACAAGATCGCCAGCCAGCGGGTGGTGCGCGCCTTCTACACTCCCGGCGCGACGTGGGAGCACATCGACCTCAACCTCGACAATGAGCACCTGGCGAACCTGAACGTCCGCAAGGCGATTGCCCACGCCATCAACCGCCAGCAACTGGTCGACAAGGTCCTCAACGGCAAGACGAAGGTGATCCACTCGTGGGCGCCGGAGTGGCGGTGGGACTTCTACCCGGACATCCCGAAGTACGAGTTCAGCCCGGACAAGGCGAAGGCCCTGCTCAAGGAGGCCGGCTATGCGCCGGGTCCCGACGGCATCCTGACCAAGGGCGGCAAGAAGCTTTCGCTGAAGTACGGCACGACCGCCGGCAATCAGGCGCGCCTTCTCGTGACGCAACTGGTGCAGGCCGACCTCAAGGCCGTCGGCATCGAGGTGAACCTCGACTACGTGCCGTCGAGCGAGTGGTTCGCCTCGGGCGACAACCCGGGACCGTTGTGGGGACGTCGCTTCGAGATGGGCGAGTACGCTTGGGTTGGTGGTGACGATCCGCTAGGTGCCAAGAACCTGTACAGCACCAACGGTATCCCGTCGAAAGCCAACTCGTACGTCGGCCAGAACTTCCCCGGGTGGAGCGACCCGCGCAACGACGAGTTGCTGACCGATTCCGAGAACACCCTTGACCAGTCGCGTCGCGTCGAGCTGTACTACGAGCAGCAGAAGATCTGGGCGGAGGCCGTCCCGGTCATTACCTTGTACGCCCGTGCCAACGTCACCGCGGCGAAGCGGACGATTGCCAACTTCAAGCCCACGCCGACGAACACCCCGCCGACGTGGAACATCTACGAGTGGGACGTCACCAACTAGGCCGCGTTCGCGCCGCCCCCTTCCGCGCCACTGGCGGGGGGCGGCGTCCCGGCGAGGAGTGACGGTACCCCGCCCATGCCTGCGCCGGCCGGGTGCCGTTTCCCGGCCACGCCCCGCCGTCACCCGGAGGAGCGAACCACGCGATGCGAACGTTTCTCATTCGTCGGCTGGTCCAGAACATCCTCCTCCTGCTGATCATCTCCGTCATCGTCTACGGCATCCTGTACCTCGTTCCCGGTGGGCCGTTCGACCAGCTGAACTTCGGCGCCGTCTCCGCCTCCGCCGCCGCCGCGCAGGTCAAGCGCCTCAACGAGTTGCTTGGCCTGGACAAGCCCTTGCACGAGCGGTACCTCACGTGGCTCGGGCGCGCCCTGACCGGTGACTGGGGCATGTCGTGGACCGTGGCCTTCGGTCAACCGGTCTCCCGCCTGATCGAGTCGCGCCTTGGCAACACCCTCCTCCTGATGGGCTTGTCGGCGGTCTTCTCGTTCCTGATCGCGATGCCAATCGGGATCCTCTCCGCGGTGCGCCCGTACTCCATCTGGGACTACGTGATCACTGGGTTCAGTTTCTTCGGCCTCTCCATGCCGACCTTCTGGTTCGGCGTCATGATGCTGATCGTGTTCTCGGTGACCCTTGGGTGGTTCCCTGCGGGCGGCGCAATCACCCCCGGGAAGGCCAACGACATTGGTGACCGCGTTCGGCACCTCGTCCTGCCGGTCCTGGTCCTGAGCCTCGTGCAGGTCGCTGGGCAGAGCCGGTTTATACGGTCAAGCATGCTCGAGACACTCAAGCAGGACTTCGTGCGCACCGCGCGAGCGAAGGGCGTGCCGTGGTTCCGCGTCGTGATGACGCATGCGTTGCGGAACGCGATCCTGCCGGTGATCACCCTCCTCGGCCTTGAGGTCCCTCAGCTCTTCGGCGGGGCGATCATCACCGAGACGATTTTCACGTGGCCGGGCATGGGGCGCCTCTTTTATGAGGGGATCTCGAAGAACGACTGGCCCCTCGTGCAGGCGATCACGATGATGTCGGCGTTCCTGGTCGTAGCGGGGAACCTCCTTGCCGACCTGTGCTACGCCGCCGTCGACCCGCGGATCCGCTACGAATGAGCGCGCAAGCCGCGGTTGCCGTTGCACCGCTGCTCGACGACGAGGTACTCCTGACCGAGGAGGCGACACAGTGGCGCCTGGTCTGGCGTCGGTTCCGCCGCCATCGCCTTGGGTTGGCTGGCATCTCGGTCATTGGGGCGATCGCGTTGGCCTGCGCCCTCGCGCCCTGGATCGCGCCCTATACCTTTGACAAGCCAGACACGTCAAACATCATGGCCAACCCGTCTGGCGCGCACCGGCTTGGTACCGACGAACTGGGGCGCGACGTCCTGAGCCGCCTGTTGTATGCGGGGCGCGTGTCGCTC
>Ga0233424_10003148_pt1 | contig 10905 bp, 9 predicted proteins | sample Watercolumn_Towu_FD_181011 | JGI IMG/M metagenome (GOLD analysis project Ga0233424, IMG submission 181011) | Freshwater microbial communities from Lake Towuti, South Sulawesi, Indonesia - Watercolumn_Towuti2014_125_MG | ecosystem: Environmental > Aquatic > Freshwater > Lake | place: Indonesia... | reverse complement strand
TCTTCCGATTGGCGCTCCTCGCCCAGCGGGAGAGGTTTCGGGCGAGGGAGAACCTACCGGTCAGAAGTGCAGTGCGTAAACTGAGATACACGCATGGGTCTGCTTGTATCACCGCTGCAGATTCAAGTTGAGGCGGTGCCGTTCGAGCGTCGTTCCTTCGCGGAAAGCATGGTTGGCCAGCGAGTTGTTGTATTCCGCCAAGGCTCGGATTTCTTCGAAGGCGGCGCCGGTGAGATTGCGCTGGAGTTGCAGGACCTGAAAAGTGGTACTCTTGCCGTTTTCGAGCTTTTTCTGTTCGGCACCCAACGCCGTTTCGGCAAAACCGCGCGCTTCGCGGGTCGCCTGGACGCGTTCGAAGGCCGACTGGACAGCTTTGATGGCGTCGTCGATCTGCACCATGATAACCTGTTCGAGCTTCTTCACCTGGAGCAGGGCCTGTTCCTTTTCGGCGCGGGTGGCTTTGTACCGATTGCGCGCGCCAATGTTGCCAAGCGGAATGGTCAAGGCGCCGCCATACGCGTAACTGGGATTGCGATCGCGCGACAGATCGCCCAGCACGCTTCCGTACCCGGTGTTGAGGCCGCTCCGGCCGTAGCTTCCAAACACGTCGAGCGAAGGGAGGATCTGATTTCTCTGAAGCCGCAGACTGATGTCGCGCCGGTCCAGGTCCAGCTTGGACTGCTGGAGATCGGGCCGCATCGTCAAACCCCGTTGCCAACTGTCCTGCAAATTGAACGCCATCGGAACCGGAACCAGCTTCTCCGCCGGGACCAGGTCCACTCCATGAAAGCTTTCATACTTGTCGGTGAGCAACGACTTCAAAGTATTCTCCTGGAAGGCGAGAGTCTGTTGCGCGGCAATCAAATCAGCCTTGCTGGTGGCGACCTGCGCCTCAGCCTGTTTTTCATCGAGCGGCGCGAGCGCGCCCAGTTCCACTTTCTTTTTGTTCTCGAACAGCGTGCGCTGCGCCAGCTCCAATCCCTTTTCGACCACTTTCACATTTTCGCGGGCGAAGATGAGGTTGTAGTACGCTTGCTCGACGCTGTGCACGGTCGCCATGATCTGGCCTTTGAGCGCTGCTTCGGAAAACTGGAGCGTTTTTCGGTTGATCAGGATTTGAGCGCGGCCCGGGTCAATCCAGAAGTTCTGCAACAACGGCTGCCGCAACTGGATTCGCCAGTTCGCGGTGTGCGTCTCCGTCGAACGGCCCTGCGCGGTCGTCGTGTTGTGATCCAGACTCTCGCTGATGGAATAGCGCAGGCCCGTGGGCAATTGCGCCCCGAACCCGGAGTTCAAGCCCGCGGGGAACGAATCATTCTCAAACTTCCGGCTGCCGATATCGCGTCCGAACTGGTCCACTCCGCCTGGTTGAGAGCTAAAACTATGCGCTCCGCTGAAAGTGAAGGCCGGCTCATAAATCGAATAGGAGGCGCGCAGGTCGTGCTCGGCGATCAACGGATTGAATCGTTGAATCTTCACGTCCAAATTGTTCTCCAGCGCCATCTGGAGGGCCTCGGCCAAGGTGATTTCGCGGTTCGGTTTCGCGGGCGGATTCTGGGCCTGGACGGCGCCGGCCCCGAACAAGGCCAGCACGGAAAGGATGCGGATCAAATGCATGGGAGACCTAGAGTGCGGGATTTAGTCGAGTTCGTCAAATCATCGTCACCGGGTATGACCCTGAAGTGTCCCGGGAAGTTACGCGAAATCTAATGGCTCACCAGGGTGCCGACATTCTCTCCTAGCACGACCCGTTTCAGATTACCAGGCTTGAATAGGTCGAAGACGATGATCGGCATTTTGTTGTCCATGCAGAGAGAGAACGCGGTCGAGTCCATCACTTTGAGCCGCTTCCCCAAAGCTTCCATGTAGGTCACGCGCGTGTAACGTTTCGCCGCCGGATTTTTCTTGGGATCGCTGTCGTAAATGCCGTCCACCTTCGTGGCTTTGAGAATGATTTCCGCGCCGATTTCGTTGGCGCGCAGCGCGGCTGTCGTGTCGGTGGAGAAGTAAGGATTGCCGGTGCCGCCCCCGAAGATGACGACGCGCCCTTTCTCCAGATGCCGGATGGCGCGGCGTCGAATGAACGGTTCGGCGACTTGCGCCATGCTGATCGCGCTCTGGACGCGAGTGGCCACGCCGAGTTTCTCGAGCGCGTCCTGCAGAGCCAGAGCGTTGATGACCGTGGCGAGCATGCCCATGTAATCTCCCGTGGTGCGATCGATTCCGCGCTCGCTCCCTTGTTCTCCGCGAAAAATATTGCCGCCGCCGACGACGATCACGACTTCCAGGCCCAGGCCGCGCACCTGCTGAATTTGTTTCGCCATGTCCTGGATCGATTCGGGACAGATGCCAACGCCCGTTTCGCCGCCCAACGCCTCGCCGCTGAGCTTGATCAAGATCCGCCGGTATCTGGCTTTGTGCTCACGTTTCATGGCGCGAAAGGGTGTCCGGGTTCGATGGGGAAAGCGCGTCCCTCAGATCGAAGGCGCTGAAGGAGAGGTAGGTGGCCAGCAACATTAGCGAGAGGTTCTAGCAATCGGCCTCGCCTCCGTCAAATCAAAGCCGGACTGCGCAGCACTCCAAAAGCGAAACTCATCCCGAACGACCGTGAGACCGAAGGTAAAGTTGCCATTCCTACAGCGTCGAAGGACGTCGAAGCGGCATGAATGCCGCGCTCCGGCGCGCGGGCTTTAGCCCGCTTCAACGTCCGCAAGCTTCGGAATGGCGGAGAATTTTTGCGCGTTCATATGACCTTGACGTCAGCAGGCGTTGAGCGATCGGTCTCTCTTCTCGCACTCGCTCCGAAGAATCGATCATGCACGCGGGCGACGGTCATGATCTCCGATTGACCTGCGCTATCCCGAAAAGGCTTCTCCCACCTGGAACCGGATGAATCGGCGGATGACCACGTCGTCCCCAAGCCGTTTCGCGACGGCGGCGGCGTGTTCCTTCACGGTGATTTCGGAGTTCTGCTTCACAAATCCCTGATCGAGCAGGCAGAAGCTCTGGTAGAATTTGTCCAGTTTGCCCTCGACAATTTTCGCCACGGCTTGCGGAGGTTTATTCTTGGCTTGCTCGGCCGCGATCTCTTTTTCTTTGGCGATGACGGCCGGGTCAAGCTGGTCCCGCGAAACCGCGATCGGGCTCGCCGCTGCGATTTGCAGGGTGATGTCCCGAACCAACTGCTTGAAGTCATCGATGCCGACGGTGGCTTCTTTCCCGGCGCCGACCTCGACGAGAACGCCGATTTTGGCTCCGGTATGAATGTAGCCGGCGATCAAACCATTGCCGTTGACTTCCAGGCGATGCGACCGCGAGATTTTGATGTTTTCGCCCGTTTTGGCGACGATTGCAGTTCGCAGCGCTTCGCAATCCGCCGCGGAGTCGCCAGCCAGCGTTTTGGCGACTTCGTCACAGAACGCGCGGAAGCTTTCATTTTTAGCCACGAAATCGGTTTCGCAGTTTACCTCGACCAGCACCCCCAGGCGGGCCCCGGGTTGGATGAATTGCGACACAAGCCCTTCTTTTGTCTCGCGCGAAGCCCGCTTCGCCGCGGCGGCTACGCCCCTTTTGCGCAGAATGTCCACGGCAAGATTCAGGTCGCCTTTGGATTCGGTCAGCGCCTTTTTGCAGTCCATCAGGCCTGCATTGGTCATTTCTCTGAGTTTGCCGACAAGTGCTGCTGTGATTTCAGACATAAAAATCAGTTCTGGATAATGGTTCTGGAACTCCACTGCATAGCTCCGGGGAAAAGGGGAACGAATGGCGCGGGGTGCTACGCCGCCACCGTCGGTTCCGCCGCGGGAGCAGATTCAGCGGACGCGTCCGTCGTGGACTCTGCGGGGGCGGCCTCGCTTTCCGCTTTGCGCCGCCCGTATTTGGCTTCGTACTCCGCGCGAGCCTGGACGATCGTTTGCATGATGACACTCAGGATCAAGCGGACGGAACGGATCGCGTCGTCATTGCCGGCGACTGGAAAATCCACCAGGTCGGGGTCGCAGTTGGTATCGACGATGGCGACGATGGGGATTTTCAAGCGACGCGCCTCGGCCACGGCGTTGTGCTCGCGTTTTATGTCCACGACGAAGAGGGCGTCCGGCAAGCTGTCCATGGCGCGGATGCCGTCGAGATTCTTGATGAGGCGGGCGGCTTCGCGGCGCAGAGAAGACTGTTCTTGCTTGACGTAATTGTTGATCGTCCCGTCGGTCTCCATTTTTTCGATCTGCTTCAACCGGCCAACGGAGCGTTTGATCGTCTTGAGATTGGTGAGAGTTCCCCCCAGCCACCGTTCGGTGACGTAGAACTGCCCGCAAGACTTGGCGGACTCTTTGACGGCTTCCTGAGCTTGTTTCTTGGTGCCCGCGAAAAGCACGCGGCCGCCTCGGGCGCTGGTTTTTCCGAGGAAGTCGCAAGCCGCCTCGAGTTGGGCGAGGGTCTTGCTCAGGTCGATGATGTAAATTCCGTTGCGCGCATCAAAGATGAACTTCTTCATCTTTGGGTTCCAGCGCTTGGTTTGGTGTCCGAAGTGGACGCCCGCGTCCAGCAGTTCTTTGATGCCAATGCTCAGCACAAGTTTTCCTTTGTTAGCAGTTCGCCTTTGCGGCAAACCATCCCGCGGAACACGGGATTTGAATCGATGTTGTTGTGGCCGCCTCCGCTCACTCGAACGAAGGTCATTTCGGGCCGTTTGTCCCTCAGTTCGCGGGTCTCCGAATCTCGGCCCGGCGAAAAGGGCTGGCACCATAACAAAGCCAACCCCCGTCGCAACCATTATTTTTCCTTGATTTTGCTTTGTTTCCCGTGGATTCCGGCTGTGCTCTGGCCGGCTTGGGTCGAGGCCTTCCGGGAAGGCCCTGCATGAGGTGCCACAAGAGCCGGCCCGCAACCGCGAAGAACACGATGGCAACCAGAAAGGCCATCACCCTCAAGAGGCGCGCCTGCCGCCGCGTCCGCTGAGTCCATTCTTGCTGAGATTGCTTGAAGATCTCGAATTCGTGCTCGAACGACATCTCCGGGGAGACCTCCTCACGCAATTGCAGCACGGACCAACCGCTGTCTTGCCGTCCGAAACGCGCCGGGAGTTTTTCAAGCGCCTTGCCGTGCGCGTTCTCAAAACCTTGAGCGCGCCAAAACGGGCTTGAGTCCCGGGTCCAGAGCCGCCACAAACCGTGGTTGCGGGCGACGGATTGGACGCGTTCCCAAAGGGCCCGCTCCAGTTCACCGCGGCTTTCTGGCGTGCGATAGCATGGCGTGTGAATTCTGCCTTGCTGCGCGTCCAGTTGCAGACCGATGCAAGCCAGCAGCGTTCCGTCCGCGGCCTCCACCACTTGGAACTCGGTCAGGGACTTGTCCAGCGTCACACTCAGAACTGGTGCTTGCGCCCAGAGCGACCGCAGTCTGTCCAAATCCTCAATCGTCGCGCGGCGCATTTGAAAGTGCGGTGGAGTCATGGGAAGCGCCAAGTTTCAAAAGGACTTGCTCACTGAACCAACCCCTCGCAGCGCAAAGTCAGGGACGGAGTGGAATGCGTCCTTACCAGGTTCACGGGAAGCTTCCTTGGTTCTCGAACCATGCGCACGGCCCATGAACCGCGCCCTGAGTCCCGGCTTTAGCCGGTCGGGGGCGTCGAAACCGCCTAAAGGCGGGACTACGTACCGACGGTTCATGGGAAGTTTCCCGCATTTGACTCGTCCACGCCAAGCGCCGATGGCGAGGTTACTCTATCGGTGGAGGGTCGGCCGGTAAAGTTTTTGGTGGAAATCCGTCGTCATTTGGGAAATCAATCGCGGCATGAAATATCTGAGCTTCATCCTCCGCTCGCATGGCTGAGCCGTCTGCGGAAAAACCGCGGTTGAAGCCGCGCAACCTGATTGGCGTCCTCCACTTCCTCGGAAAATATCCAAGACGGGTCGCGGTCTGCGTGTCGTTGCTGCTGGGCATCATCGGCATCGATCTGACGCTGCCTCAAATCATCGGCAATGCCATCACCAACCTGCGCTGGCACGTGGAATGGGGCGCGGCCTTCGATCCGTGGAATTTTGTCTTTCTCTTCGGCTCGCTGGTCTTCATTCGCGCAGGCCTGGCGCACATTCTGGGGCCGGCCCGGAATCGGCTGATTCAATACACGCTGGGAGACATCCGTGCTGCCATTTACAACGCGATTCAACGGCTTGCGTTCCAGTACCACGACAAGTCCAGCACCGGCGAACTCATCTCCCGTTCCACCTCGGACGTCTCGAAGCTGCAGGATTTTTTCTTCGCCTGCTTGCTGTTGAGTTTCGACATCCTGGTTTCACTGATCGTCACGGTGGGGCTGATTTTCGCGATCTATCCCGAGCTCGGCATCGTGGCGGTTGGCACCATGGGGCCGACGATCGGTCTGCTGGTATATTTCGGCGGCCAACTGCAACCGCGCTGGCGAAAAATTCACGACATGCACGGCGCGATGATGACGGTCATTCAGGAAAACATTGCGGGTGTGCGCGTCGTCAAGGCGTTTGCCAAAGAGTCGGATGAAATCACCAAATTCATCCAGAAACGCGACACCCTGGTTGTCACCGTCCTGGATGCGATCAATTACTGGGCGGCGCGCGTGCCAGTCGCGCAATTCATCTACGGCCTGAGCATGCCGTTGGCACTTTGGCTCGGCGGCCAGGCTGTCATTCGGGGCGACTTGCTGATCGGGGATTTGGCGAAAGTGGTCCTCTATCTGATGGCGATTGGCCATCGGGTCGGCGCGGTCGGCCAGTTCACGAATATCCTTCAGAACGCCAGCGCCAGCGCCGAGCGCATTCTTGAAATCATTCATGAGCCGCAAACGATCAAGAGCGGCAAGCGCGAGTTGCCTGCGGGTCCGGGCGCGGTGGCGTTTGAAAACGTGAATTTCCACTACCGCGACGGCAAGGCCTCTCTCACGGACGTGAACTTTGTTGCCAAGCCGGGCTGCACCTACGCCATCGTGGGCCCGACCGGCTCCGGAAAGACGACGCTCGTCAACTTAATCCCACGCTTTTACGACGTCGCCGGCGGCCGCGTCTTGCTCGAAGGCCTCGACGTGCGGGATCTGAACCTCAGTCAACTGCGCCGGAACGTCGGCGTTATTTTTCAGGAGACGTTTTTGTTCAGCGCCACCGTGGCGGAAAACATTGCGTATGGCCGGCCCGAGGCGACGCGGGAAGAGATCGAGGCATGCGCGCGCGCCGCCCAGGCGCACGAGTTCATTCTGGGTCTGGAGGAAGGCTACCAAACGGTCGTTGGCGAGCGCGGCGTCACTTTGAGCGGCGGCCAGAAGCAGCGCATCGCCATCGCGCGGGCTTTTCTGATGAACCCGCGCATCCTGATTTTGGACGACGCGACCTCCAGCGTCGATTCCCAGACCGAACGGCTGATTCAAGAAGCGCTGGGGCGGCTGAGCGCGGGCCGGACGACGTTCATCATTGCCCATCGGTTTTCGACCGTGCAGCGGGCCGACGAGATTTTCGTTTTGAAAGAAGGGCACATCGTCGAGCGTGGAACACATAGCGAACTCATTCAACGTGGCGGGTTTTACTGTGAGATTTTCGAACAGCAGATTCGGGCGTGAAACGTAAAAGGTAATTCGTAATCCGTAATCCGTAAGGTTCTATGAACTTTGATCAATGGGAGACCACTGTTCCCAAACAAATCACCGGAGATTCGCTGTGGAAGGTGACCGCGTATCGCTACGCCTTGTTCCTGTCCGACCTCTCCTGGTATGACGCCACCAAATTGATTCAAGACAAGCGGACTCTGGACCTTTCCAATCAGCTTTATCGGGCCACTGGATTTATTGGAGCTAACATCGCAGAAGGATACTCCGGAGGAACGGGTAAAGACCGGGCGAGGTTTTACGAATACGGCTTGGGGTCTGCCAAGGAATGCCGTGACTGGTATTACAAAGGCCGTCACGTGCTTGGAGAGACCGTTCTAGAGCATCGTCTTGGTCTCGTCACAGAGATTATCCAGTTGCTCCTCACCATGGTTCCGCAGCCGCGCGACGAGGCAATCCGCGAAGAAGCGACCGAGTACCGCGTCGAATCCGCAGATGCTGGAACTGGCTTGAAACCGTCAGAAATCAGCCTCTTTCACGGAAACGCCCCAATGCCGTAATTGCGTTTCACGTTTTACGCCCCATGTCCCGCGACCACGACCTCGCCGTCGAAGAACAGTTCGCCCAGAAGCGGATGACGAAGGCGACGTTTCTGCGGTTGCTTCGGTATGTCTGGCCGTACCGAAAACGGTTTGCGCTCAACTTGCTCTTCACGGTCCTGGCCACCGTTTCTTCGTTGCTCGGCCCGAAATTGATCCAGATCGGGATCGACCGCCATCTCACGGACTTCACGTCCACCCAGGCCGCATTCCAGGGAATCCTCGCGGTGAGTCTGATTTACCTGGGGAACCTTCTCCTGGGCTGGTTTCTTTCCATCGCTCAAGTCACCAGTGCCATCGCCATCGGCCAGCGCGCGATGAACGATTTGCGCCTGGCGGTCTTTGAGCACATTCAACGGCTGTCCTTGAACTACTTCGACCAGACGCATCAGGGCCGCATCATCAGCCGCGCCGACAGCGATATCAGCGCGCTGGACAACGTCCTGACCTGGGGCGGCAACCAATTGCTCTCCAGTGTGCTGACCCTCTCCGGCGCCATTGTGATCCTGGTGCAGTACGATTGGCGCTTGTGCCTCGCGGTCGGGTCCGTCCTTCCTTTCCTCGCCGTGGGCACGCGTCTTTTCCACATCCACGTTATGAGGGCTTATCGGAAAATCATCGAGCAAGGCTCTCGGCTGACGTCCTCGCTGGCGGAAAACATTTCCGGCGTGCGCGTCGTTCAGGCGTTTTCCCGCGAAGAAGAGAATCTGGCGCGCTTCGAGAAGAGTCACCTGCTGTATGCGGAGATCGTCCGTGCCGCCGCGCGCATTTTTCACACTTACATGCCGTTCGTCGCGCTGCTGTCGGGCCTCGGCACCACCATCATCCTCGGCTACGGCGGATCGCTGGCGCTGCGCAACGAGATCACGGTGGGCGAATTGGCCGCTTTCGTTCTCTATCTCGGCATGTTTTTCGGACCAATCCAAACCATGGGGGATCTCTACAATGCGGTTTTGTCCGCTGCGGCCAGTGCGGAGCGCATCTTCCAATTGCTCGATACCCAACCGCAGATCATCGATCGGCCCAACGCCGAGGCGTTGCCTCCGGTGCGCGGACATGTCGTGTTCGAGCGCGTCTCGTTCCGCTACGACGCGACGCCTCCGGACCAATGGGTGTTGAAAGGCGTGAGTTTCGAGGCCAAGCCCGGCGAAACGGTGGCCCTGGTCGGCGCCACGGGCTCCGGCAAGACCACGATCATCAGTCTGGTCGCGCGCTTTTACGAACCGCAACAAGGGCGCATTTTGATGGACGGCCTTGACCTTCCGACGACAACAGTCGAATCGCTGCGGACGCAGATCGGGATCGTGACGCAGGAGAATTTTCTTTTCACCGGCACGGTCATGGAGAACCTGAAGTTCGGACGACCCCGCGCGACCGACGAAGAAGTCATGGATGCGGCACGGACCCTCGGCACGCACGACATCATTGCGCGGTTGGAAAAGGGTTACGAAACCCAGGTCGCCGAGCGTGGAAACAACCTGAGCGCGGGCGAGCGGCAGTTGATCACGTTCACGCGCGCCATGGTGGCGAGGCCGAGAATTCTGATTTTGGATGAAGCAACCAGCGCGGTCGATTCGCACACCGAACAATTGATTCAGCACGCCCTGGAAAAGCTCTTCGAACGGCGCACTTGTTTCGTGGTCGCCCATCGGCTCTCCACGGTCCGGAACGCGCATCAAATCCTGGTTCTGAAGCACGGCGAGATTATGGAACGCGGCAATCATGCCCAACTCCTCGCTCACACTGGCCATTACGCGAAGCTTTACGAAGAATTCGTGGGCACTGAACGGCATCGCTCGTCATGATGTTGTTTCAGGTTTTATCAATTACTGTGTTCCTCTCCGCCCTGATTAAGTTTGGGGCGTGACAACGCACCAGAGGCTCGCCGCGTTTGGACTTCCAGGCCGGAGCTTTCTTCTAACGGTCAACCAAATCTTGACGTCGCGCTTGATCCTAGAGACTCAAGGTCCGGATGCAGCAAACGCTTGCGTGTCCGATCCGTTGTGTTGTGCTTGGGTCGTTGTCGGCTAACCAAACCGAAAGGCCGTTATGAACTCACAAGACCGTTTGGAGTTCGAGGAACTGAGGCTGCGGCAGAGGGCGCTGCAAAAGGAACTCCAGGACTTAAACGCGCAGGTTGAGCGTTTTGCCCTGCGCTTGGAACCGTCTGAATCGATCGCGAGCCCGTCCGTGGGAGAAATTAGGGCGATGGAGATTGCTCCGCTCTCCATTTCTTCGATTCACTCCACGCTGTCGGCGGACGAACCGGCGGCCCAAAACACCGATGCCGATCTGGGAGTGGCTCCTGTCGAAGCGCCGTCAGGCGCTCGCAGAGAAAGGCCACACGACCCGGCTTTCGTTCAACCACCCGCGGTTGCCGAAACGAAACTGACTTTGGGGCCCCCATCCCCGAAGCGACGGGAAGAACTGCGCGCCGTGACGTCGAACGTGCCGCCGCTGCTCACACCCCCGCGAGTGGCCAATTCGTCCAGCTCAAGCTAAGTACAGGTTGCAATAAATACTATGACGTATTATAATTGCGCTTTTCGGCATAATCCGACAGGATTCTCACGCTCAGGCGAGCGAGACAATGCCTAGACAAAGCCAATACCTCATCCAACTCAGCAACATCGAAAAGACTCACTTGGAAACTCAGGCCAGAAAATATACGTCACCGTATTATTCTGTACTCCGTGCCAGGATAGTCCTTTTGGCCGCTCAGGGTCGTGCCAATGACCA
>Ga0233424_10003146_pt1 | contig 10909 bp, 9 predicted proteins | sample Watercolumn_Towu_FD_181011 | JGI IMG/M metagenome (GOLD analysis project Ga0233424, IMG submission 181011) | Freshwater microbial communities from Lake Towuti, South Sulawesi, Indonesia - Watercolumn_Towuti2014_125_MG | ecosystem: Environmental > Aquatic > Freshwater > Lake | place: Indonesia... | reverse complement strand
CCGTGTCGCATACCAGAACGCGCTCGGATCGGCGTCGGATTCCTCATGCCTCACCGAGTAAAACGGCTGGAACAGCGTGCGGGCAAGCTCGGTTCGGCCTTCGACCCGATCGATCGAATAGACTTCGTGAGCCCGAGGACGCCGGGAATCGGGAACGACATGGTATTCGACCTGGGTCTCGGTCAGCTGAATCGACTCGGCTCGCCGCGAAAACAAGTTCACGATCGGCGTACATCCGAGCTGAAACGTATCGGCGGAAACATGCCGTTCCAGGTCGGTCAGGTGGCGATTGAGGTACAGAAAGATCGCCAGTCGGTTGGAAGCCGGCCGGGCCGCGGCGGGGATCTCCTTCAGGTCGAAGAACATGAACTTTTCGGGAAACGAAAAGTACTCGCTCAGCAACTGGTATCCCCAGAAGGAGCGCGGATCGGTGCCCAGCAGCGACTCGTGAGCCTCAAATCCGACGTGCCGCAGCGCCGATTTCGGCAGCAGCAGCGGCGGTCCGCTGGCCGCGGGATCGGCGATCGCGATGCCCAACGTATTATTGAAGATCAACTCGTACAGGCTGCCCATGTAGGCGTGAGGTCCGCGGAGAAAGAACCGCAATTGATCGAACGTCAGCTGGTTGACGGTGAGCTTCTCCGAATGGCACTGCAGTTCGATGCGAATTACCGCTTCGGCCTGCTGGCTGAAACGGGTTTGCGGCGCCTGGAACGGATGCCCTTTGAAACTCGCCGCCTTGACTTCCAGAGGCCACAACGTCACCGGGTACGTGGTGCGGAACTGGCAAGGCTGTCCATCGATCGGCTCCGACTCCACCGTCGATCCCAGCGGGACCGGATGGCCGTCGGTGAGTTCCACCAGTTGTCGATCGAGCTGCAACTTGACGATGCAGCACGACGGTACCGGCCGCAAGTAGTGCGGAACGACCACGTTCAGGAATGACTCGGCGATTTCCGGAAACTCGTCGTCCAGCTTCTGCCGGATGCGGGCGTTCAGATATGCGAACGATTCCAGGATCCGGCCTACATGCGGATCTTTTGTGCTTTCTGCGCCGAGCTGCAATCGGCCGGCGACCTTGGGATGCGCGGCTCCGAACTCCGCGCCCAACTGCGACAGGAAAGCCAGTTCACGATTGTAATACGGCAAAAGTTCGTCGGTCATGACTCTCTCAGGATCGAGAAACTTCCCAAAATAGGTTCCAGTTGCGTGTCGAAAACGACCGGTTCCGGCGCCGGTTCGGCGAACAGGACGGCGTCGATCCGCAGTCGCAGTCGGCGGTCGCTGGGATCGGAGTTGGTGAGCAGTGCAACGCGTACGGATTTGAATCGGGTTTCGAACCTGCGAATCACCTGCTCGATGGTGTGCCGTAATCGCTCGCGATCCTCGACACTCCCGGTGAACGCGGCATTGAAGTCGGGGATGCCGTAGTTGGCCAGCGAGGTCTGCAGCAGGGGGAGGTCCTCGGGCGGTGAACTCGCGCGCCAGCGGGTATTCAGCAGGTTTTCCAGGTCACGCTGCACGGAGGCTTTCATGTCGCGGAGAACCTGCGCACGATTGCGAGGCGCTTCCTGGGATTTTTCCGGTTCGTCATCGATCAGTCGATCGAGCACCGACGGGATCAGCGGTTGATCGTCGCGAATTCTTGCCATGGCTGCTCGCTACTGCCGAAACTCAATCGTTTCCAGCGCCATGATCGATTTGGCTTCGTTGCCGACCAGCAGCATTCGTTGGCCCACGCCGCGGACCGGTCCTCCCGGCTCCTGCCGCCAATCGGTAGCCCGTCCCAGCCGCAGCCCGTCGTCACCCTGTTCGGCGGTGACCGGGTAAATCGCCGGCAGGTAGACTTCGCCGTCCGGTCCGTTGTTGACGACCATCCGCGCGCGGCGCCAGAGCAGGTCGCGCGGTCGCTCCGGCTTGCGAAACTCGATGATCTGCACCGACTCGTAGGGGACCCAATAGTACTTTCCGGTACTTGTCAGCAGTTCGAAATAGGAGCTGTTGAGATCGTCCAGGTCGCGCAGGTCGTCGAACGGTTCGCCGGCGTGGGTGCCTGCGACGGCCGGCCGGATCGCATCCGCCTCGGCGAGCAACTGGGCAGCTTCGGCCGGCTTTCCTTCGCGCAGCGCGAGCGAAGCCCGCAGGTGCAGTTCCATCCGCGGCGTGACGTCGGCCAGCACTTCCGGCGGCCGGCCCAGCTTGTAGAAGTCGGATCGAGCGGTTTCGGCTCGGATCAATTGACGGATCAGGGAGATGGCCACCGCGACTTGCGAGTCCTGCGTACTGATCGCGTCGAATTGCTTGTCGGCGCGCTCCCATTCGCCCTGGAAGCAGAGCAGGTCCGCCAGCCAGCCGCGCCGCGCGGTGTCGGCGGGGTGTTTTTTGACGCCGTCGGTGGCGACCGCCAGTGCCTCCGCGAGTTTTCCAGCCTGGAACAATTCGCTTGGTGTCATCATTGCTTCCTTTCCTGCGTAGCCGCCGACCCGAATCCGAGCAGGGCATCGGCGTTCAGTGTATCAGACGGGACGATGGCCGGCATCCGGTTATTGGGTTCGCGGCGGGGACAATTCGGTTTTGAGCTGGATCGAAGTGGCCAGTTCGTCCAGCTCGTAGTGAGGCACCAGGTGCATTTCGCAGCGGAATGCACCCGGCTTGCCTTCGACGGCCTGCACGCTGACATTGGCTTCACGAAGCGGGCGGCGGGCTTTGACCGCCCGTGTGGCTTCCGAGTCGGCGGTGACATACTTGGTGATCCAGCGCTGCAGCTCGTTTTCGATCTCGCCGGCCTCGATCAATTTGCCGATCTTGTCTCGGCCGATCACTTTCACGTAATGCGCGAAACGCGACGCGCAGAAGATGTGTTGCAGCAGCGCCGAAATCCTGGCGTTGGTCGTGGCGACAGCCCGGTCGTACTTCTTGGGTTTCTGCAGCGAGGGCACCGAATAGAACGCGGCCAGATCGGTGTCGGGACAATGGCTGAGCGGGATGAATCCCAGGTCGCTGAGTTGACGTTCCAGGTCATCGGTGACGTTGATTTCGGTGGAGCTTCGCGGAGTGATGCCGGGTGAGTCGGTGCGGAAATCGCATTGGGCCAGGGGCGGCACGATGCCGCCACCCTCTTCATCGCGGCGCACTCCGCGGATGTCGGCCAGCCAACCGGCAGCCGCGAACGCCCGGATCAAGACGCCGCCTAAAGCGTAAGCGGCGCTGCCCCAGAGGTGTTTGCTGCGGTCCGGCCCCGTTACATCCTCGTGAAAACAGAATCGATCCACCCGTGTGCCGTCATCGGCATAAGGGGCGCGCATCAATACGCGCGGCAGGACCAGTCCAAGGAATCGCGAATCTTCGGCGTCGCGCAGCGATCGCCAGTGCAGGTAATCTTTGCGTTCGAACGTCTCCGCGTGATTCAGGCGGTGGTCCATGTCGGAGAAGTCGTCGAGCGCGAAAATCGACGGATGAGCGCTGGCGATCACCGGGCAGAACGCCGCCGCGCCGACCTGAGCCAGCGAACGGAGGATGCTCAGGTCGTCGTAAGGGTAATCGGGCGACGAGAACGGACGCATGTCGAGGTCGGTGATCAGCACGCCGTAGGGTCGCCCGCCAGGGCTGCCGAATTCGGCTTCGTATACTTTTTGGAACAAGTGACTGCGGTCAAATTCCGCGGCCCGCTCGAAGTCCCGTTCCAGCTCCCGCCGCGTGGCGCTCAACACGCGAATCACAACCTTGGCATCGTCTTCAGCGATCGCGCAATCGTGAAGGTACTTGAGGCCGCGCCAGGATGCCTCCAGTCTCTGGAATCCGGGATGGTGCAGGATGGCGTTCAACTGGCGGTTGATCGCAACATCCAGCAGTCCGGCCTGCCGGTTCAATTCGGCGGCGATTTCCGATTTTCCGACAGCGGGGAGTTCGCCAAACAGCGCGACCAGTGCTTCCCGGACCGTCGTCGCATCCAGGAAGCGAGCCATGATCGACGATGCGACCGCCGCTCGATTCCGTGTAGGGTCGGCGGACGATTTCGCTGCGAGGCTGGCTCCGTCTTCGCTATGCCCCGTCGCCGCCAGTGCCGCGTGTAGCAAGGTTGGGGCCACAATGGCTGCCGGCGGGCGGCTGGACGCGACCGCTTCCGCCGGGTCCGGCGCTGTTGGGCTGAGCTCCGACCCGCGATCCACCGCCATGAGCTATCCTTCCCCGCGCGAATGCGGTGGGGGCGTCGCGGCGACGCCCGCTGTTGGGTGTCGACCGCGGCGCGTCAGGCCTTCTTCGGAATGCTGGCCACCATCCGCATGGACGTGGTGAGTTCTTCCAATTGCAGCCAGGGGCGCATCCAGACCACGGCATTGTAGCTGCCAGGCTTGCCCGGAATCTCTTCCACTTTGACCTCCGCCGCCCGCAGCGGGTAGCGCGCCTTGACTTCCTGGCTGGGCGACGGGTCGGCGCTGACATAGTTCATGATCCAGCGGTTCATCCAGGCAGCACAGTCCTCTTTTTCCTGGAACGAGCCGATTTTGTCGCGAGCGATGACCTTCAGGTAATGCGCGAAGCGCGAGGTCGCCATCAGGTAGGGGAGGCGTGCCGAGATGGCGGCGTTCGCCGTGGCCTCGGGTCGATCGTATTTTTTCGGCTTCTGCGTGCTCTGCGCGCCGAAGAAGACCGAGTAGTCGGTGTTCTTGTAATGGCAGAGCGGCAGGAAACCAAGTTTGCTCAATTCCGCCTCGCGCCGATCGGTGATCGCGATTTCGGTCGGGCATTTCAGATCCATATCGCCGTCGTCGGTCTCGAACACGAAGGCGGGCAGGCCCTCCACCTTGCCGCCGCCCTCCGCGCCGCGAATCGCCGTGCAGAAGCCATACTTGGAGAAGGCGTCGGTCAGTTTTGTGCCGAGCACATAGGCGGAGTTCATCCAGCAGAAATTATCGTGGGCGATCGCCTTGGCTTTTTTGCCGCCCGCGCCTTCCACCTCTTCGAAGGTAAACTCTTCGACTTTCGACATGCTGGGCGCCGTCCCGTACGGCAGGCGGGCCAGGGTTCGTGGCATGGTGAGCGTGACGAAGCGGGAGTCCTCGCTGTCGCGATACGACTTCCACTTGGTGTACTCCACCGTATCGAAGATCTTCTCCAGGTCGCGCGGTTTGGTCATTTCCGTCCAGTCGTCGAACGCGAACAAACGCGGCGCGGCGGCGGAAATAAACGGGCAGAACGCGGCGGCCGCGACATTGGAGATCTTGCCCAACATGTCGATGTCCTCGGGCAGATTCTCAAACTCGAAGTCCCCGATCAGCGCCCCGTACGGCTCGCCGCCAGGGCTGCCGAATTCGTTTTCGTACATCTTCTTGAACATGTTGCTCTGGTCGAATTCCACCGCGCGCTCCAGATCTTTGGCCAGATCGGATTTCTTGCAGTTGAAGACTTTCAGCTTCAGCATGGCGCTGGTTTCGGAATTGAAGACCAGGTAACGCAGGCCGCGCCACGATCCTTCCAGTTTCTGAAATTCGGGGTGATGCATGATCGCCCCCAGTTGCTTGGAGACCGTGGCGTCAATTGCGGCAATCGCTTCGTTGATCGTGCGGGTAACGTCCTTGTTGAATGTCACCGTCCCGCGTGTCGCCTCTTCGACCAGAGTGCGAATCAATTCCTCGGCCCGACTCCGCTCGGTTTGCTTGGTTGCCTTGATTGCGGTTTCCAGAAAACTTGCCGATTGAGCTTCCGCTTGACCTGCGGCTGCACCCTGTTTTTCAGCTCCACTGCTCATCTTTGATTTCCTTTTTGATTGGCTTGTTTCAAGCATCCAGCCCGGACATCCGCGGCATGGTCGCGGAGTGCGTGTTCGCTGCACGCGTCAATGCGATTTGGACAGAGTTGTTGGGTTGGGGGCTGCCCGCCGTTACTGAGGCGTTTCGATTCCCAACTCGGCCGACAATTTCTTCAGGTCCTCGGTGTTCTTCAACACCTTTTCCAGAATGTTCTCCAGGTCTTCACTGCGGTCGATTTTGGCCAGCAGGTCGCGGAGCCGATCGCGCGTTTCGAGCAGCTTGCGCAGCGGTTCGACTTGATTCGCCACGTTGATCGGGCTGAAATCATCCATCGAATTGAACTTCAGCTGGACGGGCATTTCGGAACCGTCGCCTTTGAGCGTGTTTTCCACCCGCATGTTCAGTCCCGGTGTCATTCGCTTCATCACGTCATCGAACGAATCGCGATCGATGGCGATGAAATTCCGATCCTTCAGCGGCTTCAAGGGAGATGTCGGGTTCCCGGAAAAGTCGCCGATCACGCCGACAACAAAGGGAAGCTCCTTCTGCACCACCGCCCCTTCCGTTTCTACTTCGTACGTGATGTGCACGCGAGGTTTGCGCACCCGATCCAGCTTCTTGTGAATGCTCTCACTCATGAGAAACGTTCCCTTTCCAATTGTCGAATTCTTCCGGGGTCACCCCCGGCGGTAATGTTCGCGGAAACTACCAGAAAAGTAATGCGGGATTAGTCGTTGTTTTAGAGGTTTCCTCAGGTCGTTGCAACAGTTGGCCGCCCAAAGCGCCGCGGCGAAGTGCCGGAAGCGGCGAGCGGCGGAAACGAGCCTTTCACGGTTGTCAGCTGGAGGAATCCTCGGATTCCAGCGGAATTCCGGTACGTTTGGCCAACTCGCCGCGCGTCGTCTCGTCCGCAATCAACTCGCGAATCAGTTCGGGAAGCGTCATTCGTCCCCATTTGACGACCTGTTCGAGCGCGTAGGAGATGGGAGAATGCGGCTCGGTGCGGCGAAAGAACGAGGCGACCGTGAGCAGCGCCCGGAAGGCCTCTTCGCGCGTCTGGATCGTGCCGGAGACGGCCGTGCCTTTCGCGGACGTTGCTGCCCCGCCGGCCTCGCCGCCACTCGCCGCGCCCGCAGCCTGATCCGGCGGCGCGTCACCCGCCGGCTTGCCGATCAAGCGCCGCAACCGCTCAATGCTCAAATTCAATCGGTCGCGCACGCGCGATGACGGCGGCGCCACCGAATCTGCACCTTCGGCGGGCCGGCAACGCGCCTCGAGCACCTCCCGCAGCTTGTCCCATTCCGCCAGACTGGCCTCGGCATCTTCCAGCCAGCAAGTCAATGTATCGACCGGCGTCAATTTCAACGCTTCGTCAATCGTCGCACGCAACTGGTTCCGGCGATCGATCGACGCCTTGCTGGAATCCAGCTCCGCCTCCATCGCATAGTAGTAATCACTCCCGCTGATGCGGGTTCCGTTCGGGCCGTCGAGAATTTTGATCTCGTCCAGCGCGCTGATCAACGTTCCGTCGGAATCGACGCCGTTCAGCGCTTCCAGCTGCATGACCGTCGTCACGTAGCCCTCGTCGTCCGGCGCCGGATGGATCCCGTCCCAGTATTTCTCGCAGATCTCGCGGATCAGCCGTACACCGTCCCGTACTCCGGCGAACCCATGCGCGCGCGTCAGGTATTCCAGGTACCAGGCCGCGACCCACAGGTCTTTGGAGATGGAGGCAAGGATCCGTGGCGCCTTGGAGGAAACGATGTTCCACTGTTTCTTGGCGTCGTCGACCTTGGCCTGGCGATCTTCCGGCTTGGCGATCCGCCATTCCCGTTCCGCGGTGCGCGCGGAATCACGTGCTGTCTTGATCGTCGTATACTCGGTCAGCCCGTTCCGATCCCCCTTGAGCTCGACGCCCGACGGCGAGGCTTCAGATATCGGGTTCAGCAGTTCGGAAAAATCGAGTGTCTCCGCCGATGCCATCTGCTCCTCCGCCAGCGAACGCCCCCTAATCCCGCTTCTCGGAGGCGAATCATGCTTCTAATGCTTTCGGCAGCGCCAGTCGGCCGTCCGCAGTGCTTCGCGTAAGGCTCGCACGAAGTTCCTCAGTAACGCGCGCAAGATTGTGGCTCTGTCGAATTGGCCACCAACGCGCGTTAGTTCGGCGGTAGCGGACAATCCGGTTGCATCAGCCGCGCTGGGCCTGGAATTCGATGGTCCCCTTGCGGTCCCCCAACTCATAGTCGATTTCCCCATTCATCTTGTCGCCGCGCGGTTTGCCTTTGTACTTGACGTTGAATTTGCGATCGTTGACTTCTCCAGCCACTTCGAAGCGCAATTCATGATTCACGACTTGCACATTTTGAGCTTCAAACTCCCGGTCGATCCCCTTGCTGGTGTATTTTCCTTTCAGGCGGTCGCCATCCTGCGAGAGTTTCAACTCGGCCTCGAGTACACGTCCATCCGCCTCAATGCGAATATTCCACGTTCCCACCAGATCTTCGGCTTCCACCGTCCGTTTGGCCGGCCAGGGGAACTGCATATCCTGGCCGTCAAAGTTAATGTCGACTTTCCCATCCGCAATCTCATCGCCTCGAACCGCGCCAGTAAACCTGGCGACCAATTTGCGCCCATCCACATCCACGGAGATGCCCACCGAGATGCGATCGCCTTCCATTTTTCCCATTTCGATCGGCCGCTCGACGCGCCCTTTGTAGGTTCCGGTCACGACCTTGCCGTCAAAACGCAGTTTCATCAGATCCTTGACCGTTTCACCGCCCTCCTCATGTGTCCAGCGCCACGATCCGGACGGATCGACCGACTTGGCTCTTGACGCCGGGGACGACTCCTGGGCAGCCGCAGGGGAGAATGCGGGAGACAGGATCAGTGCGAAACCCAATCCGATCAGCAGCGATCGCAACGTCCAACAAGCTGAAAACCGAGTCGACAACATGCGCGTTTCTCCGAAGACGAGGAATTCACCGACCGAAAGCCGAAATCCGATCCGAATCATAGCAGATCCGCTCGGGTACAGAACACCGGCCGCTTCGTGTTTGATTGAAAGGTTCCGACGAAGTAAGATTCCTGTCTTGCCGGACCGATACCGGTTGAAACGGTATGCAGGGAATCAAAAAGGGGGATGCGGTGACCGAGGAATACAGTATCAAACGCCTCTTGGCATTACGGCGTGTTACACGTGCGGCAGCCGGCAGCCTCGCCAGCCAATGCCGGGACGTGCTGCAGACGATTCATTTTCCGACCCGTCCACGCATGGTGCTTGGCGAATATATCGCCAGCGGCAGCAAGGAATCAGTGCGAGGGGCCGACGGTGTCTTCTCCGAATTCAAGGCCATCTACGAGTCGGTCTCCGCTGCTCGTCCGTTCGGCTTGCGGATGCCGCTGACCTCGCCGTTGGTCAACCTGGCTACCGTGCCGGAAATCGCCGCTTGGGAATACACGCACGAGGCCAAATCGGATCAAGGGAACAAGAGTATTTCAGTGACGTCGCCGCTGCGCTGGGTATTGCATTTTTCACCCTATCCGCCCCGAAAGGTTTTGGAGTTGATTGCGGCCCGCGACCAGTCAACGGCCGAACTGCAGCTTGCCGTGATCCATTACGTATTGATGCAGATACTGCTGAAGCACCAGCCTGGCTTGATGCGACTCTTCGCCGCTCTGCGCATGCCGATCGAAATCGGCCGCTATCCCGGGTGCGGCGAATTGCCCGTCCCGATAATCAGCAGTGAAGTGCGTACGCTGCTGCCGCCCGATCCGGTGCTGGTAGAAAGTACCGAAATCTCCGGGCAGGATGCGTTCGAGGAGATCGTCGATCTGCCGTTCCTGCGGGAACTCGCCGATCCGCTGAAAACAAGCCTTAACGAACTGCTGCAAAAGGAACCGGAACTTCGCGAGTGACCTCCGAGCCAGGTCGCCGCTTGCCGAATCGGCGCGGGCATGGGCAACGGGCATCGTTGCTACGACTTCGTCCCCTTTTCGACGATACTGGACAGGCTCTCTTCCTCCTTGCGTTTGCCATCCGATTCCTGGAACGACTCGACGATGGGTAAGGGATCAAACGACGCCCAGGCAGGCAAGGACGACATGAACGTCAACAGCAGGGAACCGCCCCGTGCGATCCAGATCGCGTAACCGATCGAGAACGTGGTGGAAACGATGGCGGTGGTGCCGACGGCCACGCTGGGAAGAGTGAATGTTGTCGGCGACGAGCCGGCATCAACTCCGGCGCGGCGCTGCATGCCTTCCAGCGTCGCCACCAGTTCCTTCGTCGCCAGTTGCTGCTCCAATGCCATATAGGCGGCCGAGTCACTGACTGGGTCCGGCATCATCGCCGATCCACGAACCCGCTGACCGGAAAACTCCGTCACCAGCCGATCGACCGATGCCACGCCGCCCTTGGACGCCGCGGCGCCGCCCGAGGATTGCGTAGCGCTCGATTCAGTCACCACCGCTCGACTCGAGGCCGCCGCCGAGCCATTCGAGCCGCCGGCCGCGGCAATCATCGGATCGGCCTGCATCGCGTCGGATGCCTGGTCGGGTTTGGTATTTTCGGAATTCGAATCCTGATTCTCCTCTCCCTGCGAATCGCCGTCGCCCTCTCCCTCTCCCTCGCTGTCGCCCTCTCCTTCGCCACTGGGTGGCGGAGGCGGCGCTACCGCCTGCACCCGCAACTCCACCGTAACCGGCGCACTATACGTTGTGCCATCAAATACCCGGTACTGAAACTGATCGATCCCGCTGAAGGACATGTCCGGCATGTAACTGAACGACCCGTCAGCGTTCAACAAGAGCACTCCGTGCTGCGGCCCTTGAACCAATTCCGCCGTCATGGTATCGCCGTCGGGATCGGAATCGTTGGCGAGTACGCCACCCGGCAACACGACCAGGGGCGTCGCTTGAGCTAGATCGTAACCGTCGCTCACCGCCTGCGGCGCTGAGTTCGCCGGGTTAATGGTAATGTTGAACGATCCGCTGGCCGGTGTCGCGCCGTCTTCGCCGCCGTCGGCCAGAGAGAACTGGAAGCTGTCGCTTGAGGTGTTGCTGCCGTCGTGGTCGTAGGTCAGCAGGCCGCCGTCGATATCGGCCTGAGTGAACGTGTCGTTCACCGCCAGCGCGACGCCGTTCAGACGGAGTGTTCAGTT